>AUXO011878797.1_pt1 | contig 22597 bp, 11 predicted proteins | sample 768731 | NCBI WGS metagenome assembly AUXO01 (sample SAMN02715735, study PRJNA202380) | gut metagenome | biome: sheep rumen | host: Ovis aries | place: New Zealand: Palmerston North | reverse complement strand
CGATGACCTTGTCGAGCCTCTTCTCAATATCATCCGTCCTTCCACAGATTCCAAGGCTCTCATGGTGACCACCGATGCAGACTGGACAAGATACCTATCCGACAGTACGGACTGGCTTCCTGACCTGTCCTCTGTTCCTGAAACCTCGTTCGACCTTTCCAATAGGATGGGTTTCAGAATATGCAGGGATTCAGTGATACTGTTCAAGACGATGTTCGGAGACAAGAGCGACAACATCAAGGGAATTGTTACCGACAATGAGACAAATAGGAAGGAATTCACTGAAATCATGTCAGGAAAGATTCCATACCCTGAATATTTCATCGAGATGTCCAGGAATGAGGAGATGAGGGAAAGATATGGAATACTCAAGAAGATATCAGAGGATGAAAGACAGTTCCTCATAAACCTTCAGCTCATATCCCCCATACCCTGCAGCAGTGATACTCTGAGAAGTCATCTTACAGTCGGAAGGAATTCCGATACCCTCTATCGTACGATAAGGGAAGTGATGGGGCTTCAGAATCCAGGTGGATTCATATTCGGAAACGTGAAGAGGAATAGAATATCATGATAGTAGTCCTTGGAGACATTCATTTCAGAGATGACAGACCCTATTGGGACGATGTATGCGAGAGGTTCCTCTCGTGGTTCGATTCCTATGATAGGAACAATCCAGATAACACTCTCATCCTTGCAGGGGACCTTGTAGAGGAGAAACTGCTGTCAGGCAAGGTGGCGGACTATCTTCACAGATTTATCCACCTGTCCAGATTCAAGGAGGTCCACATCTGTGTGGGGAATCATGACAGGAAGGAGTATCATGGAAGGTACCAGCTCTCCTATGAATTCTACAAGAACATTCCCAATGTCCATGTATACGAGAATGACAAGGTAGTGGATATTGAAGGACTGAAGGTACTCATACTTCCCTATTATCTAGGAGTCAATGACATTGGGATTCCCATGAATGAATACTATTCAGGTATCTATAGGAACAGCGAAAGATTCTCCAATGACTATAATCTGGTAGTGGGACATTTCTGTGATGAGAGAAACTCGATATATGGAGGAGGTTCGGACTGTATCTCCAATCTCGACAAGATTGTAACGGACAAGATGATACTGGGTCATGTCCATACAAGAGGTGTGCAGAAGGATACTCCATATATAGGGTCAGTGTTTGCTGGAAGGAAGACAGAGAATGACTACAGACGATGTGCCATGGTGTATGATAACGGAGTATGGTACGAGGACAGGCTTCCTCTCTTCAATGAGTTCCTTTCTGTAACATATCCTGAAGACCTTCCCAAATCCAAGGCCATGGTGCCCATATATACTGTGCTCAACTGCTCTTCGGAATCTGTGGCCATTTCCAGATATGGCAACATCAACATAAGGAGAGTCACTACAGATTCAATGGAGTCCCCCATAAGGAGACCTGTGGACATGGACAGGCAGTTCTCTTCGATAAAGGAAATGGATACTGTCAAGCTCATGGAAGCCTTCCTTGAATCACAGGATGTTCCTTTCGATGAAAGGATAAAGGAAGACTGCAGGAAAATGGTGAGAAAGTCAGTCTAACTAATTAGACTGCCATGTCAGAATCTTCCTTCTATATAGGGGAAATATCCTCTCCACAGTATTACATACATAGATACTATGTAAATACCTATTACCATACCTATAAGTTCCTTGAGAACTGGATATCCACCAATATCTTCAGGAAGGACAGGTCAAGGGTATTCATGGCCTCCGATTCCTACTGTTTCAGAAGGAGATTCGAACTTACAGATACCAGCGAGGACTATTCCACCATAGAATTCTCCTCTCTCAGACTCCCATTCGCAAACTACTGGCCTCAGAACAGCGGATGGGTTCCAGACCCAAGGATAGCAGCAAAATCAGCTGCTCTCACCTATGTAGGAGTATATGTAGGGAGTACCAAGATAAGAGCTGCCCAGTCCATACTGTCCATACCCGTCACCATGTGGTTCGATAGGGAAGATGATGCAAGGATGGCCTATGAGATACTGTACTTCAATTCCTACAACGAGCATTATTATTCTGTAAATGTCCCCTATGGAGTGGACACTACAAAGGACAATGATGGAGGCCATTCCTACAGTGATGTCCTCAGTCTTCCGATGAATCTGGAAATCTCCGACTTGAGATTCAATCCTGAGTTCAAGGAGACCGATTGGCTCAAGAGACAGAGAGTGTTCGTCATCAAGGTGGACTTCAGTATAAGGTCATATGCGATACTCCCTCCCAACCAGCCAAGATATGATGTGACGATGGGAGTCGATGGGTCTCTTTCAGATGGTTCGGATTATGAGTCCGGATTCAGCTACTACTATACTGTTGATGATATCATACTGAACTTCAATCAGAGGGAGAACAGGGTACAGACCTATAGTGCAGGGTATGACGAATCCGAGGGTACCTTCAAGGGGGATACTCCATTTCCTGAGCAGGGGAAGAAGGGAGTACTCTACGTGGACAGCTACCTTGGAAACGAGGAAAAAGAGAAGGATACCTCCGTTCCGACCAACATATATGTGTGGGACAGTGTGAACAGCAGATACGTGACCCCTGATTACGATACAGATATAATGAGCCTCAGACATCATGAGTATGTCTATGACGCAGATATAGATATATCCAGATTCGACTGTTCAGGGAATGTCACATTCGATTCCAACACCATCGAGTGGAGTTATGGGGATACTGATTCCGCCGACCTTGTGAGTTCCATAGAACTTCACATGCTGGACAGGGGTGTCATATCCATAGATAGGGATTCGACTTCCTATGTACTGGAAGGTCTCAATTCCAATACATCATATTATGGATATATCATATTCTTTTCCAGGAATGGAGGCTCCAAGAGATTCACAGTCAGTTTCAGTACTCCTTCCATTGGAAGAGATGAAGAGGCATCAAAGGGAGGAATGTCCTCTCTTGTAGGGATGAGGATATAGTACTGATGTTCGTGGGCTATGTCAGTCCAGCTGGGATGATGGAATCCCATGCATTGCAATTGATTGGACATCTTCTACTAATTAACTATAATTGAAATGAACCGATTAGCGGTCGACTGATTCTAGGAGAACCATTGATTCTATGGATACTTCACGTTTGATTATAAATACAATAGACAAGTCCTCTTACAATGTAGAGGAATCAACTTCAATAGTAGGATTTACTGTTGTAGAGGCGCCAAAGGGCCCTATCTATCCTGTAAGGATACCTGCGGGTGGTTCGGCAAGGATAAAGGATATATTCGGTGTATCCTCAAAGGAATATCCTGAACTGTTCGAGGTAGAGACCTTCAATAGAGAATATGATGTATATGTATCGGCGCCTTATGGTACCGGAACCAAGGTCAATGTTGCATATATCACCGATGATGGAATATTCCCAGGTTATGAGCCTATTACATATGATAAAGACCTGGAGTCCGTTATCATGGGGTTCGAGGATGATTCTACTGTAGAAGGTTTTGCCTCCATGATGGGTATAGATGGAACCGTATCTGTGATGAAGGACTACAGGTATCCTAAGTCTTCCAATATGCCGGGGGCAGACTCCGACCTCGGTGGAGGATACTATCCTGACTATGAGAGCACTGAAAATGGTGAAAATGTAATCACAGCGTCTACAGGTCTTACTTCTCTATCAGGAGTAGAGAAACTCAGGCTTGTTATTCCCCCATATTCCTATGACCTTACCATAGACAGCAACAATATACTGGATAAAGGTACTGAAATAGTAGGAAAGATAGAGGAAAGTGAGGGGAAGAAGGTACTCGAATTTGAGGGAAGCGACAATTCCTCCTTTATTAAGAAGACTCTCATAAAGAATCTGAGTACTGAAGATTCAAGAAAGAAGATAGAAATCTACTATGTTGTAGATATGAATAGCAGTCAGATACACGGAGCCATCTGCCCCAAGTATCCGAGCAGCAGGGATGTTCATATAGGATTTGATGCATTTGATCCTCTTACAGGGTATACAAGGAAGTCCAGACCCAATGTTCTCAGGATGACAGTCTATGAGGATGGGGCATTCAGGGACTACTCACATAGAGTAAGAGTATCAGGGTCACTCGACATTACCGATACCGATAGCAGCGGAGGTTCCATCGGATTCTCCGACAGCAATGATTCATACTCCTCTCAGGAACTCATCTATGTATACACCTATAGTGCATTTACCAAAGATACCAGCAGTATATATGATGGTATGAGTTCATATCCTCCTATCACCATTCATGGAGGTACGAGGCAGCTGTCCGATAATTCTGATGGTTCATCTTTCACTTCCATAGACCTTCATAACATAGGATGGGAGAAGGCTTCCGACAGTGAGTTCTCTGATGTCAGTGTATTCTTCAATTCTGCAGACTATTCCAGCAAGAGCCTTAGTGATATAAAGAGGGATGATATATTCTTCAGCCTTGCAGGGAGCGGAAGAGATGGTCACAATCTTGCAGGATACAGGTTCAACTATTCAGTAGCCCCTTCTACAATAGACAGTACATTCTCCAGTGATGATTACTATCTTGATTTCGGAAGGAATTACTGGAATGTCTGCAACATGGCCATCATGAGTCTTTCCGATGGTTCAAGGTTCTTCTCTCCAATGACTGGAGCAGCTGCTCTCATGGACTGTAGGATAAAGGAGAACAGATATGGAGGAGTTGCACCTATGTGGGAGAACTCAGGGTCTCCTGGAATGGGCGGACAGCTCACCATGATAAACCCGCAGAGACTCAGATACAAGTACAACAAGTCCCATCTTTCCAAGCTCGACAAGTTCAACTATAATCCTGTCATAAATGATAGACAGTTCGGTGTAATGATGACAAGTCACAAGACCTGCAAGTCAGGAGATATCACAGACTGGTCATACATAGGTCATGTAAGTTCGTTCTTCGATTTCATAAGAGAAGTAAGGAACAATGTCATGATTCCTCAGATAGGAAAGAAGAACAATCCGTACTATAGGGAACTGAGGGCAGAGCAGGTAAGACAGTATCTGAGACAGAGAACAGAGGGTGACAACCGAATATGGGCAGAAGGAATAGTCGATACTTCCACTGCAGATGGTGTGAATGATGAGTATGCTCTCAAGTCCCTCAAGTTCGTGATTAATGTATCTGTGAAGGTGGATATATTCTCGGAATTCGTAGAACTCAACTTCACGAACGAGGATCAGGCTACGACCTTCTCTACAGAGGAATAATGGAAAGAGCAATATACTGATATGAAGATAGATGCTACCAACGGATATATAAAGAGTCTCATAGATGCAGGTTCCGATGCAATGAAGAACCTGTATCTTGTAGAATTCAGGGGTGGAGGAATTACTCCCATAAGCAATTCCCTCATGATAAGGAATTCTGATTTCCAGCCACCTACATTCACACAGGGAAAGGAAAAGAAGAGTTTTCTTACAGTAGATGTGGATATGCCTACTGCCTCTATAGAAGGTGATAAATCCTTCAGTCTGACCTTCAGGCTTGATTCCAACTATAAGTTGTATAATTTCCTTATGGAGCAGCAGTCTGCTACCATGAGTGGAAGTGAGGGGTGGGCAATCAACAGTGTTCCTGATGATATAGATTCAGGATATGGTCTGACCATAACTGTAAAGGCATACGATGGTACCCTCAAGAATGGTACTGGTACTGTAAGTACCGGCAACGAGGCTGGGGGACCCAACGATGATGCCAACTACAAGAAAATCTACGAGTTCAGGTACTGCTGGATAAAGAGTATAGACCCCATCAGCTATTCATATGACAGCAACTCTCCTCTTTCAGTAAAGGCCAGCATCTCGTTCATGGACTACGATGACCCTATGAGTCTTCTGATGGATAATACAGGTGATGATGTTTCAAGAGTGATAAACAGATTCATCAGGTCATAAGGTAAGGTGATAATATGTCTTTGATAGTCAACAATGCACTCAATAGTCTCATAAGAGAAGGAAACGACGCCCAGTCCAATCTCTATAGACTGAAATTCTCTGGCGGATATGATAATATGTTCGGAGACAAGAATCTCTCTGATTCCATTACCATAAGGAACAGTGGTATCACTTTGCCGATGCCTTCACAGGACTCATATACTGTGAAGTATATCACTGCCTATATAGACAGGCCTGTGACGAAGGTGAATCTTGACAGGCATTTCGATATAGAGTTCAGGGTGGACAGTCACTGGAACATATACAGGAAACTTCTGGAGCAGCAGAGACTTTTCTCCAATGCAGCAAAGTCATTTTCTTCGATATACATTACAGACTCTGTAGGAAATATACTGGAAGACAAGTTCTTCAATGTCACAGTGGAATATATCAATGAACTGTCCGAATCCAGCAACGTAGATAATGAAGACAATCTGAATACAATCGCTGAATACAGGCATTGCTGGATAGAGAGTATAACTCCACCTTCTTTCAGTACAGGAGATGCATCCCCTGTTACAATAAGCTGCAGCATCAATTTCATGGAAATGATAGATTATCAGTCAAGGTACAGTACAGCTGCAAGGTCATCCATAAGAACAAAGTATGTCTGATTCATATAGAATAGAGTAAAATGTCCAATCTGAAATCCAGTGAATTCCTAGATAAGCTCATCAAGACTGGCGCAGACGCCAGTCTCAATCTATTCACTGTCAGTTTTTTAAAAAATAATCACAGCTCATACTTCGGCCGTGAGGAGGAATTCAGGATAGTAGATATTCAGGGTATTGTAACTAGGAATTCCACTACTGTTTCTGTTCCATATCAGAATATAGATATACCTATACCCAATGCAGGGTCTGAAATAACGAGGACCTTGACATTCACAATGAGAGTGGACAGCAACTACAGTATTCTGAATAAATTAAGGGAACTGCAGATTATAGATAACAAAGGGGAGTACTTCAGGGATAGCGGAAAGAGTCTGACCATAATGGTCAAGGCTCTGTCTCCTGATCCTGATAATCATGGAGAGTATAGAGAGTCCTATATGTGGAAATTCTACGATTGCTATCTGATCAGTATATCTCCTCTTTCATACAGCTACAGTTCAGCCAATCAGGCCACTGTCCCTATCACTTTCATATGGGGAAGTTATGATGAAGGAATCATTTTCCCCTCAAAGAAATCTGAACTAAGATTCAATTCCAGTTCCACCAGTTCCACAGTTGGGGGATATAGAAGATACTCCTCTGAAATTGGAAATCCAATGACTGTTTGAAGTTCTAATGGAACTTAAGTTCCAATGGAACTTCATATTTTTCATTAAAAAAGATATTTCACAACAGTTTTCAACTATATATGCAGGATAAAGACCCTCGCCCGCCTCCTAACAGTGCGTACCATGCGGGGGGCCGAATTTTTTTTAATCCATGGTGATTATCTTTTGAAATTACATAAGTCTTGCACGTATCAGGTTGCTTTGTTGAAATTATGTGGACTCATCATATGATGAGTTTCAAGATGGAAAGGTTCTCTTCACTTTAGAGGGGGACTTTTCTCACTGTACTGATGCATAATACTGCATGCAGGGTCTTGCGCAGTCATACTATGGACTAATTAAGGTATGGGTAACTTTATCTCTAAGGGTAGCATTAACGAAATATACAATAATTTCAATCCTGCTTTTGACAATCTCTATAAAATAGAGTTATATGATGCATCTGGAACAAATAAGGATATTCCAGAGAATAATTATATATCATTTCATGCCACATCTGTGTCCATGAATGGAGAGTCTCTCCAGCTTGAAAGAAATGTAGTCACCAAGAATTTCACTCTTCCCTCCAATGGAGGATTCACCCGTGCAGATACATTTACCATTACATGGAGAGAAAATGAGGACTGGGCAGTAAAGAAATATCATGATGACTGGCTGGCAATGTTCTACAATAAGGAAAATGACTGTTATTACAGCTACCCTAGAGAAGACAAAGGTAATGAATTGACAGTAAAATCACTGACAAGAACTCTGAATATAATAATACCTAAACCATCAAAAGAATCATCTTCGTTTTTGTCAGATAATAACGGGGATTACAAGAATTGTATGAAACTGGTATTGTCAGGTGTTTTCCCCAATACAGCTCCTGGTGTAGAACTGGGATGGAAAGCCTCTGGAGGTGTAGTATCTCATAGTATAACATACTATGTTACATCTTGGAACTGGGAGGGTTGAAATAAAATGGCCAGAATGAACAGGGCGATGATAGGGGAAAACCAGTCAAGAACACTCAAGAACAGGATAGATAGTGCACTCAATGGAGTCGACCTTGACTTCAGGGGACGACATAGGACAAGCAGTGCGTCGGACATAGTTCTCAAGGGGTATAGTGCCAATCTGAACAGAGCACTCTTCTGGTTATCCTGCAAGAGAGACGACTATGTAAGGGAAAGCCTCAAGGGAGGGGTACTCTACGACCTCCTTGGGGTGATAGGAAATGAGAACAATCTGAAGAAGTGGGAAGACACCATAAGGAACAGGTTCAATGACGAGTTCAGAAACGACCTCGAACTTCTGGATATTACCCTTACAATGGATAGAACAAGAAAGACGCTGATGCTGGAGATGATGATAAGGGATGTCATAGAGAATAGAGTATTTCCAGCTTCCACGGAGGTAAGGATATGATGAAATTCGACCCCAGCTCCATATACAACAGAGCTGTAGGAAAACTGGGTCAGAATCCTGACTGGAGAGCAATAACGAACAACAGTGTCATATCTGCTCTCATAAAGAGTAACGCAGAGATAAACGCAGAAACCGCCAGATACATGGAATACCTGTTCAAGGAATCCAAGTTCGATACAGCACAGAACCCCAGTTCCATTCTTTCGATGGCGAACATATTCGGGTATCATCCAAAGAGAAAGAGGTCTTCTGCAGGAAGGATATGGGTATCCATAGACCCAAGGACACATCTCATAGGAAAGACAATCTCCATGGATACTGTGGACAGCATATCCAAGGGTGGTGTGAATACCCTTGGATGGAAATCCAACTCCTATGGGAATCTGGAAATAAATCCTTCTGCAATCATAACGGACAGTAGGGGAAATCACTATGTCCCCATTTCATCGTATACACTGAATACTGGAAAGTTCGGAGTAGAAGTAGATGTAGTACAGGGTATGAGAAAATCCCTGTTCATAGACATAGATACAATAAGGTCCACATATACGCAGAGCAGGATGTTCAGATATCTATATATACCTTTCAAGATATCCAATTGCGAGGATGCATCCAGCATCTCTTCAAGAAGATTCTTCAAGGTATATACAGTTACAGGGTCTGCAGGGTCATATTCCTACAAGGAATACCGTATAGTGAATAATCTTCTCCTTTCGGAGCCTTCGGATATGGATGTGGAGGTGTATAATGACTTCTACAGCACTGAAGTGTTCTACATGAAGTTCAACAATGATATTTCCAACGGGACAGTCCTTGACCTTTCTTCCAATACAAGCCTTGCAGGGATAAGAATAGACTATCTGGAATCGATGGGGACATCAGGAAATGTGGAGAATCTATATGAGAACTTCACGATATCCAACAGTACAATATCCTCCTATCTGAGTGGAATCAAACTCTATGGAGTGAATACTGGGTTCATCAATGGAGGGTATGATGAGGAGACCATTGCAGAGATAAAGGACAATGCTCCTAGATTCTATATATCCAATTATTCTGTGGGAACAAAGGAGTCCTATGAGAATACTATACTGAACACATCCTTCAAGATAGAGGGGATGGGGGAGATCATACCCAAGAAGGTGAGGGTATATGGAGGGAACTACCTGAACAGTGCCGGAATAAAGAATCCTGTTACATACATTTCCTTCATTTCCAACAATCTTGAGGATATAGCCACTTCAGGTATAACGGTCGACCAGTACAATCAGATAGAGGAATCCCTCAATTACTATCTTGGCAGACTGAAGTCCCCCCAGGATGTACTGAAGTTCGAGGTACCCTACTACGTTGCTCTTGCTGTAGGGATGAAATGTTCTGTATCCAATAGAACATCCACTGAGGGACTCAGCGCCATCGAGAACAGAGTAATGGATTCTGTAGACACCCTATGGGGACCGAATTCCGACAGCATAGATTTTGGAAACAGTTTCGTTCCTTCAAATCTCTCCAGATATGTGATGAACACCTATGATGAGATTTCCTCAGTGGAAATGGAAGTCGAGGCCATGAAGAAACTGGTATGGTCGGATGCTGTAAGGATAGAAAATCCCAAGTCTGAATCCTCATCCATAATCACCCATACCTGCAGGATTCCATTCGACTTCAGTCCTGTATTCCTAGGGAATCAGGTATACAAGGGATTCAAGGATTTCAGGATAGGTTCCAATTATATGTTCAGAATGGACATAATGTACAAGAGACCATCCTCTCTGAATACAGTCCCTCTCAACAAGACCATATTCATAGCAGAGCCTTCTGGAGATGATTCTAGATCTGGATTGTCCGATACAAAATTCTATGTGGTACATGACCAGGATGATATATGGTCAAAGATTGGAGGTTCCGACAGTTACTCTGATATAATGGGTCTAGACCCCATACCTGGAAGGTGTGCATATCAGGTGGACTTTGTTTCAGATGTATACTCGGACAATGATTTCAGAATGTTCAGGACAAGAATAGAAGAAGGAAAGGAATCTACAAAGAACAGCGTCAATGACCTTGGTGCTCTGGATAACTATATGATATATTTCTCAGGAAATTACAATGAGAATTTCTCAAGTATAGGAAATGGGTGGGTAGAGTTCTCCTTTGACTCTCTGTACAACATACTCAAGGTGTTCTCATTGTATGACCCTGAACTGGCAGCCCGTCTGGAGTCCTGTCCTCTGAGTCTTCTCAAGTGTGGTACCAATGACGACTCACTGGAGTCCGTATTCAATGGATTCATATCTTCGATAAAGGATTATGTGGAGATATATGTCTCAATGAGACCTATAGATAGTAATCTCAAACTCATAACATCTGTTCTGAGCGAGGATGTGATGGCCAATAACAACAAGTCCATTCTCTATATAGATTCCTATGACAGCTATATAACTTCTTCCAATAAGGAGAACCTTACGAATGTGAAGAAGCCAAGAATGATATCTGTACACTGTACATATGAGGAAAATTGATAGATGTCTGATTACATGAATTTCATCAGTGGTAAAGTGTCCTCAGGGGAGCAGTTTCCTACTGAGGAGATGAATACAAGTAGAATACTGAGAAACATAACCTCCCTGATGTATGAATTCAAGGATAATCCTGTTACAGTGGACTACAATGGGAAGGATAGTGCGGATGGTACCTATAAAAAGGAAGTATCCCCTCTCTTCCATAGTGAGGTCATTGATGACAAGGATAATGATGGTATCCTATCCACGATACTTTCTTTCGTACCCTATTATCATAGGGAACCTACCAATGATGCACTGGAACTTGACTCGGAATTCCTTCAGGAAACAAGAGACCCTGGAATAAACGATGTACCTTCACCATTGCAGGATGATGACTTCTACTCTTCATGGTTCAGGGATTCATGGGGTTACATACAGAACAGCATGATACTGGATGCATACAATAAACTGATGTATCCTATCATAAACGAGAACCAGTATCTCAATGCAGGTCTTTTTCCAAAGATTGCAGACAGTATATTCAGCTCCAGCAGTGAATCCGACTCCGAGAGTCTTCTGAGATTCCTCTGTACAGAAGAGGATAATGATTCGGTCTACAGTTCCGATTACAGATACTACGGAGAGGAAGATGGATGCCTTGACCATATAGATGACATCATCAACCAGAAGATACTCTCCATCTACAAGATGATAGACTATGTCAACAAGCAGAATACCATCATCAACAAATGGGGGGAGTCTCTCTATGAGAGTGGGCAGCTGAATAGTGAGGACCTTGATTCAGCCAAGACAGTATTCAAACTGCAGGATATAAAGAACGAGCTTCTTAGAAGAAAGTTTGCAGGTTCAAGGACCATATATGAACTTTCCATGAGGTCACTTGACCGTCAGGGCAGTTTCACTACTGCCCTAAGATACTACGACCTTCCGGGTAAAAGTGAAGGTAAGTCATACAACAACAAGAGACTTATAAGAGTACTCAAACTTCCAGGAATAACTTCAAGTTCATCAGTGAGCAGATCCCTTGGATTTGATATACTGAGGTCATATTCTTCTTCAGAGGAGATACCTCTGGATACAGTCATGCCTCTTTTCTATTCATCCTCTGGAAGTGTAGATATTGAGAGATTCCTCTCCGGCGGATATACCGACCCTTCAGATATAAGAAAGTATAATATCGATGACAGCATGGTCTCCTATAGGAACAGATTCCTTAGGGATGGGTCAAGGACAATAGACTGGAGTTCCATAGATGGAGTCATAATGGAGAGTACTGTAAACAGGTATGCAGAGAGGATGGATTCTTCCCATTATTACTATGATTCCAATAATGACCCTACTCCATTACCTGTTGACATTTCCCTTGATGGGCATACTCATAGGACTGCAGGGTCACCCTCTAAGAGATATTCCTACTATGAGAAGTATGACAAGGAAATTGCACAGAACTATAGCAATAATCATGTGTACAGGAACTATTCAAGAAATATTCGTCTGGATATATCTACTCCTCTGTATGACATGAATATGGCCAACTACTCTGTAGCAGATATAAATGCAGATAAGGTACTCTATCATAGGAATTCCATTCAGGAGACGATGGGAGAAAATTATCCGTATGTCACATACCCTCTTGCAGACAACGGAGGGCCCTGCCTGATAGATACCTACTGGGTGGACTACATAGAAAAGGAAATAAGGTCCAAATCCAAGGTACAGGATACCACGGAGATTGGTGTACAGATAAATACTCTCATGGAAATGGAGCCTTCAGGTTCCTCCTATTCAACAGGAGAGCATTACTTCTTCGGTATATCCTTCTCATCGGAGGATGGATATTCGTCAGGCTCGGATATAGGAAATGTTCCTATGGAGGATTACACAGAGGATTCCTCCTATGCTCTTCTATGGTACTGTACACTGAAATATGATGTTTCAGAGATAAAGATTTCGGATATAAAGAATTCCTATTCCCTTCCTGTGACTTCCTTCAAGAAGACTCTTATAAGCAAGATAAAGCTGAAACAGTCAGAGGATGTGGTAAGCAGCAAGTACAAGGAGAACGGAAAGGTACTGGACGAGTACTCCAGATTCACGAGATACAGTGTAGGGATACTCCCCATGACATACCCTACGGCCATTGATTCTGTGGTATGGAATACAGGTCTGGGATTCTACGGAGAAGGAGATTCACAGAAGGTAGTCAGCAATGATATAGGTTCGATGGGATTCTCCGAGGCCTATTTCATGTTCTCCAACAGGGACCTTACAAGGAATTGCATCGATATAGGGAAGGATCCTGCAGACATAATGGACGATAAAAAGAATCTCTATTGTACCTCTGATACTCCTTCCCTTGATACCAGAGTGGTCTACTTCATAGTCAACAAGCCCGCAGTCGAGAAATACAGGGCAGTGAGCACAAGCGGGGATGGTACTACTGTAAAGTATGATGAGAATGGCGCCATAGAGGTGGAATCCAGACTGGTGGACAATTTCTGCTGGTCTGACCCTATAAGAGTAGTTCATCTTACAGATGAGTTAGAGGAGAATCTGAAGTTCTTCGAGCCTGAATGGATGGGAATGGGATACTTCCTCAATCCATACCTTAATTTCACCAAGGAGTCTGCCTCTCCTCTGAGACACAGGAATGTGAAGCCCTCTGCAATGATGGAGACCCTCAAAAAGGATGACCAGATAGACGCCGTAGGAGGAGAGTATAATCTTGTATACAACGGTGACGAACTCCTGTATGTAAGGAATCCTGGAGAATATGCTGCCCTTTCCAACCTGAACAGGACAAGAGGAATGGAATATGTCTGCGATGATACAGATATATGTCCTACAGAATGGGTGAAGGATGGTCATCCATCCAGTTCCATCAAGGGAATGTATCTGAGAAGGGTATGTCCTGATCCTGGCACTGTATCAACGGGAGATTGGAGAAGGGAGTATGCCAGTATATACGGGGACAATAGAAAATTGGATGCCTTCGATTTCAGCTACGAAGGATATGATGGAATTGTAATCCTTGATGGATATGGCATAGACAGTGAGGAGGGCATAGCTGCCCCATCTGATGCTGACAAGAATAAACTGTTCATAATAAGGTTCAACGGCAAGGGTCCCTACAGATATTTCACATGGGTGGAGGATCAGGAATCATATAGGGAGATAGATGAATGGTCTGTTGATAGAAAGAGGTCCAGTGTATATTCATCTGATGACAGTTTCAATATTCCATGTCTCAAGATATCCAAGGCAGATTCCCCTGATGGTGGAGAAAGAGATAATGGGGAATGGTGCAGGAACTATCTGGAGATGTCTTCTGGACAGGAACCTGTCAATAAATGGTTCTGGAACCAGGAATCCAACGGAAGGGCCATGTTCTTCAACCTCAAGGTGGACAGTGAAAGCCTCCATAAGAGGTGTCTCATTGTATCCGACAGGTATGAAGAGGATGATGATGAGAAGGACAATTACAGCCTGTACATCTCGGCCGATGGGGGGTTCGTATTCACAGCAGGGTCTTCACAGTTATCTAGTGCTGAACTACTAACGGAGAGTTCCATATCTGACAATTTCCGAGTGGGCATATCTCTCCTGGAGAAAGATGACTCCTTATATGATATGTTCCTTGTGGTGAACAACAATTCCTATGAAATAAAGGATATATCCTTGAATATTAACCCTACTTCAAGGATAAGGCTGTTCAGTGATTATAAGGATGAGTCTTCCCCATCGGTCGGTGACTGGAGCCAGGAAAATATCTTCTATGGGGAGATATTCGATATGAGACTGTACAATTGTGGGAAGCATCCTGGGGAGATGGTTCTCCTGAATACAGGCTCCTTGAGGGAATCCTTCTCCTATGGACCTTCCAATTATAAACTGGCGAATACAATATATAGGGATTCTGCAGTACTCAAGAAGGTGACAGTGTCACCACTAGAGACAGGAAAAATTCCGTCTGTGGACTCCATAAGAATATTCGATAGAAGTATATGGGATTCCATCATGGTGGACAACTGTGCGTCCACTTCCCTTGAAACGGATAGTAGTAGTGTCCAGTACGTGGAAGACCATGCGAACCCTGTATCCGATGAGGACATCTACAAGAAGGTGGAGGAATCAGAGGGAGTATACAATTACTATCTGAACAATTGTGTCGAACAAGATCTCATGGATGGTATAGAGGTGTTCAATGACCTTTCAGAGGGATTGTCCAATGAGGGGGATATCACCATAAACTATCATTCTGCTTCCGAAAGGAGGGAAGTGGTATTCAATCATGAATACCCGATGACCCTCATAACCACTCTGATAGAACCAGGTGATTATGAATCCGACAGTCTGTATTCAAAGGATGTCTCCTTCACCCTGCAGGATGAAGATGGAAAGAAATACATCCACGAGTCATCAGGGATGATTTCCATACCTGTACAGACAGACCAGTCAGATGACTACTTTGTGTATTCAGCCGACATGGACCTTAATTTCAGGATGAATTCCGTACTTGACATCTCCAAGTGGCTGTCCAGAGGATCAAATATAACTCTGGAGTACAATTCTCTTCTGGATAGAGAGGTAGCAAGACTGTCAGATGTATCTCTGAGGAATTCCGAGAGCAACCATGTTCTTCTCCCCTTCGTGGTTCCTTCTTTCCCTTCTTCGAATGGAGAACCAGAGGACATGTGTATGGATAGATTCTATGCCTCCGGTGTGGTACTGAGCAATGGGCTGTCCACTTTCCTGAAGGCCTCTTCCTATTACAGTGAGATACAGATACCTGTAGCCCTGGAAAAGGAGACCGAGTCCTACGATGTCCTGTCCGATTTCAGGTTCACACCTACTGGAAGTTCATCTCCATTGGAAGGGGTGACCTATTACTATTCCACGGACTCCAGTGCACTGAGTATGGAATCCTCTTTAAGGATGAGGATGGCTTCGGTGTCCGATTTCTATGATTACCATCGTACATTGGGGAATGATTATTATCTGTATTCCAGAACCGACAGTTACCCAGAGGTATATGAATATACCCCTAATGATACATACGCATATTCAGAGTCCAATGGCAACTTCGTGAACATGGACAATGGAAGTATACTTACTGTCTCTCAGATGGAGTCCAGCAGTAATATTACTGTACAGTACTCACTGGATGGGTCATCATGGTCAGAGGTGGACTACTCATATCCATATTTCAGGGATGGTCTCTATTACAGAACTGCTAAGAGAACTGGGTCTCCTAGTTCGATAGTCTACAGATATCTGTTCGGGAATGATCCTTCTTCACCTGCCCCACTTTCGATAGGTCTGTACAGACTGTATACGGATGACAGTGGGAACAGTTCATATGCTTCCTGTACAGGGAGATATGTGATTACAGATGACTATTACTCTGAAAACACGACCTATTCCCTTATAGGGAGTGACTCAGTGATGTCCCTTGAATCAGGTATAGTATACTATCAGAGTGAGGACAGCTCTCCTGGAGTGGATACTGAATATCTGCAGGCAGATTTCGGGGCAGAAGAGGACTCCGATGGAGTGTTCAGATACAGGGATACAGTATTCTCCAGTAATATTCTGTATTATGAAGATACTCTTTCACCCAATAGGTACTACTGTCTGGATGATGATGGAAAATATGTATACACGAATGTATATCTTCCTGACATAACTACGTTCACCGAGTGGTATGACTACTGGAAATCCCAGCAGCTGTATGAGGTTGTATCAGGAGCATATGTAGAAGTATCTTCCTTCATCCTGTCAAGAGCTGTTTCAGGTTTCTATTTCAGAAAGGTGTCCAATAGCGAAGTCTATAGGAATATTTCTGTTATGGGAAGAAATGTGGATAGGAAGTCGGTCTATGTGAACAAGTGGGATGCCCTTCGTGTCATGAAGGAAGGTACCTACTATTTTACCTGCAAGTACCCTATTCAGATACTTCCATTCAATGATGATGAGTTCGATTCCAGTACTGACAGGAACTATACCACATACTATGCATCATGCAGGATGAAGATAGAAGTATCAGGTTCTCTCAAGGAGTTCGAGGATACTGGAGTCATATCAGGATATCCTTCGGAATACTATCCAGATTCCATAGAGAGCACTCTGAAGTCTTCTTCCCAGAGGCATGAGAATGATGATAACAGTACGTTCCCTCATAGGAGAATGACCATAAGACTGTATGTCATGGATGTCCCTTCAGGTACTGATGATTGTTCCGCAGCAGGAATCATGAATGACCAGGGTAATGAGGAATACAAGTACATATGGACACTGGTCGGGAGCAATGTAGAATCAGAGACATCGGACTCCGTGATGTATCTCGATAGGGAAACAGTCGAGAGCCAGATGGTAATGACTTCACGCATTCCTCTTTTCCTTGAAAAGAACTATGTTTCTCCATTCTTCATAGCGGGGTACAACAGGGCTTCTGAATATGACGACCCTGAATCTGCAGACGATGATATTGTATCTCCTATAAGGCTGAGCGATGATGAGAATAAGGAGAAGATAGTATCCTATTCTGAGTCCGATTTGGACGAGCAGGTACTCATATATGGAAAGTCCTACAAGATTCTGTTCGAATATACTGGAAGACTGACAGAGATGGGTTTCATCGACAGGGTATACTCCGAGGGTGAATCTGTCGTTTCCTCGTACGAGGTTTCCGACATCGAGAGAAGAGATTTCTCCAGAATGGTCAATCTGATGGATACTGGGTCTCTCGACAATAGGGACTACATGTACAGTACAGACGGAAGAAGTTTCAGAAGGGACGATGTGAATATATCCGACAGTTTCTCTGGATTCAGTGTAATCGAGGATGGAGAGGGTGGATATCGATGGGAGGATATGTACTCCACCATAGAGAATGGGAGATTCTCTCTTGGAAACCCATATTCAAGGTCACGCAGCAGAAACTATCTTCTGAAGATAAAGAACAGTATCTCAGATGCTGTTTCCTCCGTAAAGAGGATGGATAGCAGACAGAACATAGACAGCAGTTTTACATTCCCGTATACTGTCGAGATAGGAAGCCTATCCCCTTCCGAATACATAGGGGAACATGTACCTGGATATCTATCATATCTTGGAGTGGTTTCCGGAGAGAGCGGAAATATCGGAAGAATACAGAATTTCGATGAGGCAGGAGTGATAAGGGCCCATTATGAGGAGATATCCGGAATCATGAAGAACGCCATAGGAATGATGAAGACACAGTCCTGTGGTCTGTTCATGGGAATGTCCGTACTGTCTCCCAATTATGTTCTTTTGGAGGGGTCCTCCAGTAGTAGATACAAGCCATACGAGAAGATATCCTCAGGGGATTTCAGTCTGTATGGGTATTCTGCATCGGCAAGACTTCTCAAGGTAAGGAATGATGATATCTATATAAAGAGAAGAAGTCTCTATTCCAACAACATACTGGGAATAAGTTCCTTCGATGACCCTTCCTACTGGGAGATAAGGGGTGCATCCTCCTACGGGTATGTTCCTGACAGCCTATGGGGGAAGAATGGGAAGGATGTGTTCCAGATATATCCGGTACTTTCCGATGAAGGAAAGGGTACTGTCTATATAGGGTACAGTACAGGAAAGATATCCATAAATTCACGTTATGAGGCAGCCCTCAATCTGAAGGATTCCTTTACTGAGAATAATGGGGAATACAGTAGAAACAACATCTCCAAGGTAACTGCTCATTTCTACAGTGGAGGGGTAGAATCCTATTCAATGGTACTGTCCAAGGTGGATGTCATATACAGTGGAACATCGGAGGCATGGTTCAACTATTCTGTAGAGTCCGATGATCTCATAGTGGCAGATACTGTGGTATACGAGGTGGAATTCCTGAAGAGCGACTTAATGTCGTTCTGTGTCACTTCCCCTATAGTGAGGAAATGCAATATACTATCTCATTACTCAGGACTTTCGGATGTTCTTGACCAGGTCACCAGCAGTTCATCGAAGTCCCAGATTTCACTGCTCTCTCATACTATGGTGGTGTTCATGAACAATTCGAACGGGAGATACTTCCCAATACAGTTCAACAATGATATCATTACCACAGTATCCAGTAACGGGAAGACAGTGAAGAGACCTAAATCCGGACTTGGAAGAGTATCGGATTTCATCTCCTCCAACAGCATAGGTACCTATGGAAGGAATTCCAAGCTCATAGAGCTGTTCTCTCCATGGCTGAGGAGACTATACTTCTACAGTAATGGGTCGAATGAATCCGAATCTGTACTCATACACAGATATTCAGTAAGGTCGAACATAATGGGAAGAAGGGAACCTGTAGAGATATCCAGCAATGTCAACGATATATACAGAATATCCTCGATGGAGGATATCTCGGAGGTAGTAGACGCAGTGAAATCCAGTAGTGGCGACAGTTATACACTTACCCTGAACAAATTGCCTATTGAACTGGATTCCAGCAACAGGTTGACACTGTTCAACATGGATATTCCTATTGATGAGGACGACCCTATGAGAATCTCCTCCGAGAGGTTCACATCACTGTTCAACTGTCTGTACCCATCGAAGTACAGGGAAAAGAACAATTATCCTGTGGCAGTGACGAATATACAGCTGATGTCCACATCGGATGCATCCGACCCTCTGAAGAAGAGAAAAGTTGTCTATGAACTGGAATATCTCCCAGTAATATACAGTGAGATGAAGAACCATCTTTCACTCAATCTCCTCCTCTACAGACCTCTGGAATAGAGGGAAGAGAGGATACAGAAGGATACACATCAACTAATTAGACTGTGTATATAGCACCATAACGAACAAGATACCAAGGAAGAATATTCTATGGCAACAGTAGATAATTCAGATGGATGGATGACCAATTTCATATACGAGCAGGATCTTACTTCCCAGTATATGAACAGTCTTCTGTACTCCATGTTCAGGCCTGGAGTATATAATTGCAATATTACTCTATTGCCGGCTTCTGATTCTGGAAGCACAAAGGACAGTCTATCCCTTCGGATAAGGAAGGGGACTACTCTGGTATTCAGCAACGATTACGTAAAGAATGGTTCCAATCATCTAAGAAGGTCATTCAATTGCAGGGACAAGGTATTTACAGAAGATTCTTCCAATGAGCTGGACAAGAACTTCCCTATTCTCATAAAGAGTGTGGCATTGAAGGATATCATAATAGAAGAGGTCGCCTCTACCGATGACCTTTCATGTCGACCATGGCCAAGCAGTGGGAGCAGTGGGGAAACAACAGCACCTAATGTACTCTATCTCTGCGCTGTAATGAGATATGATTATGAAGGTACTGACCTCCCCAGCACCCCGAGTTTTGTATTGACAAGGAACAACCCATTCTATAATGAGAGCGGTACCTTGGGGGAAAGACTCTATTACTATCATACCCACAATGACTGGGTGGACTTCGCATCTGGGGTCAGCAGGGGAGCGAATGGTGACTGGGTGATACCTGATGGATCTAGAGGTGTAGAGGATGCTAGCAAGATATGGATGACCCATTACCTGATGCTCGGTGTACTGGTAGATCCAATTGGGAGGAGCCAATACACTGCGTTCAACAGGGAATGGGTGGGAAACCATACCTTCACTGCAAGATGTCTTCCGGAATACAGATATTCCATGATAGGCGATAGAGGGGTAGAATCTCCTGATTTCATCATACCTCTGAAGTCGAAATCAGCCAATGGTTCTGAAAATGAACCTTTCAGCCGGATGTATGTGGATTTTGAAAATGTGATAGTCAATGGGAATATATTCAGTACTTCCAACGACTGGGAATCTTCCTATGGGGTAGCCTCCTTCCCTGATTTGATAGGGGAATCCAATAAAGACCATATCGATTATGAACTTTCCAGCGATGATAGGTCCAAGGTAGCGGAATATACCAGCGATGACGGAAACGGGAATTCCACAGTGGCACTTGTGGTGGATTTCACATTTGCTTCGGCAAGGAACTACCGGAACTCCATGTCCAATCTCGACAGCAGTGAAGAGACAATTCTTGTATCATCCTCATCGAATAAATTGGGGAACGAGAATATCCTGAAGCTCCATAATCACAGGGAAATACTCAAATTGAGTATTGATGATACTTCAGTAAGTACCTATGGTATATACAGTTCAGTATTTCTGAAAAGTTCCGAGGATGAAGGAATTACCCTTGATATATGCAATGAAAACTCCGACAGACTCAGAAACCTTTTGGTCAACAGTGATATCCTAAGCAGGATACTCAACAAGATGAGAATAAGAGGGGAAATAGAGCCTGAGGAAGGGGAGTGCATAATACCAGTTGCAGTAGCGTTCAGACTCCTTGGAGGAGAAGAGAATAGTGGCCAGATAACCATCACCAACATGACAGGAGATAGAATTACCAATGAGCAGAGGGTAAATCCTCTCAATGTACTGAGTCTTCTAGATCTTGATTTCAAGATGAATAGGCTGTCTTCTCTGTCAGGAATGTCCCAGAATTTGTATACTGTACTTCCAGTTATAGACTGATAGGAGAAGGTAAGATGAGCAGAGTCGAAGGTCAGATATGGGTAGATAGGAAATCTCCATACAGACTCAAATATTATGTAAAGGGACAGGAGTTCGAAGTATCCGTTCTTCAGAACTACAAGGCAGGTGCCGGGGGTCTAAAGGCAGGTCAGGTAGTAAAGATAAAGGACGGGGTCCTCTCAGCTGCTGTATATCCAAAAGACATAAACAGGGTCATAGGTGTCGTAATGGGGAATTCCTCCGCTGGGAATACTGTTTCAATCGCGGTATCGGACAGTCTGTATCTGGATAGTTCTGAAATACAGAATATCTTTCATGGGACATCTCCTTCAAGTCTTCTAGAAGCAGGAACAGGAACGCCTCTTATAGGTGCACCTGTATACTGGTATATAGGAAATATCGACGTATCTGGGAGTACCTATACATATACAGACTCTTCAGAGTTTCCAGGAAGACTGACCATAGATACTCCATCTGGCCGCCAGTGGGGGAAGACATCCATAGAAAATGATTCTCTCAATGTGGGATACAGTAATCTTCCTACCATAGGATACATCTCCGATGTGGGAATCCATAATGGAGGCATATCCTATATTGTGATAAAAGTTCATATGTCTGGATTTTCACTGTCACAGGAATGGAGCTGGCCTCTGTTCTATAATAATCCGGACAATCCTGACAACCCCGTAGGAACAGTAGCAGGATATGGTACAGGGCAAAGGTCTTCAGAGACTATTGTAATTAGGCATGGTCTGTTTCCTGATAATGAATATGATGACGGAAAGGTAGGAAGGGTGAGATGCTTCTGTGATGTGATGGCCATGGGTATTGGTTCAGATGAAGAATACAATGTCCAGGCAGCAGT
>AUXO010899696.1_pt1 | contig 22599 bp, 18 predicted proteins | sample 768731 | NCBI WGS metagenome assembly AUXO01 (sample SAMN02715735, study PRJNA202380) | gut metagenome | biome: sheep rumen | host: Ovis aries | place: New Zealand: Palmerston North | reverse complement strand
ATGCTTATAGGAGCATTGTTTATGGGATTAGCTGGTGGCAAGCTTGTAAAGAATGCATTATTGTTTGGTTTGACTTTAGCATTATTTGAAGCTTTAGTATTAGCTCCTATATTATTGTTTAGTAAAATGAAAGGAGAGGTTTTAGAAGGCCTAAGAGATTTTTCTAAATTCCTTATCACATGTACAACAGTTATGCTTATTGGAGCATTGTTTATGGCTTTAGGAGGAGGAAAATTTGCTGTTCATGCTTTAGCATTTGGACTTCTTCTAGCAGCTTTTGAAGTATTAGTCATTGCTCCATTCTTACTTATGAACTTAATTAAAAATGAAGTATTTGATGGAATGAAATCTTTCAATACTACAGTTATTACTTGTACTGTTATCTTATTAATAGGTTCATTATTTATGTTATTAGGTGGAGGTAAATTTGTAAAAGCTGCATTGAAATTCACTCTTCTTTTAATGGCATTTGAAGTTGGTGTCATTGCTCCATTCTTATTGTTTAACTTGATTAAAGGAGAAGCAATGAGTTCATTGAAAGACTTCTCATTATTCCTTATAGTATGCACTACTTGTTTATTAGTAGGTGCATTATTCATGAGAATAAAATGGATGCCTATCAATGCATTGAAATTTACTGGAATACTTTCATTATTCATCGCTGCTATTAGTGCAGTTGTTGTAGGTATGTCTATATGGCTAAATGGACGTGCAATGATGAGTATGAAAGAATTGTCAATATTCATAGGTATAAGTACTTTGTGTTTGACAATGGGTGCTTTCTTTATAAAGAAATTTGGAGTTAAACCAGTAAAAGATTATGCTTGGATATTAGGTATATTTGTTACAGCTATGGGTGTAGTTGCAGCAGGTCTTAGTTGGATAATTAATCCTGTGACATCAACAGCTTTAGCAGAATTCTCAATATTTGTTGGAGTATTACATGCAATAATATTGACAGGAGCTTTGTTTATCAAGAAATTTGGAACTGAGTCAGTAGTTTTATATTCTTCTGTATTTTTTGGATTCACTGCTGCAATGGGAAAAGTAGCTTCAAATATTGTTGATACTTTTGATGATGCTTCATTAGAAAGTATGAGAGATTTTTCATTATTTGTTGGAGTATTACATGCAATAATATTGACGGGAGCTTTGTTTGTCAAGAAATTTGGAACTAAAGATATTTTAACATATGGATTAGTATTTTCTGGATTTGTTGAGACGATGGGTAAAGTAATGTCTCATATCACTAAAATGATGGGTGGTAGAGAAATCCAGTCTTTACGAGAATTTGATATATTTGTTGCAGTCTTGCATGGAATAATCACAACTGGTTCTTTCTTTGTTCATGAATTTGGTATAAAATCAGTAGAGCAATATGGACTTGTATTCTCAGTATTCACTGAAATAATGGGTGGAGTTGTTTGGAGTATCAGTAAAATGATGAGTGGCAAAACAGTTCCATCATTAAAAGAATTTGAAATATTTGTTGGAGTATTACATGGAATCATATTGACGGGTGCATTATTTGTCAATTATATAGGAGCAAAGCCTGTATTAGAATATGGAACACTAATGTCTGGTTTTACTGAAGTAATGAGTTTAATCGTTTGGCAAGTATCTTCGACAATGAAAAAAATTGATAAAGAATCAATAATTGGATATTGTATTTTTATTGGAGAATTACATGCTATAATGTTAACAGGAGCAATGTATATTGATAATTATGGTGAAGCTGGAGCTATGACATATGCTATGCTTATAGCTGGATTTACTGAAATAATGAGCTTGATAGTTTGGCAATTGTCATCAACAATGAAGAAAATTGATAAGACTTCTTTATTAAGTTTCTGTGCATTTATTGGTTCTCTTCATATAATATTAATGACAGGTACTTATTTTGTACAGCAGTTTGGTACTGATGGCGCTATGAGTTATGCTCTTTTATTAGGAGGTTTTACTACTGAAATGGGATTGATATTTGCATTCTTAAGTAAGAAACAAAAAGAAATTGAAAAAGGTGCTATAGCTGGTATAGCAATGTCTGGAGGAATTCTTACATTAGGAACAGTTATTGCTTTTGTAGTAGCATTATTTAGAGATTATCCATTTGATGAAATAATGGCAGATATTGTTTCATTAGGTTTAGCTGCAGGTGAATTTGGTGGTATATTTTATTTAATTGGAAAGAAAAAGAAAGAAGTTGCTATAGGCTCAGCTGTTATGTTAGCAATAAGTGCAGCTATGGGAATATTTGGAACAGTATTAGGTATTGTTGTTGGAATATTTGCTAAGTATAACTTTACTGAAATAATGTCTTGCTTAGGATATCTAGGATTAGCTGCTATTGAATTTGCTACATTATTTGGTATCTTAGGTGGTGCTGGCGCATCAATTCCTGGTATTGGTCAAGCACTTGCTCCATTATTAGCAGGATTACCTTTATTTGTTTCTCTTGGATCTGCAGTAGCTGCAGCAATGGGATTAGGTATTGGTATTTTTGGAACTGCATTAGGAGCTGTTGTTGGAATATTTGCTAAATATAAATGGACAGAAATATTAAGTTGTTTTGGATATTTAGGATTATCAACTATTGAATTTGGAACATTATTCACTGGTATAGGTGCTTTAGGAATATTGATTTATCCTGGAACTTTAATATTAGAGTCTATGGGTAATGCATTACGTATTTATGGAATGTCTTTACATTTAGTAGTTGACATATTCAAAAAGAATGGATATACTGCTGAAGATATATCATTAGCTATAACAAGAATAAAAGAATCATCAAATCAATTAGAATCATTTTTTAGAGGATTGTCATTCTCTCCATTGATTAATTCTGGAACTGGTACAGTAAGATTAATGGGAGCATCATTATATCAGTTTGGTCAAGCATTAAATATAATATATGATGGCCATAAAAAATATGGAGATGAAATATTAGATGATATAAAACTATATCAAGATGCAGTTAATGATGGTATTGCTCCATTATATAAATCTGTTTCTGATTTACCAGTAGCTACAGTAATATTGAAAACATTAGGAATGAAACTTATTTCTGATGATTTGTTTGAAGTCATACAAGATATTAATAAAGGAATCAAAGAAATAAATAAAATTGATAATATTGAAGAATCAATTGAAACTATAACTACTAATATATCTAAATATTTTGATATTCCTGCACAAGTTGAATTAGGTGGTATTTGGGGATGGGCAAAAACTAAGTTAAAATTAATGGCTTTAAAAGGATTATCTGATGATATTGCTCAAGTATTAGGTGATGTTGGAGAAGGCGTATATAGTATTGCTTCACTTCAAGTTCCAAGTAAATATAATGAGAATGGAAAAGTAGTTGGATATAGACAACTTAGAGATCGAGATTTTGACTTAGCAGCAGACAATACTATGAAAGTTCTTATTACTATGTCAATGGCTTTAGTTGAAGTATATAATACATTAAATGAGTCAGGATTATTAACTGCAGGAAGCACTATTAAAGAATTCTTAGGAATATCTAAATCTCCATTAACAAAAGTATTGAATATTTCATTGACTATTGGAAAAGTAATGTCAAATATTGGAGAAGCTATAGGTAATATCGCAAAAATGCAAATACCTACACAATATAATGATGAAGGAAAACCTATTAGTTTTAGACAACTTAAAGAAAAAGACTTTGAAATGGCTCGAAAAGGAGTTAGTAAAGTCTTGACAGGATTAGTGACAGCACTTTATGACATGTATAAAGATGGCGCTAATTGGCCAGGAACTAATGGTAAGAATGTATTTGATATGGGAAGTGAAGGATTTTTAGGTATTGGCGCAGAAGCAAGTCCTATTGAAAAAGTATTAGGAGTATCTTTCCAAATTGGAGAGTTAGTAGCTAATATTGGTGAAGGAATTGGAAAAATAGCAAAATTACAAATACCTATTGCATGGGATCCTAAAACAGGTAAAGTAACTAATTATAGAACATTGAAAGAAAAAGATTTCCAAGATATGACTAAAGGAGTTTCAACAGTCTTGACAAGTATATTAGAAGCTTTATGTTCTATTGGAAGTGGAAAATATAAAAAGATGTTTGAACAAACTAGATCTGGTTTATTAGGAGCAATTACAGGAAAGAAAGATCCTTCTCCTATTGAGTTAGTTATTGGATCAGCGTTGAAAATCAGTCAAATGGTTGGAAATATTGGAACTGGAATATCTAAGATCGCTTCTCTTCAAATTCCAAATAGATGGGATCTAAAAACTGGTGTTGCGATAAGTTATGAGAGATTACAAAAAGAAGACTTGATTGAAGCTGGTGTAGTTGTTGGAGAAGTCATAAGTTGTATAGTTAAAGCATTAAATGATATGTATTGGTCTAATCCTATAATGTGGAAAGGAGATACATTAAAGAATATTATTGATGCGGTATTGCCAATTGCTGACTTAGTTTCAAATATGGCTACAGGAATTACTAAATTAGCTTCTGGACAAATACCAGATAAATGGGATCCAAAAACAGGAAAACCAATTCATTTCACTTCTATTAAACCAGAAGACTATGTAGCAGCAGGAGAAACTATTGGAATGATAACTACTTCAATTGCAGAAAGCTTGCTTCAAATAGTTAAAGACAATCCTCAATATTTCTTTACACTTGATGAAAATGGTGATCCTATTTTTGATGAGTCAAATGATGCTTTCCAAACAGTAGTACAATCATTTACTGGTATAACAGGAATATTGAATGGAATGACCGATTCAATTATAAAATTAGGTCAAGGATTAGTTGCAGATAAATGGGATGATAGTGGAAACCCTATTCATTATAAGCCTATTGAATTTGATAAAGTCATACCACAAATGCAAAATATTATTGAGAAGATTCTTACATCTATTGCTGCGACTACAATTAAAATATATAATGATCATAAAGGTGATGCATTTGCTGAGAATAGTACTTTCTCAGAAGCTGTACAAGCAATGAATGGTACTGTTGAGATGATGAGTAAAATGACAGATACTATTATTAAAATTGGATCATCTATGATACCAGATAGATGGGATGATAAAGGAAAACCAATTCACTTTACTAAAGTAAATGTTGATGAAGCAGTAGTAAAAGCAAATGATATTTTCTCTCAAATAATGGGAGGTATGATACTTACAATTAGTCAATTGATACATGGACAATTACGTTATACAGATAAAAGTGGAACTACTTGGATATTGCCAAATCCTACTACTCAATGGTGGCAAGAAAGATTAAATGATGTGACAGATGTAATCACTAAAGTTACAGGAGTTATTGGAACTGCTGCTGATAAAGTTGTAGATATTGCATCATTAAAAATACCAACATCATTTGATGGAGAAGGAAAAGCTAAAGGATATATCAAATTAGAAATAAAAGATATTCAAAAAGCTCGCGACAATATGATTGAAATACTTACTTCTTTTGTTAGTATCTTAGAAGAAGAAAAAATAAAAGAGATGTATATTACTAATTATAAAGATACATTAGACAATGCTACAAAAATGTCAGAAAGTATTGATGAAGTAACCTCAACTATTGGAACAATCATACAAGATGTTACATCATTATTAGATTATGAAAATGATTTGAAAAAAATATATCAATATAGTAAATCGTCATTAGACAAAGCTGCTGGAGTTAATATTGGATTCTTTATAGATATATATGGATTAGTATCAAATGTTGGAAAAATCATACAAGCTATAACTGGTAGTTTTAAATCAGAAGGTGGTACACAACAATCTATTTTAGACTCATTACAATTAAATCCTAAAGTTAAAGCTCTTTTAGATAAAAATCAAATTCAAAAAGATTTACAAAATATATTAGGTATTATTTCAGATATCTTAAATACTGTCTCTAATTTTGATGAGTCATTATTTAGTAGTAAGAATATTTCTGGATTTATGCAAAAAACTCCAGAAGGTGAATATGTTATTGTTCAATTAGTCAATAACATTATGAAAATATATGAAAGCATATTGAGTACATTTAATAAGCCTTCAGATAAAGATAAATATGGATTAATGTTCATGGAAAGCTCTTCTACATCTAAATTAAATGATTATGTAGATACAATTATAGAGACAAATAAAGGAATATTGAAATTAGTTAGTATGGCTTCATTATTGAATAGTATTCCTTCAATGACATTTGATAAATCAAAAATAACTGATATTGAAAACCTTAAAATTTTCTATGGAACAATATTTGATTCATTAGCTAATTTAACTGTTTCTGATAGTAAAAAACAATCTTTGTTTAAAAACTTTGCAGATGTTACTGAAGTGACTAAATGTGTATCATCTATATTTAATAATATGATATCTGTTTATCAATTATATTATGATAATCTTGATAAGTTCCAATCTACAATAACAGGAATTGTAGAACAATTAGAGAAATCAGAAGATGCTACTTCAGAATCAATTAAAAAATTACAAGAAAATATCACTAATATCAATACTCTTTATGATTCAATTAATGTAAATAAAGATGATAAAGGTCATACAGATTTATATTTTATTACTAATGATATCAATAGATTTATTACAGTCATAGCATTATTTAAAGCTGATGTTCATTCAAAATCAGATAATCTTGTAAAATCTGTAAAAAATATTTATGAAGCTACATCAAATCAAAAGCAATCAAAAGTATTTTCTGAAAATAGTAAAGTATTAGCTAATTATATTCGATCAATTAATTCGGTAAATGTTAATAGTACTAATGCATTGACTCAATTAGTAAAAGAACTTAACTTATTAGGAACTAGATTAGGAAATATTGATAGATTGACAGATGCATTAGCAAATAAACTTGCAATAGTATTACAACATCTTGTTGAGAAACTTGAAGAGTCTAAAGAAGCTATTGATAAAGCTGATGCAATACAAAAAGAACGTCATGAGTTAATTGACAAGTCTGTTAAAGAAGTACAAGATATGCTAAACAAGTCATTAACAGTAACAATTAAGACAGAAGGACCAGATATGACTCCACCAGTATAAAAATATAGAGGTAAAAAATTATATGCCAATTACATATAATATTTATAAAGATTATCATAAGATAAATAAAAAAATGATATCAGAAGATGAAATTGATAAAATTAAGAATTCAAATTTCATTTTCAAAAAACAACAATCAGGTAAAATAGAAAAAATACCTATTGATGATATTAAAATAAAAAAATGTATAATATTATAATATATGTTTACACTTAAAGGAAAACAAGATAATTTTAGACTTATTTTACCAAATGATTTTATAGCTAAAGAAATAAATGAAAAATATGCAAGAATTATAAGAAGTCAAAAAAGTTATTTATATAAGCCTATTGATTTCTTAAATGAAACTATACAATCTATTGAAGTTCTTGGATTCAATAATGCAGTATTTGCTCAACAACAAACAGGAAGTGGATATCCTATTATTAATAAGAATAGAGTAAATGAAAATAAATTCTTACATACATCATCAGAATATAGTTATAGATCTGAACAAAATCCTTTAAACTTATTTGAAAAAACATTAAATATCACATTTAGGCATACATTAGGATTTGTAAATTATTTTTTATTATTTGAAAACTTCTGGTATCAATATTCAAGAGATAGAAAATATAAAGAAATTAGTGATTCATTTTCTATTAACTTAATGAATAATATTGGAGAAGTATATTCAAGAATAATAATTATAAATCCATTAATGAATTCTATGGATATGCTTGACTTGAATTATACTCAACCTATTGCTCAATCTCAAACATTTAAAGTTGAATTCAAATATTCAAATATTGATTATCAATTTGTTGAAATAAAAAAAGAGGAACTTTAAGCTCCTCTTTTTTTTATCATTATAATTTTATTATATGGTAATATACATTTTAATTCATTATCTATAATTTGATAATATTTATCATTATTATAATATAATGTTGATGAATCTATCCTTGATAATGCAAATGTATTACAACATAAGTCTTTTGATACTTCTTCCCAAGGAGTACATGTGATTAACTCATAATAATCATAGTTTTGATCTACTTCTTCAAAATTTAAAATTATTTCTTTCATAATTAATGTTTTACATCTGAACTTCCAAAACCGGCATCGCCTCTATCTGAATTTTCCATTATTTTATTATATTCATTCTCTGTTATTTCTTCATATTCTGTATGAAATACTGGAATAAGCATCATTTGTGTCAATTTATCTCCGCAAAAAATATTTCTATTTATATTTTCGGTGTCTTTAGTAAATGCCATTGAAAGATGAACATAACCAGAATAATCTTCATCAACAAGACATGCTCGTACATCATATCCTTTATTTCCCATTCCTGACTTATTTACATAAAGTCCTGCAATACCAATTCCAAGTAATCTTAAATTATTTATTTGTTGATGAATATTAGGACCATTTTGATCACTAAGTACTGTATCAAGTGCTATCTTAATTCCTGAGTTAATAAATATTGTATCATTAAGTTCTGGTTGTACTCCCCATACATTCTTAGTTTCACTATAAATCAAGAAATTATCAATAAAATACTTAAGTCCTTCAACTAATGAACATTGTTTAATAAGCTCTAATTTAGAATTATGATAAGCTAAATATAAATGAATAATATTTGCTTCATCATCATCAGAAATATATCCATGTATAAAATCTTCTAATTCTTTAATATCCTTTAAAGTTACTTTATAAGATTTTTGAAATGCTTCATAAGCTAATTTTTTTTGTTTTTCTGTTTTAATATTTGGAATATAATAGTCAGATCCTGCTGACACAAAAGTATTTGTTGGCTTTATGCCAAATGCATTATAAATTTTCATTTTATATTTAAATATTTTTATAATTTAATATAGTTATTCAACTACCATTATTATTTTTAAATAACAAAATAATATCACAATTTATGGCAGATAAATTATTTTATAGTTATAATAGTCCTTGGATAAATAATAATTCTATAACATATACTGAGAAATATAGTTATGCATTAATAGTCAATCCTAAAAATCATATTTTAGCATATAATGGAAAAGACTATGGCGTATTTCATAATGAAAACTATATATCATGTATACCTCAATCTAATTTTATAAATACTTCAAATATAGTTACTTCACAATCTACAACAAGTATATGTATAAAAATACCATCAAATCCTCATACAATATGGACAGTTACTAGTGGTACTACTGGAGCAGGATCACCAGCTAATCATTCATTATTGGATTTAATTCCAGAAGCTTCTGATAGATTAAGCTTTGATTTAAGTGTTGGATCATCATTATATCATATTAGTGCAATATTAAATAGTACTATAAAATCTAAAAAATTTTGGAGTAACTGTAATGTAGTAAAATTATCTAATTCAAATACAAATAATAATATAAATTTTGGATATTATAGAACTAGTGCATCAACTAACTCTAATTTAAGTACACATTCATATTTACCATATATATCTATTAGTGGATTTCAAGGAGTTGGAATCCCTGTAAGTATTTATAATTTATCATTTTCATCAAATTCTTCAAATGGATTTAATACTGTTAATTATCCTTATTTAAATTATATTGATAATGATAAAAAAACTTCATATATGTGGCAAATAAAATTAGGTACATCATCTACTTATTTTATAGATACAACTATAACACCTGCTCAAATGATACCTAATGGAAAAATTCAACAGCATAATATTTGGGGACAAGCATTTGATGGAACCGGTAATGTTCAAGGAAATTTAACAATAGCTTCATATTCACATGGAGGTACAACAGAAAAAGGTATTTTAAAAGCTAATTATGTTAATGTTAATTGTGATGATACAAGTAATCAGTTAGCTGTAGCTGGAACTGGAGTTATTTCTAATACAACATATTTATGTTCTGGAGGAGGAAACTCTTATATCGGAGTTTCTAATACTAATACTGATGCTAGACTTAATAATGGAGCTTTACAAGCTAAATTATATGTTAATGGTATTACTTATGTATCTAAATTAAATGTGAATTCAAAATATAAATCAGGAAATGGGTTTTCTGCTTATATACAAGGAGATACACGTTTACAAGGAATATTATATGTAAATGATAGTTTACAAAATGTCCATGCCCAAGCAGTATTTACTAATAAACCAGTAGCTACTGTTAATTTATCTTATGCAGGAAGAGTAGAAGTATTAGCATCACAAGCATCTGGAATTGGTTTATATAATAGAACTGCTTCTCATACTAATGCAACAACATCAACAATTGGTACAGGAGGAAGAGGAAATTGGTGGATAATTAGAGATGCTTATCTTGGACCAGTTAGTGGAGATATGAATAATAAAACATGGAGAACTGTATTAGGAGAAGGAACAAATGTTGGTATAGGAACAAGTTATCCAAGAGCTAAATTACATGTTTCTGGAAGTACTTATATTGGAGGAACACCTTCAGGTGTTCAACCAATGCTATATACAAATGGTACTAATTTTTTAAATGGAAATACTGGTATTGGAATAGCTCCTAGTGGATCTTATAGATTATATGTATCTGGAAAATGCTATATAACCGGAGATACTGGTATTGGAGTAGCTCCATCTAATAGTAATTATAGATTATATGTAAGTGGTAGAACATATTTAAATGGAAATGTTGGAATAGGGATTGCTCCAGATACAGGAAGTACATATAGACTAAAAATTGATGGTAGTTCTAGTCATTTATCAACATTATTTTCAAATGGAAAAATTATATTAAATGATGAAAATACTTGGATTCAAAGAAATGGCTTAAATGTTGATACAGTAGCAGGAAAAGGAATTATAAATATGATATCAACACCATCAACTTTTGGAGTTTCTAAAATTTTACAAGCACATGCAACAACATTATCTGGTAATACTACTTGTAATTGGAATTTAGGATTTTATTATTATGATAATAACTCAAGTAATACAGATAATTATTTAAAATGTTTTTATGGATCTCCTAAAACTACTGGAGCTGGTCGAATAAATATCTATTATAATCCATTTGGTGGAGGCTATAATTTATTACTATATTATACAGGAGGAGAAACTGGTTCTCCTGCATCATTTGTTAATTATATTTTTAGATCATCATATAATAATAAATTAGCGTTTTGGGATTTAAATTTTATTCCAGGATATACTTATATTAATCTTGATTATTATCAATATACAAATGAGACTTTATATTCTGGTATGGGTCCTTATATATTACATGATGCTTGGGGATCTTTTGGAGGATATGTTGCTACTACTACAGGTAATGTTTATAATATTGTCTGCTTAGGAGTAATAATAATTTATAAATATTGGTCATGGCCTACTTTAGATGATTCAAATGCATTTACAATTTCTCCAGATTATAGTGAATATAGACAAGATAGTAGTGGTACTTTAACTGAAGAAAAATATAAAATTAATGAAGGAACAAATACTCATGTAGTTTCATCTGGTTTGCTTAAATTCAATGATTGTGGAGGATTTAAAAAATCATGGGTTCAAAACAATCATGGTACCATAAAATTTACTTGTAGTATTAATCCTGTTGTATCTGGCGATAAAAAGAATATTCATATATCAAGTGTAATAGCTCAATTAGAAACTATATGGTCTGCTGCATCAACTCCTACACCAATTGTAGCAGGTACAGGTAATTTAGGTCAAGATGGATGGGGAATGTATGATATTCATTGTTTTACAATAAAACATACAAATAATACAAATGAAGTACATATACAAGCATATGCTATGAAACAACATAATGACACAAACTCATCTGTTGATGCTAATGGATTTAATACAGATCGAGGTAGATCAGTTAGAACATTTACAGTTAGTATTTTTGGATGGTTATTTTAATACATAATATTATACAAAAAATGAACCAACTTAAGTTGGTTCATTTTTTATTTAACTAATTTAGTATAAATCATTTCTAAGAAATCAGGAGCAGAAATTTTTATTCCATTTATTTCAATATCTTTAGAAGAATTCAAATCTAATATTTCTGAATACTCTTCATCATTAAACCACCAATCATTCAATCCATCAATTTCATCTCTAGATCTTCCAATAAGATAATCATTAATATCTTTATTATATTGTTGTTCTAATGAATTATATTCAATATTTTCTTCTTCAGTTCTTTCATATTTTTGTTGAAGTTCTTTATACCTATCTGATACTAATTCCTTAGTAAATTCCTGAGCATCTTCATCTAATTGTTTCTTATATTTATTATATTCAATTCTCATTTTAATAATTTTAAGTTTCAATTCTTTACTTAATGATTGACTATCTTTTTCAAATTGAATATTTTTAATTAAATTATATCTTGAAACAATTTCTTCTAATGTAAGTTTTACTTTCTCCATAATATTATTCTATATCTATATCATTAAAACTTTCTTCTGGTGTCAATAAGTTTTCATTTTGAGTAGGAATTTGAGGTAAGTCATCTTCAATATGATATGTTATTTCTTTATAAGTATTTGGATATATGAATGAAAGCATATAAGTATTTAATTTAGACATTTCATTAAAACCTTTATTATTTGATGAATGATTATGAAGCATTGCTTCTAAATCAACCATAGCTCTTCCATACATTGCTTTCAAAACTTGAAGATCATCTTTAAAACGAGGAAATAATTCTGCAATACCTGTTATAGTTCCTAATCGAGTATCAATCATATTAGTTCTAATTATAGATCCAGAAGCCGCTCTATAATTAATTTCAGTAACAGGCATAATTACAATTTTTTTAGCATTACTAATCCATACAGGAATAGTTCTAACATCTTCATAAGTTCGTACTGTACTATAAGGATAACTCTCAACTACCCATCGTCTATAAATTTTAGACCATACATTAAACTTGATAAGATTATCTTTAAATAAAGCTATCTCTGCTAAAGATGGATTATTTTCAATAACAACTTTTTGAGGAGATGTATTATTTATTTGTTGTCCATCTTGTTGATTGAATAAAATTCCATATTCAACAATATCAGCATTTTCATTAACAATATCATGATAAGCTCTATTTATAAAATCTTTATGCATATAATAGTCATCAGCATCAAGAAACATAAAGAAATCTCCAGTAGCATTATCAATTCCAAATTTACGAGCACCTCCACAACCTAAATTTTTTTCTGGTTCTACAAATTTGAAATTAATATTTTTGTTTCCATAGTTTTTTACAAAGTTTTGAATAATATTAAATGAATCATCAGGAGACTTGTCATTTACTAAAACATATTCTACTTCAAATCCATCAAACTCTTGCTGATTTATACTATTGATAGCATCAAGTACAAAATCTTTAGCATTATAATATGTTGTTATTATACTTAATTTATCCATAAGTTAAATCATTTATTTATTTACTATTAAAATAGTCTTGTCACTTAAACGCTCTAAGACATAAAATTTTTTATTTATTGATTTACTTGTAGCAGGAACCGCAGTACCCCATAAATCTTTTATCTTACCAGAATATACAGTACAAAATTCTCCTGGCTTACATTTACCATTATCTTCAACAATTACTTTACCAACTAAATTAACTCTAATCCATTCAGAACGATTAGATCTCTTTACATATTCTTTAGTTTTATCATAATATTGATTTTCAACTTTAATAAAATGCTCCCATGGATATGTCTTAATATAGTTCATTTCCATTTTTTGATCATATACTTTTGTTCCAACAGCTAATTTTTCTTTTTGTAAATATAAGTCGCCAAATTCATTGCAAAGATAAGCATATTTCCATTCATTTGGATCATCAGAAGTACAAGTAGCACAAACTGTTGAAACTCCTAATATATAATCATTATCATGAGCTAATTGTATTTTATTAGGATTTTCTTTATTGAATGTTACAAATTTTCCTGAACGTCGTTTAAAATCAATATCTCCAAACCATTCATACATTTCTGTATAACCAAACTCTTGAATATTGATATTATTTTCCATTCTTGTTCATAAACATATTTTTAAAATCATTATAATAGTTCTTATAGTAATTATTTACTTTCTTATTACTATTTCTATTATAAATATTCAAGGCCTTCATATCATTCATCAATTCTTTTTTAGTCTTGACAAATTTGATAGGAAGACTTTCAACATAACTTTCAATTAATTTATATAATTGATATTTTGAAATTTGATGATCAAATACTAATACCATAGATGGATCTGTCATTGCTCTTTCTGCAGCAATTTCAATTCCAGTTTCTGTATCAAGAACTGTATCACCAGGATTTTGACGTGCAACTCCTATTATATAGGCATATTTAAATGTTTTACTACTTGGATCATAAGCTTTATAAACAAAATAAGTTATTGTAGTTGCACAATTAATACCAAATTTTGCATAAAGTCGTCCATTAATTCTCTCTTCTTTGATATCATGACGTGATTCTTTAGAATTTGTCCAAGATCCACTATCAATCAAATCTTTAGTTAACCAATCAAACATTTATTTATGAAATATATTTAAACAAATAATTTTCTATATTAAAATAGAATTCATCTATAAAATAATTCATAAAAAAAGATGTATTTTTAAATACATCTTTTTAATTATTATATTAATAATTTTATTCTTCTACTGGTACTGGTTGTGGCTCTTCTTGTTCAACGTAAGGTCTGAATGCCGCATCAATTACATCTTCTCTATATTGATAAATTGCATCTTCATTAATTATTTCTTCAAAAGTTTCTTCTGTATCTTCATGTCTTAATAAATAATTAAAACCACTATTTTCAAACCATTCTGGAATTGAAATTACTTTATATTCAAAAAAAGCTTGCCATCCTTCTCTATACGCCCATACACGGTCACCAACATTGAATTTAGTTTTTAAAGTCATTTTGTAATATATAATATATTTTTATTTAATTTTTATTCCTACTGTAGCATTGATTCCTATATTAGGTCCAAACTTCTTACCATTAAAATCATATCCATATCCTATAGAAGGACCTACTGTAATACCCCATATTGATTTTTTAGGTTTAGGTAATTCTATACCTTGAATATCATTATATTTAATATATGGATTATTAGATTTTACATAAACTTTATTATTTTCAATTGCTAATGTATAATCAAAGAAAACTTTATCTTTATCTATACTTAAACTTAATGTAGAGTCTTTTAATGATACATTTCCTTCTAACTCACGATATTCATTATTAAAATTGAAATCTTTTGATAAATACTTTTTTTCATATACTGTATCATTATTTATAATCCAAACAGTATCTTTTTGACCATTATCAATTTGACTATTTATATAAACAATTGATTCTGGCTTTTTAAGTTTCATTTCTTTAATAATTCTATACAAGCTATCATTTACGATTTTCAAAGAATTCAAATCACCTATTAACATTTCTTTAGAAACATAAGTCTCTCCATTTTTAGTTGTATAATATTTAATAGTGTCTGTCAATGCAATTAAGTTTTGATTATTTTGTTTTTTATATTGTTGACACCCTTTAATAGTAAATATTGTATTAATACATAAAACAACTATAATTAATATTAATATGATTTGTTGTTTGAATTTATCCATAGTTATTATTTTTTATAAACTTAATCTAACTGATGATTTTTCATCTGAATCTTCTTTTGAATCTTCTTTTGAATCTTCTTTCTTATCTTCAGAGTCTTTTTCATCACTTCTACTATTTAATAAATCATCTCCTTGATCTTTTTTCTCATCTTTATCATCTTCATCTTTATCCTCATCTTTGTCTTTATCATCATCTTTATTATCTTTAGATCCTTCTAATGACCAAATACAAGGATTATTTGTTTTCTTTGCTCCAATAAATTCTAATATTGTATGAATAAGTTTTTCTACTTCTTCTGGAATTTTAAAATATGACTCTTTATCAAAGTCTTGAACCCAAATTCCGTCTTTAGTTGAATCATAAATATTAATTAATGATCTAGTTATTTGAGTAGTCTTATTATGAGCACGTTTCTTAGTATATTTCCATCTTAATGCAATTGATTCATCTCCATCAGCATCTTTAACACCTGCAAAATAATAATCACGAGGCAATTCAACTTCTTGTGAGACCATCAATTCAAATTGTTTTGCTGCTTTAACTTTATCTTTTGAATCAATTAATTCAATAATTTTCTTATGAGTGATATCTTCCATTTCTTCTTCATCATCACTTTCTGTAATTAAAGAAAACATTTCAGCTTCATCAATTCCATATTGTCTCATTTCAGTACAAGGAAATTTTGATGACTCTGGTTCTTGTCCTGGATTAGATGCTTTAATATCTGAAGGACAAAAATAAACTACAAAAAATTGTCCAACAGGAACTACTTTCATAGTTTCTAAACCTTGACTTATAATATAACTTGCTAAAGAAGTTCCTCTCATAATTGTTGAATCATAAAGTGTTGAATTAACAGCATCTTTAGATACAAATTTTGATGAATTAAGTTTTACTGAAAATCCATCTTCACCAACAGATGCAACAATACCAGTTACTGGCGCAAATATATTTCTGATTTGAGTCACTATATTTCCAACAGGTGTCAAATGATTAGATACTCCTGTATTAGAATATGTATTTCCAGGATTGACATCACTTGTTGTGCACCCTTCTATTAGATATTTACTAAATCTTTTCATTATATATTAATATAATTAATTTTGTTTTATTAAAAATAAATTAAAAAGTTTTCGTTATGATAATATTATTTACTTTTATTCTATTTGGTTGTATATTATGCTTAATCCAAACATTTATCAATCTTTCCATCAAATGACCACAAATTCGTGCAGAATATAATGCTGTCTTATAGTGATCATTAACATTATTTCCTTTATTCATATTGGCTAATTTGTCTTTATTATCTTCTACCCATTTAAGAATATCTTCATCATTATTAAATTTCATATGTTTTAAATATTTAAACATTATATCAAATATCCAATCGCAATATAACTTAAATCTATCTCTATCAATAATCATCATATTATATGGATAAATCTTATTATCATTCATAATATCGCAAAAATCTTGCAAGTATTCAGGATAATATTTTTTAATAATAGCTCCACATATTCTTAATTCATCAGGCCTAAAACAATGTGAATATTGCTCAAATACTGTTTCTTCTTTAAAATCAAAATAAGGTGTTACAACAATATCATAGTCTTTATTAAATCCATTTATTAATTTAGAGTAATCTTCTATATTATAATATTTACTATAATGACATATTCCAACATATTTTGGTAAATCTATATTCTTATATAATTCATATAATTGCATTCCTTCAGAAAAACAATTATCATAATTGTCTTTAATATAATTATTACAATTATTTTTATATAATACTTTATGATTAGTTTTAGGAACTACAGATTCATCAAATTTCTCATGTGCACAAACATATATCATTAAATCATTATTTTTTAAACTAGATAATAATACTTTCATAGTTTAATCATATATTTTTATAGGAACTTCAAAAACTCTTAATTTATGTTTCATTACATATACATTCAATAATCTTTCTCCTAAGAATCCATATATACGAGAATAATTATTTAACCATTTTTCATATTTAGTAGGAGATAGGGTTTCTTTATCTAATACTGAAAGATACCCATCTTCACAATGATACTTATTATCATTTTTCATTATATATTCTCTAACATCATCAATTGTATTGAATTTACAATACTTTGAGAATTTATTTAATATATCAAATACCCAAGTACAATAATCATTGAATATTTCTTTAGATGTTATTATCATATTATTAGCATGAATCTTATGTTGATTAAAGAATTCACAAAAATCATCAAGATAATCAGGATAATATTTTTTGATTATAGCTCCTAATATTTTTATATTATTTGGATCAAAATTTCTACAATATTGATTATATACTGTCACACCAAAATCATAAGGTTGTGGTAAGACAATATCATAGTTGTTCCAAATACTATTTAATTCATTATAATCAAAATCAAAAAATCTTCTATAATGACAAATTCCTATATAATCATTTAACTCTCTATTTTTCCAAATATCATATATATGATATAATTCACTATATAATAATCTGATATCATCAAGATCATTATTACAATCTTTATAATCTATTATTTCATGATATATATTTGGCATTCTATCAATATAATCATTTCCATCATATGAGCAAGCATAAAATTTATATTTAGGAATTTTATGAGATATAATTAATGACATGCCATGATTAAATGTAGTGTTCTTTTGAAATGAATAATTGAATTCTACATTATTAGAAAGATTCTTGTTATTGATAAGAACTACATCTTTTATATTATTCAATAAATGTGAATTAGTATTATTATCAAATTTGTCATAATCAATTGAATGGATGAAAAAATCTATAGGATTTACATGTATATAATCATTTTTAATTCCGTAGATATTATTATATATATCTAAATTATGAGATATATGTACATTTTCTATAATATAAATTCCATCTTGTTTAAGTAAATCTACAAAATATTTATAAGTTTGCATTTGATGATTTACTAAATGAGATCCATTATCAATTATTATATCAAATGACACTTTCATAAATTTCATATCATTTGAAAAATCTAATAAACTTTGGTTATCTGATTGGTCTAATTGTATAATATGTATATTTGAGTAATAATCAATATCTATATCATCATTAAATTCAAATTTAGTTATATCTAAGCAAAATATTTCACACTTATGATTAAAATACTCATTAAACATTAAAGTTGAACCACCATATCCAGATCCAATTTCTAATATATAAACTGATTTTTTATCTTTATATTTATTAAAGAAATTCTCATATTGTTCACAATAATTATGAAATGTACTTATAGGATTTCTATTAAAAACTCTATCATATGGTTTGAATAATATTTTATTTGTATATGATGTGCTTTTATCAGTATAATACTTATTAGCTATTTGTGTTAGTGTTGTCATAATATACTTTAAAAAAATCTTTATATTTATTTTCACAATATTGAATGACCTCTGGTGTCAAATCAGTGAATTTATCTGCCCAATCTCTTATGTTTTTAGGCCAAGCATGACATCCCATAGGAAAATATTTAATATTTAATGTATTATACCAATAATTGATATTCATATCTAATGCAAATTGAGAAGATTCTAACCATGATGGAATATTGAAATCATATCTTGTCCATATATAATCACAAAACCAAACATCTTCATATTTTATTTCTTTAAGTTGTTCATCTGTAATTTTATAATAAGTCATAAATTCTCCTTTAGGATCTGTCAAATCATAAAATACCTTTACTTTACGAAGACTTAATCCTCCATTTCCAACTTGAGGAATTCCTTTTTTAGCTAATGACCAATCAGGATTTTGTGCAATAATAGGAGCTCCTATATAATCATAGTCTTTATCACACCATTTCTTGATATTGTCTTCAAATAAATAACAATCAGTTTGATAAATAAGCATATAGTCATAATTTAAGAATTCTTTATAAAAATCATGACTAATCAATAGTTGAGAGTATGTTGCAGGTGATTTAAAATATTTATCATCAAATTCCATATCATTTCCAGAAAGTATATCATGATATGACTTGCTATTTAATGATTTAGGTTTTATATATATGATATTATATTTTTTTCCAGATATGATTTTATCAAGTCGTTGTAATGAGAATATTTCTGTTATATCTGGATTTTCATTATATATAGGTATAACTATACAAAACCTTTTTTGATTTGTCGTTTTCATAAAATATTGCCTCTATATATATTTTTTTAAAATTGTCTCCAAAAATGTTGTACTTGTGCTAATGTTGCTTTGCTAAAGTGTCCTTCAGTCATTGCTGCTGTTGGAAATAGTCGTGTAGGCAAAACATAGCTTTTTCCTCTTAATACAGGAATATACATTTTTACTCCAAATGCTACTTTAGCATTTCGTTTTAATAAGTGTTTTAATGCTTTCCAATTAATGAATCCTGCAGGTTTTGTTGGAGGATCATTAAAACATTTTTTAAAATGATCTTTAAACACTTCATAAGTAGTATTTAATATTCTATGTCTTATTCTAGGAGGAAAGTAATGTATATTCAATCCTATTTCTCTTATATCTCCATTTTTTGTTCTTGTTATTCCTATGAATAATGTACAAGGAGTAGCATCATAATATTCAAGTTCATCTTTATATTTTGGCTCAGAATATCCGAATACTACTAATTGTCCTGGAAGTAAATATTTAGTTGTTGGCTTGCATACTTTCAATAAATCTGCATAAGCTAATTTAGATCTAATATTTGTAGGACGCCTTGACAATGGATGATTTTGAATAGATTCATCCATTCTAAAAGCATCTATAGATTGAGCATCCCATATAAATCTATCTACATCATGTAAAGTATGTTTTTTCCAAGGTTGAGAAGTGGTTTGGCTATTTTGAGATGTTGTTATTTGTACAGGCATTTATATTCATCAAATATTTTTATGTAAAGAATTTTTCAGTAACTATTATAAATTTCATATTATTTTTTTCTGCATATTGTTTAGCAGCAGTCCATTTATCAAGATTCTTGATCCATTGTTCTTTAAGCCAAATATTATCTGTCATATCTGGTTTGACAGTTTGTTGATAAGGTTTGACTTCAACAATAACTTTATTTCCTAATTTATTTTCTAAGATATAATCAGGATAATAATTACATTCTTTTTTATCTAATCTTGAATAATATGGAATTTTAATAGGTTCTGATGCCCACTTTAAAATACTTGGATTATTCTCACAATATTGTATAAATTGTAATTCTAATCCACTTCTATAAATAATTGGATCACTTTTATATGTATCTGCATATTTTTTCAACCCTTTTGCATCTATAATCCCTTGTTTATAAAATCCATTTTTCTTAGGTTTTACATGCTTTATAAAATTATTAGAGTCCATTATTAATATAGTTTATTTATATTTTAAAATAATTTTATTTTTAATAAAGATTTATTTAGAACAAATTAAAATATGAAAAATGTTGTATTTTCTTTTGGAAATGATAAAAAACCTAATATTGTAAAACCTACTAAGAAGAAAACAATATTGACTTATCATGATAAAATTGATGGTAGAAATGAATATTATACATATATTAATGAAAATGGTGAAGAAGAAAAAATAGATGTTACTAAATATAATATCATTAAAAAATCTTCTTCATTAATAGTAGCATCTAAAGTAATTGTCAATAAGATTGATTTAGAATATGTTGAGCCAAAAGAAAAGACAGAATATCAAAAACCATATTTTACATATAATAATGGACAAAATATTTTCTTAGATAAACCAGAATTTGATGAAAGTACTAACACTTATTTTGGTTATAATAAGAAACTTTATTCTTTTGAACAAAGAGTACAATTATTTAAAGAAGATTAAAATATAGATTTCATAAAATATGATAAATAAACTTATAATAGATGATTCAAATATTACTTTAAATGAGTCTACTGCTTTACCATTTACATATACATTTTCTAAGTCAGGAATTCATAAAGTAAAAATTGGATTAGAAGATACAGATGAAATTTGTGCATACGCATTTAAAAATTGTAGTGACTTGACAAAAGTAGAATTCCCTTCAATTATAACTAAAATAAAAAGAAGTGCTTTTGAAAATTGCTCAAGTCTTAAAAATATATATATACCTTCAACTATTGAGTATGTTGGCCCTAATGCTTTTGATGGTTGTGATTCACTTGTTGATATAACATTTGAAGCTTCTACTCCTCCAACTTTCCACTCTACTCTTACTCAGTTCACTAATTGCTTTATTCCTACAGGAAGTAAATTTAAAGCTGTAGAAAATAATGATGATCTTGTAAGAGATGGAAGTGTTGTTTATTATGAAAAAAATGTATTAGGAGGATATGATGCTGTAGACTTTGAAGCATTTGAAGATGATAAACAATATTATCAAGATGTTTGGACAACAGTTCATGATCATCTTCATACTATAGAAGAAAAAAATAGAGTAAAACCTACAAATATTGGATTCTTTGATGGAGATTATTCAATTTCTGATTATGGAACTGTAGGTAGTGCAAGTAGTTATAATTTATTTGATAGATATAATATCAAGCTTACTCCAGAAAATTGTACAAATAAGAATATCACCTTGTTTTCTAGTAATCCAGGTTTAGTAGATATTGATAATGAAGGAAATATAACTACAGGATCAAATCTTGGAGGTAGAGCTACATTATATGCATGTACAGAACCTGACTATACAGGAACTTATGCATCAGCATCTATTTCAATTAGAGTAACTAATAATCAAAATATTCCTAAAAATAATGTTGAGATATCATTTACATCTAATACAGGTGAAACTATAACTTCATTAGAAATAACTAATGAAAATAAGAACATGCAAATGCCAACATTGAAGAATGATAGTAATGTAGAAGTTACATTTAGTTCAAGTAAT
>AUXO011017828.1_pt1 | contig 22617 bp, 13 predicted proteins | sample 768731 | NCBI WGS metagenome assembly AUXO01 (sample SAMN02715735, study PRJNA202380) | gut metagenome | biome: sheep rumen | host: Ovis aries | place: New Zealand: Palmerston North | reverse complement strand
CTGTTTCTGCAGCTTCACAAGCCGCCGGTGCTGATCGATGAGGTGCAGTACGCGCCTGAGTTGTTCACCTATATCAAGATCTATGTCGACGAGCATCATGATCCCGGTGACTTCTGGATGACCGGCTCACAGATATTCCGCCTTATGCGCGGCGTGCAGGAATCACTTGCCGGGCGTGTGGCGCTTCTGCACATGTCGCCTATGTCTCAGAGGGAGATCATCGGTGCTCCCTGCGTACCGTTTACAACGGATATAGAGCGGCTGCTCGCCGAACGGGATCAGATTCAGCCCGTCACTACGCCGGAACTGTTTGAGCGCTTGTGGCGCGGTTCTATGCCGGGATTGATCAGCGGTGTGATGCCAGATAGGAATGTCTTCTACTCGTCCTATCTTTCCACCTATGTGGAGCGGGATGTGCGTGAGCTTTCCGGCAATGTGGATGCGCTGAAATTCAATCGCTTTGTCACTGCCGTCGCAGCCCGCTGCTCGCAGCTTTTGAACTATAACGCGCTGGCGGAGGACGCTGATATTGATATCCAGACCTCCAAAGTATGGATCAATATTCTCGAAACGCTGGGGATCATCTTCCTGTTGCATCCGTATTCCAACAATGTCCTCAAGCGCACCATCAAGACGCCGAAGGTGTACTTCTACGATACGGGTCTGGTCTGCTATCTCACGCGCTGGTCCTCCCCGGAGGTAGCCGAGAGTGGCGCCATGAGCGGCGCGCTGCTAGAAAACTACACCGTATCGGAGATTATGAAAAGCTATCAAAACGCTGGACTTGAGCCGTATCTCTACTTCTACCGAGACCGCGACGCAAAGGAGATCGACGTGATCCTCGAGGGTGACGGCAAGCTCTGCCCGCTGGAAATCAAAAAGACCGCCACACCGGACAAGCGCCTGACTCGTGTCTTCAATGTGATCAACAAGTCACCGCTTCAACTCGGAATCGGCGCTGTGCTTTGTATGGCAGAAAAATTCAGCGCCTTTGACAGCAATAACCTGATCATCCCGATCTGGATGATATGAAATAAGAACATATAGTATTAAAACATGGAGGAACGAAAATGGCATGCACTTTTATTGAGGAACTTAGCAAACTGAGAAAACTCTCTATGGAGTCGGTGGAGAACACGGAATCTTTTGCACCGTACAAGAGATACCTGCATGTTGTTCGTCCCGTTGAAGAAGAGCTCCGCGCCTTGCTCAGAATTGTAAATCAAAAAAACAAAAAGTGCCTTGTGCTATTATGCGGTAGCGCAGGAGACGGAAAATCACACTTGATATCGTATCTCCGACATGTTGATTCGGAAAGGCTTCTTGACTCTTTTGAGCTATATAACGACGCAACAGAGAGTAGTGCACCTGAGTTAACATCTGTCGACACGCTCTACGATAAACTCGCTCCATTCAATGATGAGAATTATCAGGTCGACGATGGCTATAAAATGATTCTTGCGATTAATCTCGGCACGCTCAACAATTTCATTGAATCAGATAAAGGGAAAGCGTTTACACAATTAAAAAAATATGTAGAAGATAATGAAATCTTTTCTTCATATACTCGAAAAGATGATTATATCACAGATAGTGTTTTCCAACATATTAGTTTTGCGGATTATCAAGTCTTTTCATTGAAAGAAGACAGTGTGGGTATAGATTTTCTAAGTTCACTCATTGGAAAAGTATTCTGCAAGAACGAAGAGAATCCATTCTTTAAAGCATATAAAAGCAATGCCTCATGCTCTCTTTGTCAAAGATGTCCGGTTCGGCACAATTATGAGTTTTTGTCCAATCAGGATCATCAAAAAGCGATCATAAAGAAAATAGTGGAAGTCGTAATCAAGGACAAGGCGATTGTATCAACGCGCGACATCCTAAATTTGCTCTATGATATTATTGTTCATCCGAAGTTCGATTATAGTGAAATGTGTCATGATGCCGCATCAGAGGTCAAATATCTTACCAAGTACATTCAGTATTCGACACCAATGCTTATATATGAATACGATGATATCTCTCCCTTGATCAATTCAATGCGAAAACATGATATTTTAAAAGAACGGCAGTCCGAAATGGATAATGCAGCAATGCGTTTCCATTCACTCGAAAACATTTATGAGGCTTTTACAGAAGCGACTAGAGATACGCCGTATGAGCGTTTGAATGAAATAACAAAAATAGCTGTTTTAGGTGGTATTAAACCAGAACTGAAAAAAATAGTCTATCGTTTTATAGTCCGTACAAAAGAATTAAAAGGAGAGTATCAGACGAGTGCCCAGAAAGAACTATTGTCGGAGTATCTAAAATACTTGTACTACCAGCATAGTGGGAAAGAAAAGCATCTTAAGAAGCTTTACGAAGCGACAAAGAAAGCTATCATGAATTGGGACGGACAGTTTGACAGTGATTATATCTGTATCGATGATTCTAATGAACGTTTTTGGGTGATAGAACAATTGTTGATACAGCCTGCATTATACAAATCAAAGGAAACTGATGCTGATGAAGTACTTCGGTTTTCGACAAATGTTAAAGTCCGCTTTAAGAAATCAAATGGTGATGATCTTGAGACAGCGGAAATCGATATGGACTACGCACTCTTTGAAATGATTTCTTCAATGAGGGATGGCTATCGCCCGACGGTACAGGATAAAAATGAACATGCGGATTTTGTTAGTTTTGTTCAGCGACTGATTGAGTTTGGAAACAAAGGTATGCGAATTGAACTCCTTCCAAAGGATATCCAGAGAGATTATCGGATCGTGTTTGAGAAGAATGATTTCGATTATGAATTTAAGGTGGTGCGAGTATGAGCTACAGACTGAGCGTAGAGTCTTTTGATAGCACATTTGCGGTTAAAGAAAACGGCTCCAAGCTTACGCATTTTAGCGGAAAGCGATTTAAGCTTTTTCCTTTTATAGCAAATAACAATAGTGCTTTGATCTATGACCTGGATACTATCGTTGGAAGATATATCAGCCAAATCGAAAAGACTGTCCCGGAAAAACTATCTATTGAAGATCTAACGGAAAAGCTTAAAGAGGATACATCCATTGATGTTGGAATGGAGGAGCTTTTTCAACAGGTCATAAAACACATGTTTTTCAATAAGGAGGGGAAGATCCGACCAATCAATTTAAAAATGATCGCACAAATCCCTTGTGAAGAATCAAGCGCATGTAAGATCGCTGATTACTTAGTTGATGTCCTTGGAGATGAGAAGGTTTTACATTCTAGTATAGAACAAGCTTCTACCAAACTCGAAGAACAGAGTAATGTTCTTGAAAAGTTTGCAATGACAAAGCTCAAATCAAAACCATTATCCCATACGCCGGTGCTCTCCTATCAGAGGATAACTAATGCAGTCCATCGAAAGTTCGAATCTGATTTTGAGTTTATCCTTGGCACAAGGAGCAGAACTAGAGACTATTTAATCCCATTGCTTGAGTTTTACTATTTTACCTATACGGCGCAGGCGATTATGCAGCTTGACCGCTTTATGAATGGTGAGCGAGAACACTGCGTTCCTCTGTATTTTTGCCTTGATTGGGAGAAAACGAGCTTGAATCGTCTCTGTTTTAAACAGGGTTGGAGTGTGTTACAAGTTGCACTAAGCAAAATTTTCGCACATGCTATTGTTCTGGAAATACTCAATCAAACAGAGGATGACTGTGGACCTGTCGATTATATCCGGCTTCACGGATTTGTTCAAAACTCAGAAAATGAAGATCATAGAATTGCCGAAGAGATTAAAGTCCTAACTGATCGATATAGAAATGCTATCACTGACTGCTCGGAAATGAAAGAGCTTGTGCGGAAGGAAGTTGATGAGGATGAGACAGCTGCAGAAATACGCTTCCTATTTGATAGTGTCAGAACGCAGTTTGAGAATACATATCGTAATAGGCCGTATTCCTCTTATGCAAACAAATTTGAGGAATACAGCAGAAAATTCTTAAAGCGTCGTGGTAGAAGTGGTATGATGCTAAATCTTACAGAAGAGACCTTAATCCTCTTAACGAAAGTGTGCATTAAAGATCAAGAAAAGATGCGACTTAATGATGTTTTCTCGGAGTTCGAGGCGCGTGGTGTTTTCTTGGATAACCTTTCCAAAGAGCAGGTAATGCGCTATTATGAAAGACTTAATCTGATAGAAAAGAAGAGCGATAGTGGGGATGCGCAGTATGTTAAACGAATTCTATAAATATATAGCAAATAATGTTGTCGGATTTTTCCAGGGAAGAGCAGATGCTATCCATCCAGGAGAGCGTTATTGCTTGCGCTTAGACACCGCCGAGATGGTTGAGGGTGTTGATCGTGAATTGAGAAAAAGAACCGCTCTCGATCATATTCAAGGTATCTTTCATTATAAGGACGTGTATGATACCTTTACAATTAGATTGTCTTCTTCGTTGGAGATTATAGTTGCCTCGAAGATCAATGGGATGACAGATGATTTCTTGGCAACTCTTCGAAATGCGGAATTGACAGACCAACATTTTCCAATTCTGATGATTACATATTCCCCAATTGACACGATCACAAGTGGTACTGGAGATTTAGCTGCAAATGGTATGCCATTCCATGCGGCGTCTATTGTCAATAAAGTTAAGGTCGAAATCAAGAGTGCAGAATTATCTACTGCAGATCGAATTCTTCTTGAACTTGAACTTGAGCGCAAGCAAGGTGATCGTTTTAGCGACAAGTCATCTCTTTTCGAATACAGCGACCTTCTGACCGTGTTGGGTAGAGGGTATGTAATTGACAGCGATTTTGCGGCTTTTTCTCTATTAACAGATGATCAACTGCCTTTGATTCCAGGTGATAAGATTCGCAATCGCTTATTAGAGAACCATCAGTTTTTTGATCAGATCGACCGTGTTTTCCGACATGGAAATATTGCAGATGCTCTTGAGAAAGAATATGATGAGCCCTTTATCAAGCATCTATTAGACGCTAAGAAAGCTGGGACACCGTGGTATGAGAATTACACTTATGCTATGGTGAAGAGTTCGCGTGATAAAGTAAAACGTAAATTAGACAACCCATTGAGCATTAATAATGAGGATATAGATGCTTTCTCGGAATCTGCTATTGAGTATTCTTTTCCGGCAGACACATTAATGTTCATACGCAATGATGGTGAAACTCGGGCAAAACAAAGAAAAAAGAATGTTCTTATTTTCAATCCGGACCAGCGTGCTTCTGTAACTGTTAGGGTGCATACAAATATTGCAATTAGACAATTATCGGTTGACTCTGTTGGTGCAACTGTATCAATTGTCGGTAGAGAGCTGTCAATCGATATAGCTGCAAATGGATGCGTTTTTTCAAGAACAGATATAAAAGACAACAACAATAACATTACTTACCGAATCAAAATATGTGTTCTTAATCTTTCACCTAATTATTTAGAGAATCTACGAACTTGTTACTTTATTTATGCAAAGAATGCAACAAAAGGGAGTATTCAAGCAGTTGGTCTTGAAAAAGAACTGGTAATTAATCCGCGGCAAGAGGAGATGATGTCTGAAACGGTACGGCCTAACGAGACATATGAATGCAATTATGACCAGACTTTGATATTAGGAATGACTGATGATGTCATGGATACCGACGCGGGAACTATTGCAATTCAAATTAAGTGTGGAGCTGTGATTATTCCGCTCCAAATCAAGGACGAACCAGTTAAACCTATCGAGCTTACGGGAATTAGTGCGTTTGTAAGAAAACATGCTGAAAAGCGTGGTATGGAATACCGCAATGGGAAGATTATTTCCGGAACGACTGAATTTTTTACAAAATCTCCATTTAAGGATAGTCTTATAATGGAAAATGAAATTGTGCAAAAAGGCTGGATGGCCGTGAATGAGACTGTCAACGGATTGGAAGAGTATAAACTTGATGTACCGAATGCAGTTCGAAATGCTTATTCTGATCTACTCGAAGAAATGAAACGACAGCATCAATTGCCCAGTCTGGCATATCTTTCCGGTAAGCTGAAACTTCTTGCCGAAAAATATGTCAGTGAAGTTGAAAAAGCGTTGTTTAGTATTCAGGCTGGACAAACATTACTCCCTCAGCAAAATGATTTGCTTCTCATTGGAGCAGTAATTCGGGTTTACGACGAACACACAATTGCCCTAAGCCCTCTTCACCCTCTAAATGTTCTTTATCAGTTGATGCTGATTAAGGAAAAGCAGGTTGGAGACATTCGTGATAATTTGGTAGAGAAACTATCATCGCTTTATTTACTTCCGTATCTAAAATACTCAGATAAAACTTTGTATTGTGCAGTTGAACAAAGGCACTTGCCAGAGTGGCACATCTATGCTCAGGCAAGTAATAAAAGGTATCAAGGGGCACGTAATTTTGTCCAGAAGCTAGTAACTGAAAAGATTAACCAGTATATAGATCATTTTACCTTCCTATTTGATGATCTAGGGAATGATCAATTTTGTATCAACCTTGTGAATATGGGCGATTGTAGGGAGGTACTGCAAGGATTAATTCGATATTATACGCGGGAGCTTAATGCAGAAAAAACTCCTGAAGCTCTGAAACAATTTGTCCTGAATATTTACTGTGAACAAGGTGCCTATAATGATTTTTCAGTATTATCGGATCAGAAAAAGCTAAGAGAGTATATCCAGACTTATGGGAAGAGCGTTGAGGACGTTAGTGAAATGGCGCTAATCCTTAGCAACAAAATTCAGTGTTATTACCGAAGCCCGAAAGAAGAAAAGTATGAATATGCCCATCTCACTTTTTATGAAATGGAGAACTCCAGCGATGATGGCGATAGCCGTATGGATTCCATTACAACGGGAGTTTCTTTAGGTGGCGTGATCTCTGGAACACCATCTGTGCTTAACTCCAATTGGTATAAAACAGGGTTTGGTACAAAACATGCACCAGGTAATCGCCTTCTCCGAATGGCAAAACAGTATAATGCTCTGGCACGCGTCGCTTTCTCGTCGGGTAGTTCTTTCGAGCCGGAATCTGCGATTTTTACCTCAATTGCTAACAGTGGAAAAGGTCAGATTGGAAAGATATATGATTCATCAAATTGGGTTGTTTTTGTCGACCCTAAAGTGGATTTGTCCTTCTTTAAGCCTAGTGAGAAAGATGGTCAGGACTTGATGATTATCCACTATAGCGATCAGTATACTTCGGCAAGTGGGTATGATGACATTACTGTCACACAGAAATCAGAACAATACGAGGAAATCATTCAAGATCAGCTTCGCCAGAAGGGTGTGTCTGCTACAAAAACGCATGTACATGATATTATTAGCCTCTTCAATGCTATCAACGGTGGATGGATGCTGAGATTGATTTCCGCGAAGAAGCTTGCAGGAGCTGTGGATAGCAATTTTAGTCGTGAAAAAATGAGTATCCTTTCTGCGGTTAAGCTTTGTATGGCTTATTACTCTCATAACAGTATAGTATGGATACCAATATCCCTAGAGGAAATGCTCCGCGTATCTGGTGGTGCTGGCTATTCTCCTAATGATGGTTTGCTTTCTGCAAAGAGTCTAGGGTTTGAAAAAGGACCAACCAGCGATGATATTCTTTTAGTAGGTATCGAAGGGCCAATTGACGATATTAAGGTATACCTACACCCGGTTGAGGTGAAGATTGGACAGAATCCTGCAGCTGTAATCTCCAAGGCCCATAGTCAAGTGCTGAACACTTACAACGGCCTTTGGAAAGCTCTTTGGCCCGATGAAGATCGAGATGCCTTGGAGTGTAAATTGTCGAGGAATTTTTTGATGCAGTTGGTGATTGTAAGCTGCGAAAAAATGCAGCTTTACAATGTTTATCCCAACGAGCGATGGGATACTGTTGTGGAGGATTATCGAGAAGCACTGCTTAATGAACAATACCGGTTTTCGGATGCGTTAGATGATATGATCGGAAAAGGGACTATTATCTCCTTTAAAACTGATGCACTTAACAAAAGTGGTCAAGTCAAAGATGAGGTTTGTACACTTGAGATGCCCGAAAAGCTTGGATCAGAGTATATGATCAAATCTGCCAGTAAAATAGAGGAAGATTTGGATTCCAGCAGGCAAGAATTACCCGACCGGATAAAATACTTGTATAGCTCGAATGAAATGTCTTCATCCAAAGCTCAAGCTCCTTTGACAGCTTCTGTGCTTGATGAATCATTAAGTCCTTGTGAGGATTATCCTTCAACGCCAGTTGATGAAAAGGAGAAGCCCGCTTATGATCAGGAGAATTGCGACCCGTCAATAAATGCTATAACAGATTCCGTTCAAGAAAACGTGCCAGAAAAGAGAGAGCCAATGGAAGAACGCCAAGGAATGGAGATCCTTTTCGGGGAAGATATCTCAAACGGAAAAGAGCTCCTTTGGCTTCCCAATGATACGAACAAGGTGTTTCATACCAATACTGGTATTATTGGAACGATGGGCACAGGTAAAACTCAATTTACCAAGTCCATTATTACGCAGCTTTATCGAGACCAGGCACATAATTTTGATGGCTCACCGTTGGGAATTCTGATTTTCGACTACAAGGGTGACTATAATGAGAGCAAAGAAGACTTCATAGTAGCAACCAACGCAAAGGTGTTGAAACCCTATCATTTGCCATTTAATCCTCTTGCTTTAACAAAGGCTAAGGTCTTTAAACCATTGCTACCTATTCACACAGCAAATGCATTTAAAGATACGCTCTCAAAAGTGTATGGTCTTGGTGCCAAGCAGCAAAACACATTATTCTCATGTATTACACAGGCGTACACAGCAAAAGGTATTAAGGCCGGGGATCCTTCTACATGGGGCAATATTCCCCCAACATTCGATATGGTATACAATATTTATTTGAATGATGAAGAGATCAAGAAGACGGATTCTTTAGCTGCAGCGATGGAGAAACTGCACCAATTTGAAGTCTTTGAAGGTGATCCAACCAAGACACTATCATTGTTTGATCTACTGAAGGGTGTTGTTGTTGTTGATCTATCTGGATATGATTCTGATATACAAAACCTGATCGTTGCAATCACATTAGATCTTTTCTATTCCCAGATGCAGGCATCGGGATCAAGCAAGATGGACCATCAATATCGCCAGCTGACAAAACTGATTTTGGTCGATGAGGCAGACAACTTTATGAGCGAAGAGTTCCCTGCGTTGAAGAAGATACTTAAAGAGGGACGTGAATTTGGCGTAGGAACAATTCTGTCAACACAGTTCCTAAAACACTTTGGTACATCTGATGATGATTATGCCAAGTATATCCTTACTTGGGTTGTTCATAATGTCGCAGATCTCAAGCAATCTGATGTTGAATTTGTTTTCAAAACCGAAGCAAAGAGCAGCGAGACACAAAGATTATTCAATGATATTAAAGGGCTACAAAAACACCACAGCATTGTAAAAATCGGGACGTCTAAACCATGCTACATTAAGGACAAAGCATTTTGGGAACTATATCAAGATATTATTATTGAGTGATATTTTCTAAGTAAGGAGTGCTGTTATGATAAAAGTGAATTGGGATGTCGAGGAACTTGTTGCTCTGCTTGATATCTATGAGCGTACATCTTCCGGCCAAATCCATGATCTTACCGAAGAACTTGAAAAACTTTCTGTAGTTCTAATCAAACGGGCTGACTTGTTAGGGATTAGCCATGACGACAAGTTTAGAAATCTTAATGGTCTAAAGATGATGTATCAAAATCTTTTATATGTTATGTCCGGTGGCGAATGTGGACTATCGGCTGCAAGCCGAGCCTTGTATGATGTATGTGATTTCCGCAAAAAATGTCCAATAGTTTTTGAAATGCTTCTAAGTGAATTCAATAGAAGATATCGCAAAAGCTAAAAACACTTTTTGGTCACTGCAAATCAATTGACTTTCAGCTAAAGGGATGATATACTTAAGTAGTATACTTAAGTATATCATCTTTTCCTGCTATGGAGGGTGAATTAACATGGATTATACATATCGTTTTCCCGTTGTAAGAGGCGTTCAGGCAAAAAGAGAATACTTTATTGCGATGGTGCCACTCAAAATGATTCCAAAGCTATTTCCAGCTGAAGATGAGTATGTACCTCCAGAACATCGTGCACAGCGAAAGCTGAATGAATCAAGAATTCCCGTTATCCGTAAGTACATTTTAAATAATAGAGAAAACTATGTTTTTTCTGCTTTGGCTGCTTCCATCGATGGTCATTTCAAGTTTTGCCCAAGTGAGTATCCGGATGTTGGAGTTTTAGAGATCGCCATGGATGCCAAGATACTGATCAACGATGGTCAACATCGTAAGTCTGCAATCCTCGAAGCTATTCAGGAAGATGAATCTCTACTGGATGAAACTATTTCTGTTGTCTTTTTTGAGGATCAAGGTTTGGCAAGAAGCCAGCAGATGTTCACTGATCTAAATAAGCATGCCGTGAAGACTTCAAATTCTATTGCAGAACTATATGATTCTCGAGATGAGCTTGCGGTCTTAACACGAACTGTTATTTCTAAGATAAAATTTTTGAATTCTTATACGGACAAAGAAAAGGATAACTTAGGTAAATACTCTTCAAATCTTTTTACACTTAATACGTTCTATGTTGCTAACAAAAAAATCCTATCTGGAAAACAGGTAAACAAAGAAATACAGGATTTTCTCTTAAAATTCTGGAAGATCACAACAAATAATGTTGTTCAGTGGAATGAACTTCAAAACAAAGAAATCAGCAAAGTTGACCTGCGAGAGAATTATATTGTAACGCAAGCAATTGTGATACAAGCTTTTGGTCGAGTTGGAAATACATTCCTGCGCCACCCTGAATATGATATGGATAATTGTTTGATGGGGCTCAAAAGAATTGACTGGAGGCGAAATGCTGATTGCTGGCAACTAAGAGCGATTAAAGCGAATGGTCATATGATTAGCGGAGAAACAGCCGTGTTATTGACTGCAAATGTGATAAAGCAGGAGTTAGGTCTTCCTCTGGATTCTGACGAAGAAAAACGAGAGGAAAAGTTTCTCCGAGAGAACAGATTGATTTAGTGGAAGTGAAATTATGGTTACGCGCGAGCAAATAGAAGGCCTTATGGAAACCGTAAGAAATCTTTATCTTTCAGATAGCATTCCATGGGCGATTGGATACTCTGGAGGTAAGGATAGTACTGCAACTTTGCAGCTTGTATGGCTAGCTCTGAGAGAATTGCCTGATTATCAATTAAATAAAACAGTACATATTATTAACACAGATACTCTTGTTGAATCACCTGTTGTTGCAAGGTGGGCACAGCAGTCTTTGCAGAAAATGGGAGAAGCCGCTCAAACGCAGCATCTCCCGTTCGTCCCTCACCGCCTTACGCCGGATTATAACAACACTTTTTGGGTCAATTTGATTGGCCGGGGATATCCGTTCCCTCGGAAGAAATTCAGGTGGTGTACAGATCGTCTCAAGATTCAACCAGTAAATAGATTTATCAAAGAAAAGATTGCTGAACACGGAGAAATCATTATGGTACTTGGAACTCGGAAAGCAGAAAGTGCTAACCGTGCAAAAACCATGGCTTACTATGAGAAGAAGCGTGTACGGGAGCTATTAAGCCCCAACCCCACACTTGTGAATGAACTGGTTTTTTCGCCTCTTGCAGAGTGGACTGATGACGACGTGTGGATTTTCCTGATGCAGTTTAAAAATCCCTGGGGATATTCAAATCAGGAACTTCTTACTATGTACAAAGGGGCAACTCCAGACAACGAATGTCCTTTGATGGTGGAAAAAGATTTACCTAGTTGTGGTCGAAGTCGTTTTGGATGCTGGGTATGTACGATGGTTGAAAAGGATAAGTCTATGGAGGCGATGATCTCAAATGATGATGAAAAAGCATGGATGACACCTCTTCTCGAATTCCGAAACGAATTTGGTGACGAGGGTCAAGATCGTGACCGTCGAAGCTTTCGTAAAATGGGAGGATTCTTACAAGGAAGCTACGGTCAGCTTCACCATGGGCCATATAAGAAAGCAGTTCGCGAAAAATGGCTTGGTCGTCTACTTGAGATTCAGGCAGATATAAACGCAAATGGGCCCGAAGAATTTGCCGATTTAGAACTGATAACTATGCCAGAGTTGCGTTCCATTCGACGCATTTGGGTAAATGAAAAGCATGAGTTTGATGATTCCCTACCCGGCATTTATGAAGAGAAGCTCGGCAAGCCTTTTTATGATCCGGATTGGTATGGGCCTGGCACATTTGGTCACGACGAGTGGGAAATTCTCAGACAGGTATGTGAAGAAATGAATCCTGAAGAAGAACTCAACTTCGAGATGATGTATAGCTTGATCGATGTAGAGAGCCGAGCAAGCAGTTTGAATCAAAGAAAGGGTATACTGGATACATTGGAGGATTGCATTACGCATACTTTTTACAAAAATGAAGCCGATGCGTTGAGTTACTATATGGAGAGGCTGGAACGCAAACGGGCTTTAGGCGGGAAGTATGACGAAAAGTTCTTTGCACATGTAAAAAGTGAGGGCGATGAATTTGAACAGGAGGCCGATGAAGAAGATGCGGCCTTGATTGGGGATGAGAACGAGTGATTATTTCAAAACTTACACTATGCAATTTTGGCGTATATGCAGGTGAGAATACATTCGAGTTTTGTAGTGAAAAGCCAGTCGTTCTAATTGGCGGTATGAACGGGCGCGGAAAAACAACATTCTTGGATGCAGTTCTTCTTGCGCTGTATGGCTCCAACTCTTTTGCGTTTAATGAAAGTCGATATAAATCTTACGGACAGTATCTGAAATCCTTCGTTAACAAGGCAGATGGAACACAGTGTACATCTGTTGAACTGGAATTCAAACTCGATAGCGAGACCAGTGAATCCTATGTTGTTAATCGTCAGTGGTCGGGAAAAGGACAGCGGATCCACGAGAAAATCAGTGTTTTTAGAGATGGAGAACCGAACAAGTTTTTGACCGATAATTGGTCCATGTTCGTGGAGAATATCCTACCCAGTGGATTATCAAACTTCTTTTTCTTTGATGGTGAAAAAATAGCTGAACTTGCATTAGACAACACAAATGCACAGATGAAAGAATCTATAAAGATTTTGCTTGGAATCTCTGTGCTAGATACGCTGGAGAATGATATTACGCGGATTGTCTCTCGCATAATCAAAAGATCCGGAAGTGCGCATGATTCACAGGAACTGGATGCACTGAAAGAACAGCAGAACAGAGCAGATGGGGCTCTCCGAGAATTAGATGAACGGATTGCAGAGCTTTATACAAGGTTAGGGGAAACTCAGAAAAAACTTGAGAAAGCAGAAGCATATTACACTACTCACGGTGGAGATATTGTTGCGCAACAGCAAGATCTTTTCAATCAACGTACATATTTATCTGCAATCATTGAGCAAAAACAAGATCAGCTTACCTATTTAGCTGCGGGTGAATTGCCCTTATGCTTAGTGTCTAATATGCTCGATGCAATTCAACATCAAGCAAAGAAAGAGCATGAGTCTAAGGCTCTCGATTATGCGGTTCACAAGATGCGAGATTTGCTGAGTCAATATACATTGACAGATCTACGTACGCCATCTGATGACGCTTCAATAACAAAATTTATTTCATACATAGAAGATCGTGCAGAAAAAGAGAAAACACTGCCCGTATACAATTTGTCTGATCATGCATTGTATCAGATTCAAAATCTCCTTTTGAGTTTTCTGCTTTCAGCAAAAAAACAAACACTTCGGCTATTGTCTGAACGAAATCAAAACAGAAAACTGGCTGATCAAATTGATAGTTATTTGAGTGTCGATATAGATGAAAAGAGGCTGGCTAAAGCATATAAAAAGATCAAAACAATAGAGCAAGAAGTTATAGAGATACAGGCCGAAATAGAAGCACAACAGAAACAACGTGTCACAGTACATGGTGATGTATTGCGTGCTAATTTGGAGTACAAGAGGTTTATTGAAAGCCTCTTGACGAAGCTTGAGTTAAACGATGATGGCGACAGACTCCTAAAGTATGCACAGCAAGCGAATGATATTTTGCGAGAATATAGAATTCGCCTTCAGCGGCAGAAAATAGGTGTTCTTGCAACAACAATGACCCAATGCTACAAAAAATTAGCTAACAAGAAAAACTTAATTGAACATATCGAGATGGATGAAGTAACGCTGGATTTCTCTTATCTGGATTATAATGGTGAGTTGATTCCTAATGGATCTTTGTCTGCTGGTGAACGACAATTGATGGTAATCTCACTCCTGTGGGCGCTTGCGATCTGCTCAAAAAAAGAACTACCCGTTATTATTGATACGCCGCTTTCAAGAATGGATTCCAATCATCGCATATCGCTTATCACAACTTACTTTCCACAGGCGAGCAAACAGACGATTATTCTATCTACGGATTCTGAGATTGATCAGCGCTATTATGAAATCATGAAAGAGAATGTCGGGGACGAGTTTACCCTTGTCTACGACGATGTCAAGAAGTGTTCCACTATCAAACGTGGTTATTTTGCAGGTGACTCAAATGGTGATTAAGCAAATTAAACTCTCGTCGCAATCAAAAGAAAGGCTTTCTCGCCTCAAAGGGAGAACAGGCATCAAGAATTGGAATGTCCTCTGCCGATGGGCGTTGTGCTATTCTCTTGGAGAAGATACGATACCGACTGACATACCAATTAATTCTGACAGTAATGTTGAAATGTCATGGTTTACTTTTGGTGGGGAATACAGTGAACTGTATGAGGCCTTAATCCGCGCATGGTGTGCTAGCAAATCATTTCCCTTGGATGACGAAACGATAGCAAAGTATTTCAAGCTACACTTGGAACGCGGAATCGCACACCTGTCAGGAACAAATTTTATCAAGGATCTTGATGACCTCTTGAGACTTGCTATCGAGGCTTAGATATGAGTATTTATCTTGATTATAATGCGTCCACTCCAATCGATCCGAGGGTTCTTTCCGTGATGGTCGATGTTTATCAAAACCACTTTGGTAATGCTGACAGCAGGACACATGAATTTGGCGAGAGTGCGCGTTCCATGACCGAAACTGCGCGTGGACAGGTTGCAGAGTTGCTCGGTGTTAATAAGGACGAAGTGTTTTTTACAAGCGGAGCAACAGAGAGCAACAACATCGCAATTCTTGGACTACGCGCATTTGGAGAAGCTAAGAATAAAAAGCATATTATTACATCATCCATTGAGCATAAAGCGATTCTCGGGGCAGCAAAGGCCTTATCCGAGAATGGTTTTGAAGTTGAGTATGTAGATCCAGATGAATCAGGTCGTGTTAATCCCGAAAAACTCACCTCAATGATTCGCCCTGATACGCTCCTTGTTAGTCTTATGCATGTGAATAATGAAACTGGCATTATTCAGCCTGTTAAGGAAATTGGTGATTATCTAAGAGAAACAGAAACTTTATTCCATATTGACGCAACACAAAGCTGTGGAAAGTTAATCGATGAAGTTCGGAGTTTACACTATGATTTGATGTCGATTAGTGCCCATAAAATGCATGGGCCTCAAGGAATTGGTGCACTGATTATGCGTAAAAAAAGGTACCGTCTCCCTCCAGTAAAGCCGATCATGTATGGTGGCGGACAAGAACACGGTATTCGTCCGGGAACTTTACCGACTGCTTTGATTGCAGGCTTTGGTGAAACGTGCGCTATAGCAGAGAAAGAAGCGGCGCAAGACAATGCTATGTGCTGCAAGATAAAAGAATCGCTACTTGATCTGCTTGAAAAGTCTGGTGTGGAGTATGTAATTAATGGAGATCAAAAGCACTGTGTTCCGACAACCCTAAATGTCAGCTTTTTAGGCGTCTCATCCGAAGCGCTGATGCTCGCAACAAAACAATACTGTGGAGTTTCTAATGGATCTGCATGTACATCGAGTAGCTACAGCCATAGTCATGTACTTTCTGCAATGAATCTTTCTGATGAGTATATCGAGAGTGCAATTCGTATTAGTTGGGGTAAAGAAAGCTCTCTAAAAGAAGTGGTGGACAAGTTTGCAAAGATGATTCAAGTTGTTCATGAGATAATTTAACATCAGTAATTGAAATCAAACAAACTGATTTGTAGAGGAGAGTATTATGAAGATTACAAATAAGAATATATGTACCATTCTAATTTGCTTAGGAATATTTCTTGGGCTGATGGCCGCAAATTTTTTTGGTTTTAGCAAAATACAAGATGATGCCATTAGGATTTTTATGCTGACTATTTCTTCTACAATAGCAACTGTTATCCTCGCAAATGTCCTTTGGGAAGTAATTGCAAAAGAGAATTTTGCAAAATCCCTGCTAAAGCAAGTTGAAATTTCTGAGAATATTGCAAAGAGCGGTATAGATGCCATATATGTTGATTTTCGCGAGATTGATTGGAAAAAAGAGTTTGATAATACAAAATCCTTTACGGCCGCATTTATTTATGCATATTCTTGGCGCAGCAACAATGATTCTATAATTAGGGCATTTGCATCAAAAGGATCTCGTCGTAAAAAAATGAAGATAATTGTTCCAGATCCTGAAATTGATGAAATTATGTCAGATTTAGATAGACGTTTTAACTTTGAAAAAGGTGAAACACGGAGAAGAGTAGAGGACTGCATTAAATACTACAGTGAACTTGGTGTTGCAGTATATGTTTTTGAAGGAACTCTTCAATCTAGTTATTATTTAATGGATAAAGTAGCAGTAATGTCTTTTTTTACTCATTCAAAAGAAAAGGGTACAGTTCCAGCGCTTAGGGCATCTAAAACCGGAAATATGTATAAATACATTAATGGCGATTTACAAGCAATGCTGAACAGATCTTCCAGAGTTAAAAGTATAAGTATTGATATTGTAGATGGAATCCGTACTACAATAATAAGGAGAGAAGATCGTGAGTAATAGGTTATTGTTCATTGATACGGAAACAGGAGGACTTGACCCTCAGAAGCATTCGCTACTTTCAATTGGCGTTGTCGTTTGGGACGCTTTAGAAGGAGAATTGTTCGCTGATGAATACTTTGTTCGATCCGAAAAATATATTGTAACAAAAACGGCAGCACGGCTAAATCATTTTGATGAGGGAAGCCAACAAAAATCTGCACTTGAACCTGATTGCGTCGTAGAAAAGTTGATAGAAATCAAGGGAGAATACTTCGGAGAATATCCATCAATTCCTTTAGCGGGGCATAATGTTTCTTTTGATATCCAGTTCATTAAAATGATGTTTTCATCTTGTGGAAGAAGTTTTGAAAAACTGTTTTCTCACAGGTCTGTTGACACATATTCAATAATTAAGTTTCTTTCGGATTGCGAGTTTCTTCCAGATGAGATCAATAGTTCAGCAAAAGCATTTAAATACTTCAGCATTACTGTTAATGGAAGGCATACTGCATTAGGAGATGCAAGAGCCACTATGCAACTGTATTCCAAAATGATTTTAAAACTAAAAGAGAATCATTGATTTGTATCTCTTTTCCAAGTATGCAAGTCGGTTTTTCATATTGGACTCTCAGGCCGTGCCGGACTATAATGTAAGAGAGTAGTAACCACAGACGATCTGAATATTATAGAGGCGCGATTTGAAAAACAGATTTGTAGAGGAATAGGATTTACGTGCAGAATTAAAGCTTTTTCTATAGGCCTCCGTCCGACTTTGTGATATGTTTTTGTGCTGCAAAGCAGGTGCAGAAATGGCAAGGAAACGGCATTCTACCTGTCAATAAACGGCTATGTAATAGACAAATATGCAATTGACAAAGAAATGGGTGCGCAATAATTGGGCGTATTTATTGATAAGCCTTATGGAATAAGAAAAATGAGAACTGCGGAGGATAATATGGTTAGTATTGCATGCTTGATTAGCAATGGTTATGATGTGTTGCTTTATAAACAAGAAGATTCACTTGAAAATAATACATTTGTGTTACCGGAATCTTCTGCTGAATCAATAGAAGAAGCACAGGAAATTATAACAGAGAGATTAGAAAACGAAAGAATACATTTTGATTTTGATGAGATTCTCTATGAAACCGATGTGGATGGACTCTGTCATAAAGTCCTCTATCTGTGCCATGCATATCAATGGACAAATCAAGCAAAAGACAATTCGTATAGATGGATTGAAGTGCGTGAATTATCGAGCAATCCTTTTTCATCAGCCTATATAGAGCTTGCCAATGCAGCCAATGACTACCTTACTCGGAGAGAGAGAATACTTTCTATAATAAGATCTGAAATAGAAAAAATCCATGATCAAAGTCAAGTGAAAATAGAAATAGGTGAACAAGTTGACACAATTGTTTTTTGGCTTCGTCATTCGAAACTCTATGTGCCATTCTGCCTAGAAGTAGATTATTTAATAAAGAGAGATGAAAGTGTTGACTTTCATATACGGTGGAGGGCATGCCGGCAGTATGCTCCAGGAGACAAATCTGATATTTATATGTTGTTTACTGAAACAATGGCATTACTTCTCAAATTATTCAACGAGCCTGTTTATGTCAGTACATACAACTATTTAGGTTTGGAGCCAGAAATCGACGGAGCAGAGATATTATTTGAAGGTAACAATTATTCTGGAACAATTGCTGAATCAGAGTTCGCAGATAAGATTATTGACTCGTTTGAGTTGTTTAATTTTCTTCTTGGTGTACATGGTATAATGTTCGGCTCAATTTCAACTGATCTTATCGAAGAGGGAGATAAATCAATTATCGAATACCTTGGTGAGGACACAAATTATGTTACACGAAAGGAAAGCGGTTGTTACTATAATTCAAGCATAGGATATATATCATTGTTCAACAACTACTATGACTGTAGCTGTCTCGTTCAGCCCTATTCGTATGAACTGCTAACAGGAGTTACCGGAGCACTTTTGTTTTCATCGTTTTCGGATCAGGCGTTATACACCAATTATATTGCAAAGGAAATCCTTGATATTGTTAACGCAGTTGTTGAATATTTCGCGATTGATCAATACACATTGATATGTCAAAGCAACAGATTATACTTATTGTCGAGCAATAGCATTTGGATTTTTGCTGGAGATTATCATCATTCGAACGTTGCTGAAGAGGAAAGATTAATCAACGACAGGCAAGCAAAAGAGAATGCACTACTTCATGTAAACAGAGATTTCAAATGGATTTTCCCTGTCAACCCATCAAGATTTGAACAATTAATCGCTGATATCATTGAATACCAACAACCTGATTCAAAAGTGCGTCTTGTCGGAAAAACAAACAATCCAGACGGAGGTCGAGATATTATTATACTTAGAAAAGAAGGAGAAAGCCGTAAGCTAACCATCTGTCAGTGTAAAGCGTATCAAAATAGCGTTAATAAATCTCATGTGACAGACATTCGCGATACACTTGATTATTATGAAGCAACAGGATTCCTTTTGGCAGTTACTTCAGAAATTACTGCTCCGCTAATAGACCACTTGACTTTATTAGAAAAGAAGTACGATGTAGATTGGTGGACTAGAAGAGAATTATTCAAAATAATGCGGCAATATCCATCGCTTGTTGACAATTATCAAGACATTATTATTCCAGTTGATAATCAAGAGGAGCCATGTTGACTGTTGTAATTATGAATAATAATTGAGTCATGGTAAAAAATGGTGTACCATCTGAAGTACCGATAAACGATTCGCGAAGAGCATCGAGATACACAACGAAGGCAATGCCGCATATGTTGCGGGATGTAGTAATAGATACTGTGACAACTGATAAACTAATAGATAATCCTCCTCGATTAATGTGACATACAAAGTCGAAGAGGATTCTGTTTTATAGAATTCTTATGATCTGGTCGTAAAGCAGAATGTACTTATCCAACATTTTTTTATCTTCATGATAATGTCCGAAGAACCAGTTTCGGAAATTCAGCCTGTGTGACAAATCTTCAAAGTATAAGGTCAGCTTGTCCGGTTCGGAATGGCTCATATACAAAAAAGCCACGATAGATTGCGGGGCGCAGTGAGTTATCACATAGTCAACTTTGTAATCGACCTTTGCGAGATTCTTCTCAGCGTTCTGAATATCTTCATCCGAGGGGAGCTCTTCTTTCCACCATGAAACATGATTGATTCGAAAAACTTTTCGCTGCTTTTTCCAAATGCGCACAGTTTCCTTGAATTCCTCCATAGTGTCAAAATCTTCCCACGAGAGAATTCCGTCATCGATGTCGTGTGATCTCGCACCACCGAAAGCAAAGAAGCGCTTACCTTCATAATCAAAAACTTCGCCTCGCATAAGGTGATAAACGCTGTCATTGAGTTTGTGAGCCTTACTGCCGTGAAAATCAACGATTTCAAATTCACTTGTTAGCCGGTCAAAATTTTCGTGATTACCGTCTACAAAAACGGTGGTGAAAGGCTTTTCGTCAAGCCAGTTGAGCCAGTATGATTCAAATCGGCTCATCCCCTCACAATCCCAAATCGCGCCGAAATCTCCGCAGATGATCACGATATCATCCTTTGTCATCTCTTTTTGCTCCGGGAAAGAATCGGTAGAAAACTTACGAAAGTCACCGTGGCAGTCGCCTGTAACAAAAATCATATCGTTCACCTCCGCTGTAATAGTAGTAATAATTTACCGTCAAATCAAGGAATTGTCAAGTGTATATTAAAGGCTTCAAACTCGATATATGAACACAAGAAATTCGAAAAACAAACAGTCTTAAATACTCTTTAAAGATCCAAATCCACCTAAACGGGAAAATCCAAGACAGGTTAAGCCTGTACAGGGGAAACCTATCTTGGGAAATCCCGCACAATTAAATATAGATATAATAAAATAAAGAAATAATAAAAGAAAAGAAAGAAAAGAATTACGCGCGCGCGTGAGAAGCGTTGCGCTTATTATAATTATTTTTAATCGTTCGACATATGTTTCTAAATTATTCGGTTCGTATTTGCTACAATAAGAGCCAAAAAATAAATGATGATTTGAAAAACAACACATAAGTACAATTGAATATCTTGCTTTTTCTGATTTTTTCAGCTCAAATCCTGTGGTGGATATGCCGTGAAATAATATTTCATCCGCGTATCGGAAGTATTGAATTTGTAAAATTGAGCTCCCGCTTTGACTTACTGAGTTCTTTTACAAGTGCTTCTGATACGCGGATTTTTTTGTGATCAAAAAAACCGACCATACTCAGCCGGTAAAAAATCTTAAAAACTTTTCCTAGTTTTCGAATTTTGGAGCGTTCTCGTGGCCTACTTAATGGAGGGATATAAACACCGATTGTAAAAAATCTGTGAATTATTTTGAAAATGGTTTTAAAAATCGCTTTCTCACCGGCTCCATTATGGAGGGTCTTTTATGATGCGATTTTCAAAAAAGTGTTTTGAAAACGGAAAATTTTACTATCCTTTACCCTGAACTATATATGGAAGAGTATAAAAAACTTAAAAAATCAAGGTTGTAAAATTTCGAAAAAGTGCGCAGTACAGAAGTAGAGGGATTTATTATAACGCCTTGATTATAAAAGAATTACGGACAAAAAGTTAACAAAATGATTCAAAACTTGGAACAATCTGAGATTTTCACCTTGTTACTTAAATAGAGGGACAAGCCGCTTTTATGCCGCGAAAGCTATTTACAATGAGAGGATGTATATGGCAGGCCCTACCGGGCGGCAACCGTTTACGGAGTTGCCGACGCCGCCGAACAGCCATATACACAGAGGCTCGTTGTCAACAGACCGTGGTATAAATGCGGTGGACAATCAAAAAAATTTAAGAAATTTTGAAAGACGGTTGTAAAATTCGTTTGTTCATGGGCTACTCAATGGAAGGATTATTTTTCCTTTTGAGGCAGTTGACTGCTCTTTGCTATAAGATTTACAAAAAGTTCACAAGAAACAGTGTTGTCAAATCCCCAAAAAGTTCGCAGTACAGAAGTAGAGGGGTATAATCGCCGATTGTAAATATTCTGTGAATTCTTTTGAAAATGGTTTTAAAAATCGCTTTCCCGTGGCCTATACAATGGAGGGTGTTTTATACTTAGCCTTTAGTTTGATCCTTTATCTGCTGAAGGCGCGCACCTTGACAATTGAATAACCCACCGGATTGTACTTTGCTGAAAGCTCTTGCCATGACGCGTTTGAGAGAACAAACGCCGAGCGAGTTTCGCAGGCAACGACATACGAGCTTTGGTTGAATGACCGGGCTTAGGAGCAAATCCGGGTCAAAAGGGTACGCCTTTCTCAAAGGCAAATCAAAATAATCTGAAGGAAGGAGCTGATGTTATTTGATTCAGTAAATCAGCGGAAAGTGCAGCAGATTTCCGTGTCGATTCAGCCAAAACAATGACGGCTATACGCGGCTATATTATCCGTCAGGATAGCGAGCATAGGTTTTGTATAGCCAAAACCGGAGCAGTAAGGGGCTCCCGCCCCTATGACCCCTGAGAAAACAGCGCCGCGGCGCGTTGTTTTCGAATGCCATCGCCCGTTGTCGCTTTGGCGACAAACCGGGCGGGTAATATAAAATGAATGGAGGTGATTCACCATGCGGGAAAGAACCGAACAAATCAATATCCGAGTGACCAAGAACGAAAAGGTAACAATCAAG
>AUXO010694187.1_pt1 | contig 22647 bp, 25 predicted proteins | sample 768731 | NCBI WGS metagenome assembly AUXO01 (sample SAMN02715735, study PRJNA202380) | gut metagenome | biome: sheep rumen | host: Ovis aries | place: New Zealand: Palmerston North | reverse complement strand
ATGTATCCAATGTTTTCTTTATGGGTACGTTCACACATGGACTTGCCTATTAAAGTATACCAGACAGTAAACACATTCAGGTATGAAACAAAACATACCCGACCTTTAATTAGGGTAAGAGAAATTACAACATTTAATGAATCACATACAGTTCATGCAACTGCAGAAGAAGCAGAACAACAGGTTCAAACAGGTATAAACATTTATAAGAACTTTTTTGATGCTTTAGGAATATCTTATTCCATTAGTAAAAGGCCTGAATGGGACAAGTTCCCTGGCTCAAAATACACAATGGCATTTGATACAATCATGCCTGATGGAAAGACATTACAGATAGGTACAGTACACAACCTTGGAACAACATTTGCAAAAACATTTGACATACAATTCGAAAATGATGAAGGGGAACATGAATACGTACACCAGACTTGTTATGGATTATCTGATCGTGTAATCGCATCATTAATTGCCGCACACGGTGACGAAAAAGGTCTTAAATTACCTCCTGTAGTAGCTCCTGAACAAGTAATAATCGTTCCAATTATTTTCAAAGAAAAAGAGGAAATAGTTCTAAATTTCACAGACAAACTTGAAAGCATATTAAAAGCTGCAGGTATACGTGCAAAACAGGACAAACGTGATATGAGACCTGGTAAAAAATATTATGAATGGGAACAGAGGGGTGTGCCATTAAGAATAGAAGTAGGTCCAAGAGACATAGAAAATGGATCAATAGTTACAATCAGAAGGGATAACGGTAACAAAGAATTCATAGATTATGATGAAAACACAATCGTTGATACAGTTAATTCCATACTTGATGACATTACAAAACAGCTTAAGGAAGCATCCAATAAATTCCAGGAAGAAAAAACATATCATGTAACAACACCTGAACAGATTAAGAAAACCATAAACAAAAAAGGTGGAATCATAACCTGCAACTGGTGTGGAAACACAGAATGTGGTAAACAAATGGAAGAACAGTATGATATTGACATTTTAGGAACACAAGAAGCTGAAGTTGAAGGAAACTGTGTTCACTGTGGAGAAACAGCAAAACACAAAGTTTTAATTTCAAAAACATACTAGTGATACCATGAAAAACAGGGAAAAAAAGAAAATCATGGGTTATGTATGGTTTGTTACAGACATAATCATATTGATTTGTGCAGTCCTGCTGTTAATGGAAGGCGGAACATTTAATGTTGTCGTTGCAATAATAGGAATATTATTGGTCATTGTTGAATTATATCTATACAAAACAGGTAAACTATCTAAAATGATAAAATAAACACTCTTTTTATTTTTTTTTATAAACACATTTTTTTTTAAATTATATAAATAATAATAATTAATTATAAACGTGATGATTTATGGATATTGAAACTGACGTGTTGGTAATAGGTGCAGGTCCTTCAGGTTCAATAGCTACAAGAACTATTGCCCAGAACGGTATTGATGTATTGTTAATCGATAAAAAATCTGAAATAGGTACACCTAAGCGTTGTGCTGAAGGAATTCTTAGGTCTACATTGGATGAACTTGGTATTCGGGCAGATAAGAGATGGATTGCCAGGGAAATAAAAGGTATTGAAATTGTTTCCCCAAGCAACAAAAAACTTGTATTGGATGAAGATAACTTTGAATTGCCTGATACCGCATACATACTGGAAAGAAAAATATTTGATAAAACTTTGGTTATGGATGCCATACGCTTTGGGGCAAAGGTGATGATTAAAACAAAGGCCAACAACATTAAACGTGTAAAAGATGGATTTTTGGTTAAGGCAACAAGTCTTGGAAAGGAAATACAAATATTTACCAAAATAATTATTGGAGCCGATGGTCCTGAATCCAAGGTTGGTCGTATGGTAGGTTTAAAATCCAATACTTCACTAAATAATATGGCCTCATGTGCACAGTATGAAATGGTAAATGTTAACATGGATGATATGAATCATGTAAGGGTTCATATAGGATCAGTATGTCCCGGTGGATATGTCTGGATTTTTCCAAAGGGTGATGACATAGCAAATGTTGGATTGGGCATATTAAAATCACATACTGATAAAACAGCAAAACATTTCCTTGATTCATTTATAGAAAGTAATCAAGATGTAGTCAATGCACAGTGTGTGGAAATGAATGTTGGTGGAGATCCTATCGGTGGTTTGATTGAACAACGATATGATGATAATATAATGATTGTTGGTGATGCAGCAGGATTTGTGGATCCTTTGACTGGTGATGGAATCAGAACCGCCATGTTAAGCGGTAAATTTGCTGGAGATGTTGCCGTTAAGTCTATTAAAAATGGGGATTATTCCAAGAAGTTTCTTAAGGAATATTATGATTTAACAGAGGAGCATGTAGGTAAATCATTTAATCGCTTTAATAAGATAAAGGAATTTTTATTGACTTTGGATGATAAAAGTCTTGATAATATTGTTGAAGATATTTTGAAAAGTGATTTGGAAAATATTGATTTAAAATCTCTGTTTAAAATAATTATTAAAGCATCACCTAAATCAATATTCAAGTTAAACAAGTTGTTCTAGAAAAAAAGGGTTGGGAAGGAGAATTATAATTCATTATTTTCTTTTCTATACCTGTAATTGTCAATGGCAGCTTGCAGGGCATCTGCAGCCAAGTTTGAACAGTGCATCTTAATAGGTGGAAGTCCGTCTAATTCTTCTGCAACATCGTTTCTAGTAATGTTGTATGCTTCATCTACAGTCATTCCAACTGCCATTTCAGTAATCATACTGCTGGTGGCTATGGCTGCACCACAACCAAATGTGCTGAATTTAACATCGGTCAGTCTTTCGTTTTCATCCACGTTTATGTATATTGTCATTATATCTCCACAAACCGGATTTCCTACAGTTCCCTCTCCGCTAGCATTTTCAATTATTCCCGTATTTCTAGGGTTCATGTAATGATCTTTTACTTTGTCACTATATTCTTCCATATTATCACCATTAATATCTGTCTAAATCCTCTTCATCCACTTCTTTTTCAAATAAATCTCCGATATATGTGTCTGTCTTATTGTCCCATAGTGGTGAGAGTTTTCTTAAATATGCTACCACTTCATCTATTGATTCAACTATATAATCCACATCTTCTATGTTATTTTCAGGACCAATTGATAGTCTTAAGGATCCGTGTGATAATGCAGGTTTCACTCCTATTGCTGCCAGTACGTGTGAACCTTTCAGGTCATGTGTTGAACAGGCTGAACCGGTTGCTCCGTTTATTCCTTTTTTATCCAGTCTTAGTATTAATGATTCTCCTTCTATTCCTGAGAATCTTAGGTGTACATTGTTTGGTAATCTTTTTTCTAAACTACCGTTAACATAGGAGTCCTTGATTTTTGTGGTTACTTTTTCTATTATTGCATCTCTTATTTCCTGGTTATGTCTCATACGTTCTTCCAGATTATTGTTTGCAAGTTCTGCAGCTTTTCCTAATCCCACTATTCCGGGAACATTTTCTGTACCTGAACGTAATCCTTTTTCCTGTCCTCCACCATGAATGAGTACTTCTAATGTAACACCTTTTTTAATGTATACTGCACCCACACCTTTTGGTCCGTTTATCTTATGAGCTGATATAGATAACAGGTCAATGTTCTGATCTATCACATCCACTGGTATTTTTCCTGCACTTTGAACGGCATCTGAGTGGAAAAGCACATTATTTTCTCTTGCAATTTCTCCAATTTCCTTTGTAGGTTGTATTGAACCGATTTCATTGTTTGAATGCATGATTGAAATTAAGATGGTGCTGTCTTTGATTGCGGATTTAAGGTCTTCCAGGTTGATTATTCCTGTTTCATCCACTTCAAGATATGTTACTTCGAAACCAAATTTTTCTAGGAATTTACATGTTTCCAATACTGCAGGATGTTCGATTGTTGTGGTGATTATATGATTTCTAGGATTTTCTTCTGTTGATTTTTGAATTTCTTTTAATGCTATTCCTTTAATAATCATATTGTCTGATTCAGAACCACCGCTTGTGAAAGTTATTTCATCAGGATCTGCATTTATTAAGTCAGCAACCTGTTTTCTTGCTTTATCTACTGCTTTTTTTGCTTCGACTCCTAATTTGTATAATGTTGATGCATTTCCATATTCAATATTGAAATAAGGTAACATTTCATTGAGTACTTCCTCATCGACGGGTGATGTTGCTGAATTATCCATATAAATTAATTTTTCACTCATTTTTATTCTTCCTTTATGATTATTTATGATTTATTTAATGAATTTAACATTGTTATATTACATTGTTATATTTTTATATACTACTATTTAAATATATAACATTGTTATAGTAATGTTATTGTAACCAAAAATATTAGGTGAATGATGATATTATGAAAAAAACTCACATAAATTTATTATAAATATTATCCAAAGCAAATACTATAAGAAAAATATTGATTACTTAAAATAAGGAGCTGTAAATATGTCTAATCAAAAGATTATTGGAATAATTATAGCAGTTGTCATTATACTGATTGCAGCATTTTTTGTTTTTGGTTCATCTTCAGGTGATTCTGAAACTGTCCACATCGGTTATTTACCATCCGATCACGATGCAGCATTATTTGTAGCAGATGCTTCAGGAATGTATAAAGACGCTGGCATAACTGTTGAACTACACGAATATAATAATGGTGGAGATTTAATGAGTGCAATGGCAAGTGGGGATTTAGATGTAGGTTATGTAGGTATAGCACCAGTAGTTTCCTCAATATCAAAAGGAGTGCCTGTAAAAATTGTTGCCGGAGCACAAAATGAAGGAAGTGGTTTGGTTTCACATGATTCTTCAGTTACTTCAATTGAAGATTTAAAAGGAAAAACCGTTGCAACACCAGGTGAAGCATCAATTCAAAATGTTTTACTCAAATATGACCTAAAGAAACATGGAATGGCTGCTTCAGATGTAAAAAGTCCTGCCATGAAAGTATCATCAATGAATGATGCGTTAAAAACCGGAAGTATAGAAGCAATGTTGACATACGAACCATTCGTTTCTATTTCAGAAAAAACAACCAATCAACACATAGTTGAAAGATCAGGAGATATCATTCCAAATCACCCATGTTGTGTAGTGGTAATGAGTGATAAATTCCTTTCAGAACATGCAAGTCAAGCTCAAAAAATCGTTCAAATACACAAAGAAGCAACCCAAAAAATCATTGATAACCCTGAAGGAATAATTCAATACTTACCATCAAACATTGTTTCAAATGAAACAGTAGAAAAAGAAAGTTTATCACATATTCAATGGGTAACAGAAATGAACGATACCTATAAAGACAATGTAAACAACTTCCTGAATATAGAAAAAGATTTGGGAATAATCAATCAGACATTAACTGACAATCAATTATATGCAGAGGTATAAAATATTTCTAATATAAAAAACATAAATGATAATTAAAGATTAAAACGAGATGAATTAATGACAGAGATAAAATTGTATAATAAACTTGATGTATTAATATTGCCCGTAATATTGATTATAATTTGGTATATTATATGCGATTTACTGATGTTAATTCCTAGTTATATGTTTCCAGGACCAGTAGAAGTAGTAAATTCATTTATAAACCTTCTACTTTCTGGAAAACTATTGAAAGATATTGTAGATACTTTATATAAAGTATTTCTTGGCTTATTTTTAGCAGCAGTCGTTGGAATAACCTTGGGTATAATATTGGGTTGGTCTAAACGGTTGGAGAGATTATGTTCATTAATCATAAGTATTTTAAGACCTATTCCTCCAATTGCATGGATTCCATTTTCTATTCTATGGTTTGGTATAGGAACGACACCTGCTGTATTCATTATTTTTTTAGGATGTGTATTCCCGATATTAATATCAACCATTGATGGAGTACATAGAACTAGGGGAGTGTTAATAGAAGCAGCACAATCATTTGGTGTTTCAAATTTACAAATGTTAACTGAAGTAATATTGCCTGCAACAGTTCCATACATCGTGTCTGGATTAAAGGTAGGTATAGGAATTGCATTAATGTGTACAATCGCTGGTGAAATGATTGGTTCTAGTTCCGGAATAGGATATCGAATATTAACTTCTACAAGTCTTTTTGATACCGGTTCTACAGTTGTAGGGATGTTGGTTATCGGAGTAATAGGAATTGTTTTCGATTACATATTCACAAAAATACAAGAACAAATATTCTGGTAAGGTGATTAAATGACATTCGAAATAGAAAACGTATCTAAAAGTTATATTTCAAAGAAAAACAATGAGAAAGTAGTTGCATTGGAAAATATTAATCTCACCATTGAAACAGGAAAATTTGTATGTTTTGTCGGACCATCAGGTTGTGGAAAAACAACCTTGCTAAGACTAATGGAAGGATTTGAATTACCTGATGAAGGAACCGTTAAAGATGATGGTGAACTGGTAACAAAACCATCAAGAGAGCGAGGGTTCATATTTCAGGATTATTCCTTATTTCCCTGGTTAAATGTACTTGATAATGTAATATTTGGATTAAACATAGCGGGCAGACCCATTGAAGAAAGTAAAGAACGTGCATATAAATACTTGGATACTGTTGGTTTAAGAGATTTTGCTACCAAATATCCTCATGAATTATCTGGTGGAATGAAACAAAGGGTAGCAATTATCCGTTCAATAATAAATCAATCCCGATCTTTGTTAATGGATGAACCATTCAGTGCTTTGGATGTGCAAACAAAACACAAACTTGAAGAACAACTGGTTAATAATTGGAGACAACACGACAGAACAGTGATTTTTGTAACTCACGATGTGGAAGAAGCAGCATTTTTATCGGATGAAATTGTAGTATTCTCCAAAAGACCAGGTCGGATAAAAAAAGTGTTTAAAAATGATCTACCTCATCCTAGAGATAGATCAACATATGAATTCCAAGATTTTGTTAATAAAGTAACCGAACAAATAGATGAATCAGAAGATGATTGATTCATTTATTGTTTTTAATTTTTCTATTTTTAAAAATTAATTATCTATTTCTGTGATTAACTGAATAATTTTAGCAGTTTCAATACCAGTCATGCCCATTGTTTTTAAGGCTCTTATTGCAGAAGAATTTAAGTTTAAGTTAGATACCACAAGATTTTCTGTAACAAGTTTTCTAAATTCATCATATTTGGCATTATCATTGAATAAAACTCTTAAATCATAGGCTATTGGTCTTAATTTTTCATCTAAAATATGTGCAAGGTCTTCTATAGCCTTATCATTTTCTTCAACCATATTTTTCTGTAGTACTTTACCAATGTCATTCTGAGTAAAACTTTTTTCTAATTCTTCCAGAATTAACTCATCAACTACTTCATTATCTTTGTAATTGTTTTTGAGATTTTTGTTCCTTTTGTTTGTTTTAATGAAGTCTTTATAAAATGAATCTATCAGTTCCTTTTTATGGTCAAACAATTCATCTACAGTATTAATTAGTACGGTACTGGCATATTTTTTAATATTTTTTTCGTTAATCATAATAATAACCTGTTAAAAAAGTGCATAATACATAATATAGTTGTTATGTTTAATATTCTTTTAGAAATAGTAAGTATGATAATTAAAATAGTTTTTATAAAAAAAGGGGTTTAGAAAGTAATAATTAAATTATTACATTTTGGAATTATGCTTCTACTTTTAAGTAGTCGTATAAGTATACAGCAAAGATTGCTCCGATAATTGGTGCAATTAAGTATGCTGGGAATAATTCCCAAGGTGCTGCAGTACCTACTACTGTGTTCATGAGCATAGGTGCGAATACCCTTGAAGGGTTAATACCACAACCGCTGAATCCACCAATAGCTACAATAATACCAGCTAATACTAAACCGATACTTAATGCTGCATCTTTTGCTTGACCGTCAACAGCTGCTGCCATAATACAGTACATTAATAATGCGGTACCTAAGAATTCGATAATGAATATTCCTACGAAACCAATTCCTGCTACGTCACCAACAGATCCTAAAGCACCGATGGTTGATCCGATTTCAGTTCCTGCAACTAAAAGTAAAACTGCAGATGCGATAATGGAACCAACAAATTGTGCGATTAAATAAATTGGTAAATCTGCTGTTGGTAATCTTTTACCAGCCCATAAACCTATACTTACAGCTGGGTTGAAGTGAGCACCAGATATAGGACCCAGTGCATAAATTGCTACTGTTAAAGCTAGACCGAATGCTAATCCAATTGCAATCCAGTCTGCCATTGTAATTGCAGCTATATTAATACCTTTGTTTACTAGTAAAACTAATACAACTGATGCTGTACCGAAGAATACTAATATAAAGGATCCTAATAATTCTGCAATAAATTTTTGAATTGTATTTGCCATTTTATTAGCCTCCAAATTAAAAAATTTAAGAGACACAAACTTTTAGTGATGTTCCTCGTTAATACCTTTTAGGTTTTGTACAGTATTGTATCAATCAATTTGTTTTTTGATTTCGAATTGTCATGTGTACATACGTAACATTTTAAAATTTCTGCCTCCTCTACATCAAACTTATATTAAAACGAGTATTTAAAGTATAGTCTGTTTTTTTTAAGTTTACTTTATTTTAATAATCAAATTCTTATTTTTTTGATTTTTCGTTATTTTTTACTTGAATTTTCATAATTTTTAATTTATTTTAGGGGTATAAATCTGTGTATTATACTGTTATCTAAAATCGATATTAGATACCTTTTTATATTAGGATTATAAAAATATTATTATTCTAATTTTAATATTAAAAATTTTAATCATTTTAATGTATTCTGATTTTTTAGCAAATTTATTTAATATATTTTTACAAGATAAAAATAATTTTTCATATTTTTTTTCACATATTAAAACAATAAAATAAAATATTAATAAATAAAAATATATATGTAAATAACATTTTTTTCAAATTATTTAATTTAATACCGGTAGGAAAAATAAAATGGATTTTAGAAATGTTCAATTACCAAGAGAAATACATACTGGTCCCGGTGTAATCACGGAGATAGGAGACGTATGTGATAATTTATTATCTGGAAAAAACATTACATTAGTTACTGGAAATACCACAAAAAAAATAGCAGGTAATAAAGTAATTGAAATTTTAGAAGATAAAAAATATGATGTATCGGTAGTAATCGTTGTATCAGCTACTGATGATTCGGTTGAAGAAGTCACAAGTCTTTCTAAAAATTCCGATGCTATATTGGCAGTCGGTGGTGGAAAAGTTAATGATGTTGCAAAAGTTGCAGCAACCAAAAATAAGATACCATTGATAAGTATTCCTACTACAGCAGCGCATGATGGATTAGTATCTCCACGAGCCTCAATAAAAAATGATCATGACAATCTTTCAAAGGAAGTTAATGCACCATTTGCACTTGTGGCAGATACACAAATAATTTCGAATGCACCATATAAATTCACGGCTTCTGGTTTTGCAGATATTATTTCTAATTTGACCGCAGTAGAAGATTGGAAATTAGCTTATAAATTAATTAATGAACCATTCAGTGATTCAGCGGCAGCATTGTCTTTGATGACAGCTAACCTATTAATTGAACAAGCACCTAATATCCGACCGAGACATCCTGAAAGTGCAGGAATAGTCGTTAAGGGATTGATAAGTAGTGGTATGGCAATAAGCATTGCTAGAAGCAGCAGGCCTGCAAGTGGTTCAGAACATAAATTTAGTCACGCATTGGATAAAATAGCTCCTAAACCGGCATTACATGGAGAGCAATGTGGTGTGGGAACCATATTGATGATGTATTTACAAGGGGGAGACTGGAAAAAAGTCAGGTCTGTATTACAAGAGGTGAATGCTCCAACTACTGCAAAGGATTTGAAAATTGAAGATGAATATATTATCGAAGCATTAACTCATGCACATAATATTAGAAAAGGTAGATACACCATATTGGGAGACAGGGGTTTAACTGAAGAAGCAGCATTAAACATTGCCTTAAAAACAGGTGTAATTAAGTAAATAGGTGATTTTATGATAACATTAATTGGAACTAGTTTAGCTAAAAAAGGATTAGTTTTCACATTCAATGGTGGTTCAAATAAATGTGAATCTTGTAGATTTAAAAGGACTTGTTTAAATCTCGAAGAAGGAAGAAAATATGTGATTACAGAAGTTAAACGTGTAACTCATAAATGTCCATTACATAAAGATGGTAAAGTTCAGACAATAGAGGTTGAACCTGCTACAATAAGAACTGTTGTTGAAAGTAAAAAAGCATATAAAGGTTCAACAATAATTTTCAGAATACCTGAATGTATGGAAGAGTGTGAAAATTATGATATTTGTCATCCGGAAGGATTATACAATGACGATAAATGTCAAATTGAAGAAATTGGTCCGGAGTTAGTTTGTAAAAATGGTCAAAGTTTAACTGAAGTAATATTGAGTCATTAGGTGTTTTTTATGGTTGATAGTAATATTTTAAAAGAAAATGTTGGTAAAGAAGCTTCTAAATTAATTAAAGATGGACAAGTTGTTGGTTTGGGTACTGGTTCAACTACTCATCATTTTATTCGATATTTAGGTCAGAGAGTTCAAGATGAAGAGTTGGAAATATTAGGTATTCCTACTTCTTTTCAATCATTAATCTTAGCAAGGGAATCAGGAATAAAGGTTACTACTTTGGATGAACATGATATAGATATTTCTGTTGATGGTGCTGATGAGGTCAGTCCTGCTTTAGATTTGATTAAAGGTGGTGGTGCAGCACACACTATTGAAAAATTGGTTGATAGTTCTGCAGATGAATTTGTTGTTATAGTTGATGATAGTAAAATGGTTGAAAGTTTGGGAGCATTTCCTGTTCCTCTTGAAATTATTCCTGAATCCTTGAGATTGGTAAAAAATGCAGTTAAGGAAATGGGTGGAGTTCCTAGTTTAAGAATGGGTATTCAAAAAGATGGTCCTGTTATAACAGATAATGGAAATTTTGTACTTGATACAAAATTTGATTCTATAGAAAACCCTTACGAATTAGAAATTGAGTTAAATACAATACCTGGTGTTTTAGAAAATGGTATTTTTGCTGGAATCACTGATAAAGTTATTGTTGGTAAAGAATCCGGAAATGAAATAATTGAAAAATAAATGGTGATACAATGAAACAGTGTATGGATACAGATAATTTACACAGACGTTTAAGAAAAATAGAAGGACAAGTTGCAGCTATAGATCGTATGATTGAAGAGGATATTCCTTGTGAAAATGTTTTAATGCAAGTAAATGCTGCTAAATCTGCTTTAACTAAAGTGGGAAGTATTATTCTTGAAGGTCATATGAACCACTGTGTAAAAGATGCAATTGATAAAGGGGATAGTTCCGAAGCAATTCAAGATTTGTCTAAGATTATAGATTATTATTCCAGAATTTAATCTTCAACTTTTTTTTATCATTTTTCTACTATTTTTTCACATTTTCCTGTCTATCTTTATATACTTGTTATAACAATGTTAATATACCCATGGGAGTATGGGTATAAAATAACTAAAATTGAAATTATAATTTAAACTCAAATTCAAAGGTGATAAAGATGAAAATGATGGAAAGAATGAAAAAATATATAAAAAGCTTTTGTGGATTTGTATTTATGTTATTAGTTATTTTTTATCTAAATTTCTATGAATTTAATCCAATTTATAAGCCGATATATGATTAAGATAATATTTACAATTAAATAACAAAATAAGGGGGAATAATTAATTATTCTTTATATTTTCCCCTTAGTAATTTTATTTCTTCTTTATACCCTTCAATATCATTGGGCGTTTCTAGGAAAAATGGAAGTTCACGCAATGATTTGTGGTTAATGATATTAACTATCGCATCTAAGCCCAATTCACCATTACCAATTTTTTCATGTCTGTCTTTATGACTGTTTATACCGAATTTGCTGTCGTTTAAATGAATGGCCTTTAACCTATCCAGACCAATGACAGAATCAAACTCATCGATAACTCCATCCAAGTCATTCTTAATGTCATAACCTGCATCATAAACATGACAGGTATCTAAACATACACCTATTTTTTCATCAATTTCAACATTTTCGATAATCATTTGCAATTCATCAAAGGTTCTACCAATTTCAGTACCCTTTCCAGCCATGGTTTCCAGGAGAATGGTTGTTTTTTGTTCATCATGAATTAGTTTGTTCAAAGAAGATGCAATTAAATCTATACCCTTTTGAGCACCCTGTCCAACATGACTTCCTGGATGAAAATTGTACAGGTTCTCTGGCAATACGGATAATCTTTTCAAGTCATCTTCAAAGATTTCATATGAGTTGTTCCTTGTTTTTTCGGATTTTGATGCCAGATTTACCACATAAGGAGCATGTGCCATGATAACATCAATATTACTGTTTGATATTAATTCATTAAAACTTTTAATATCTTCAGGGTCTAATGCTTTAGCTTTTCCACCTCTGGGACTGCGAGGAAAAAATTGAAAAGTATTTGCATCTATACTCAAAGCTTCCAAACCAATATTCTCGAAACCTTTATTAATTGATAAATGAGCGCCAATAGTAAACATAATTTATTCTCCAAAATATTTTATTAATATAAACTATTAAAATATTAATATAACAAATTATATAACTTTATATATTATTAATTTGAGTGGAAGATTATGGAAACTAAAAAGATATTGGTTACTGGAGGAGCAGGATTCATTGGAACAAATCTTGTTAATGAATTACGCAGTAGAGGACATGAAGTAATTGCTGCAGATCTATTAAATAATGACAGGGAAGATTATGTCAGGACTGATGTAAGATATTACAGACAATTGGAACGTACATTTGAAGAATGTGGGCCATTTGATTATGTTTATCATTTAGCTGCAGAATATGGAAGATGGAATGGGGAAGCATATTATGAAAATCTATGGCAAACAAATGTCATAGGAACCAAAAATATGCTTAGATTACAGGAAAAAAACAAATTCAGAATGATTTTCTTTTCATCAGCAGAAGTTTATGGGGATTATGATGGTAAAATGTCTGAGGATGTAATGGAAAATAATCCTATTAAAGACACATATCAAATGAATGATTATGCTATAAGTAAATGGGATGGCGAATTGATGTGTATGAATTCCGCAAAAATGTTTGGTACAGAAACAGTTAGGGTTAGACCAGTTAATTGTTATGGACCTGGTGAAAGATACACACCATACCGTGGTTTTATTCCAAAATTTATTTATCTGGCATTACACAATAAACCATACACTGTATTTAAAGGACATAAAAGAATAATAGATTATGTTGGAGACACTGCAAAAACATTTGCTAATATTGTGGATAACTTTATTCCTGGTGAAGCATATAATATTGGTGGAAATCAGGATTGGGAAATGGATATTAAGGAATATTCTGATTTGGTATTGGATGCAGTTGGATGTGATGATAGTTTAGTAACTTATGAGGAAGCTGAACCATTCACAACTAAGATTAAAACAATTGATTTTTCAAAATCCATACGTGATTTAAAACATGATCCTAAAGTAAAACCTAAGGAAGGAATTCAAAAAACAGTGGATTGGATGAAATGGTATTATAGGTTAGACTAAACATCATTCTCTTTTTTAATTATTTTTTTTGAGCATTATAAAATATTTCAATTATTCTCTTTATAAATCTACAATAATTATAATAGAATAAATTAATAGAAATACTATATATAAAATAATAACTATTTTTATTATTTAATTTGTGGAGTTGTAAATTAATGACTAAAGTGGCTGTATTATTGCCTGCATATAATGAAGAAGTAGCTATAGCTAGTATGATATTATTATCATCAAAATATGCTGATGAAGTAATAGTAATTGATGATGGCAGTACTGATAGAACCAAAGAGGTCTCGGAATTGGCAGGTGCCACTATTTTAAGTCATAATAAAAATAAAGGTAAAGGTGTTGCCTTAAAAACAGGTTTTGAGTATGCAAAAGATTTTGATATAATTGTAACAATCGATGCTGATGGTCAACACAATCCTTCCGAAATACCTTTATTGTTAAAACCAATCTTGGATGATGAAGCCGATTTTGTTAATGGAAGTCGTTATATTAACGGTCATGAAACTTCAACTCCAACGTATAGGAGAGTAGGCCAAACCGTATTGGATAAAACTACAAATATAGCTTCAGGAGTTAAAATAACGGATTCACAAAGTGGTTTCAGAGCATTTTCTTCAAAATGTTTCCAATGTTTTAATTTTGATCCTGAAGGCTTTGGAATTGAGAGTGACATGTTAATTGAGGCAGCCAATCATAACATGAGAATCACTGAAGTTGAAATAACAGTTAGGTATGATGTTAACACCACCACGGCCAATCCTGTTGTTCAGGGAGTAAGTGTACTTTTAAGGGTTCTTGAATTGATGAGATTTAATAGGCCGCTATATTTCTATGGAATAAGTGGTGCAATTATACTATTCTTTGGTATACTGATTTATTTGTCAATTAATTTAACATGGCTTTCCACCAACCTCTATTTAAATGCGGTGGGTATATTCGTAATATTGATGGGTATAGTTTTAATGTTGTCCGGTGTATTAACGGATTATTTAAATAGATTTAAACATTAATTTAATAGAACTAAACCACCTTTAAAAAAAGATATATATTATCAAGAAAATAAATAGTAAGTTATAGCAATAAAAAAACAATGGAGAATACTTATGAATTTTGAAGATTATAAAGGTAAAGTAATTTTTATAGGTGCTGGACCAGGTGATCCAGAATTAATCACAGTCAAAGGTGCAGAAGCAATAAAAAATTCTGATGTAATTATTTATGCAGGTTCCTTAGTTAATCCTGCAGTACTTGATATTGCAAAAGATGATGCAGATATTTATGATAGTGCAGAAATGAATTTGGATGAAATTATTGATGTAATTAAAAAAGCACATGATGAAAATAAGATAATTTCACGTGTACACACAGGTGATCCAGCTATTTATGGTGCTATCGCAGAACAGATTAACCAACTAAAAGAATTGGATATTGGATATACAATTATTCCTGGAGTAAGTAGTTTATTCGGAACTGCAGCCGCACTGGAATCACAGTTAACCTTACCTGAAGTTTCACAAACTATCATTATTACCAGACCTGAAGGAAGAACACCTAAACCATCCAAAGAAGCATTATGTAAATTAGCTCAACACAATGCTACCATGTGTATATTCCTTGGAATTCACATGATTGATGATGTGGTTAACGAATTACTTAAAGAATATCGTGAAGATACTCCAGTTGCAGTTGTAAAAAAAGCTACTTGGCCTGATCAAGAGATTGTTCGAGGAAATTTAACAAACATTGCACAAAAAGTTCATGAAGCAGGTTTCACTAAGACTGCTATGATTGTTGTAGGTGATGTATTAGATCAACAAAGCGGAGAACAATCAAAACTTTATGATCCAAAATTCGCACATATGTACAGAGATGCACAATAAGCATCCAATACTATTTTTTTTTATTTTATTTTAAAATCAGTCTATTTTTAAAACAGTTATTGTTGTAATTATTTTCTAAAAAAAAGAATTTAAAGGAGATTAATTTAATTTTTCACTTCTTAAATCGATTGTATCTGCAAGATCAGGTCCTGTTGATATGATTGTAATTGGAACACCAACATCTTTTTCTATGTCTTCAATGTAATCTCTTGCTTCCTGAGATAAATCTTCGTATTTGTTTACTTTTTCACATTCTGGGTATAATCTGTCAATACATGTTAGTGCGATTTGGGTAGCACCATTTATCATACATGAACGTTTAGCAAATTCTTTATCAAATAATCCCACTCTTCTTTTACGTCCAGTAACTACACCGTATTCTTCAATTCCCATTTTTTCTGCTTCTTCAGGTGATATTTCTGTAGGGAAAGGACCTTCTCCTACTCTGGTTACATAAGCTTTGAAAATTACAATAACTTCATCAACTTTTGTTGGTCCAATACCAACATCAGCTGCTGCGGTACTTGCACAAGTATCCTTACTTGTTACGAAAGGGTATGTTCCATAGTATAAGGATAAACCGAATCCTTGTGAACCTTCAACAAATACATCTTTTCCTTCGTCAATTGCTTTATTTACTTCTGTAGGAACATCAGTGATATATTCTTCTAGTTCTGGAATGTCTTTTGCATAATCGATTGTTCTGTTGATACGATCTGCATTTGCAGGTCCACATCCACTTCCAGTAGTTCCTATTTTTTTAGACAAATAGGAAGAGTCTTTATCAGCTTGTGTATGTTTATCGGTGATAATAGCACAATTTGAATCCATAAATGTTCTGCCTTCAACTGCATACTTATTCAAATATTCTAGTTCGTGTTTGAATACTTCTGGATTAACGAGTACTCCTGCACCAATCAATAATCTTGCATCAGTATTGAAAAAACCGGAAGGAGTTAGGCGTAAACCGTATTTTTCACCATCACATTCTACGGAATGACCTGCATTAGGGCCTACTCCTGCTCTTGCAATGATATCTGGTTTATCTTTTGTACAAAAATAAGTTATGCATTTTCCTTTACCTTCGTCTCCCCATTGTCCACCGACTAAAATGGTACATGTCATATAAAATCATATCTCCTTTAAAATAATATTTAATTCATTTTAAATATTTTTCATGTTTTTTCTTATAATTATTTTTTATAAGGTCTTTTACTTTAATATTTATTTAAAAGATTTAATAAAAACTTTTCGATATTATTGCTTTACCCATAAATTACTGAGGTCATATAAAATTTTACTTTTTGCTTATATGTCAGAATTTAAGTATTTGTTAACTTTTCCGAAAATGTTTTTACCTTTTTTATTGGTTTTGTCAATGAATTCCTCTGTGGAATCATCGTATATTCCAGTTCTTGAATCATATAGGATGTGTTTTTTATTATTAATTCTTTCAAGAAGTTCATCGATTTTTTTATAACCGTTTATTGTTATTAAAACATTTAAATATTTGTAAATGTGTTTAAATTTTATATGTTCATTTTTGGCCGGGTGGGATTCATCATTGAACGTAGGCTGATTTTTCGGACTGTTTAATGGATGGATTGTTGAATCTTTAGAATCTTTAATAGGAATTGTGTAATATATTATGTAATCTTCGATGTAACCTTTTTTATAAAAATCAAAGAGTAAATTGAAGTAGATGTTACTTGTCAGGTGGTTGGTATTTCTGGACCAATCTGATATGTTAGTTTTAAACCCTTTTTTAAATAAAAATACATCAGAATCGTAATTTGTCTGGTTAATGTATACAAATTTGCTGCTTAACATCAATGATTTGTATAATAATGTTCTTGTTTCACCAATACCATCCAATATTGAGGTACCTCCTAAACACGTAACAAAATCAAATTTGTGTTTGTTGAAATCGTTTATCTTTATATTTAAAGGACTTTGGTTGATAATTTTGTCATTTGATAGTTTTTCGTTTGATTTGATTTCATTAATTACGTGTTCATATTTTCTGGGATTGGATTCGAAACTTATTCCCTTTTTTCCACCTAATTTTTTCCCGTAAGTTAAACCTGTAATTGAATCAAAACTGAAATCTATATAATTGTAATCATTTATACCGTTTATGTTATTATTTACAGTTTTATTATCTTGAACCATATAATCACATTATCAGTTGTAAATATTATATATGTGTTTAATTGTTTTTATAGTTATATAAGATATTGAATGTTCATCGTTGTCAATTAATTATTTATATTATGTTTAGAATAACAATGAATATATATTAAAAATTAGGAGTTATTGATAAAATATTAAACATTATCATAAAGTATTATGAATTGTACTGGTAAGTATTATTATGAAATATTTTCTCCGGATGATATTGGGCCGGATGATTTTCAAAAAATTAAACTGGAAAAAATAATCTCTAATGATGTATACGGGCAATTTTTTACTGAAAATACCATTAATTATTGTATAATGTATCATAACAAATTAGCAGGTTTGTTTTCATTTGAAATCAAAGAAAGTTTGATTGAGTTGCGATGTCTGTATATATTTGAGGAATATAGAAATAAGTCTATTGGAACAAATGTAATAAATGATCTGACTTTTCTTGCAAGACATGAAATAAAAGAAGACATAAAATACATTTTGGCTAATTCCTTTGTAGAGTCAAGCATGTTCTTTCTTAAAAAGGGTTTTGATTTTTGTAAAATAAATAAAAAATTAGATTATAAAAAGAAAAATATTATAAAGTTATACAAGATGATTTGATTTTAACTTCTTTTTCTTTTTCTTTTTCTTTGACTGTTTAAATCCTCAAGAACTCTTTCATTAATGTAATTTCCTTTATTTAATTTTGAATAGGATATATTGCCTACATTTTCAGAGTATTTCTTTTTAGGATGGCTTTCACGTAATCTTTGTATGTATAATGAAATAATTTTGGATAAATAGGAATCTTTGGTAAATCTACCATCAATAGTAATGTTTTCTATTCCCATCTCCTTTAATTCATCTATTTCATCAATCAAACACAACATGTCATTGTTGAAGAAGTGGCTTTGGTTGTTATAATCAAAGTATATTTTGTATTTTGCCTTATTTTCCTTATCTTCAAGAACCACATATTCGTTACTTTCGATATCTAAATCAAAGCCTTCATTTAGGTTTGAAAAATTATCCTTGGATACCATTATTTCCTGGTTTCCCTGAACTATCAATTCCAATTGCGTATCATACTTCTTGGAATTTCTGATTAATTCGGTTATTTCATCCTTAGATAGTTCACTGGATATTGTGGTTGATTTAAAGTTATTTTTATTGAGCATTGCAACACTGTATTCATTCCATACATTCAGATTATGGGCACCATATATGTCATTTTCAGGGAATGTTCTTGTCAGGGAAGGTGAATCGCCCATTATTGAGATTTTAATGCCGTCTTTCAACAGGTTATCATTTATTTCTACAATTTTGTTCAAGTCTTCGTCTGAAGTGAATGCGCTGAGAACCCAAACCAACTCTTTATCAATTGCAATGTTATATGCTTTTCTTAGGAGTTCTTCAATGTTGTTGAAATAGTCCTCCTTGTTGTTATAAAGATAGGATGCATCGAAATATATTCTGTCTATTGCATTCCTATTGGCTATAGTTAGCAGGTCTAAGTTATCTACATATACATTAAGAGCAACATAATCTGATTTTCTAACCTTCGCCTTATTATTTTTACAATCCTTCACATATTTTTTAATGTTTTTACGTATACTGCCAGCTTCATTAGGGTTAGGTTCATAATATTGTAATAGTTTTTCAGAAGCTATGTCCAATACTTTTCGTCTAATGTTGTTGATTTTGCCTATAGGCATGAAAACATTGTCCGGTAAATTAGTTACCTTAACATTTTCAACTATGAATGGAGTGTTTCCACTTTTTATCATTTGATTGATGATGGTTTCTTCATCAAGAGGTTTATTAATGGCTTCATCAAATTTTCTCTCGGATTTATATCCAAAACTGATGATATCATTATTGACTTTGAAACTAACATTGACAGTCATGCTTCGTTTCTTATTGGGAGTTATGTCCATTGACAAGGGTATATGTGGTTTAATCATTTCCGTTTGGAATTGTTTCTGTCTGTCATGTAATTTTTTCGAATAACTGATGTACACTTCAGAACCAACTCTAATGTCACGGGTTGTCTGGATATGAATAAATTCATCCGTTTGTTCAACAATCTTATCAAGATATATTCCCCTAATGTGATTGTTATGTTTGAAACCTATACCATCACCCTTTTCTAACACGGGATGATTTTTGTTTTCAAATTCAATGACAACATCTTCTCCTTCTATGGAAATTATCTTTCCCAAATATAATCCCTGGTGGAAAGAACTTTTCCTACCCATAACTTCTCCGGGGGTGTCATTTAAAATGTATCCATTAGTATAGTACCTATTGAAGATTAAATTCAAATCTTCCTCTAATTCTTTCATCAGTTGTGGATAGTTTTCATCATCCATGTGATCAATTAGTGTTCTATATGCATTAACCACTGTGGCAACATAATCCTCTGATTTCAAACGTCCCTCAATTTTTAATGAAATTATACCGGCATCGGATATTGCCTTAACATTTTTGTATGTTGCCAAATCGTGTGTTGAAATCAGACAACCGTTACTGATACTGTGGTTGTGATATCTTAATTTGTACATTGATCTACATGGCTGAGCACAGGCACCTCTATTGGCACTTCTTCCGGATATGAAAGAAGACATATAACAGTCACCACTAATGCAGTAACAAAGGGATCCGTGGCCAAATACTTCAAGATCCATTTCAACGTTATCTTCCTTTAAACGGTCGTTTATGCTTTTTATCTCATTTATACTCATTTCACGTGGAAGTATAACTCTTTTAATTCCTTCATCATGTGCCCATAAAATACTGTTATAATCACGTAAAGTCATTTGTGTGGATGAATGAACTTCCATTTCTGGAATGAACTTGTTTATAAGGTATATTAATCCAATATCTTGAACAATAACAGCATCCACACCTATTCGGTATAGGTATTGGATATATTTGAGAACCTCTAATATCTCTGAACTGTTAAACAGTGTATTCACGGTTACATGTATTGAAGCACCGTTTAGATGAGCATATCTGACTGCTTGTTCCAGTTCTTCTGATGTAAAGTTTTGAGCAAATGCTCTTGCACCATATCTTTGCCCAGCAAGGTATACAGCATCGGCCCCTGCATTTATCGCAACGACCAAAATGTCATAAGAACCTGCTGGTGCTAATAATTCTTTTAATGCCATGATAATACTTCCGGTAAAATTCCATAAAATTAGTTATATATTATTTATAAACCTTTAAATACAAATATTTTAGTGAGAATAAAATTTTAATAAATTAATTGTCAGATGTGTATAAAACCATGATAGAACTTCAATTAAATGAAATTTATACAAATTTGGGTATAATTATTAACCTTATTTTAGCCATAATTATCCCGATTATAGTATTAAAAGTTATTAATTGGTCCATTACGAGAGTTATATCTGAAAATTCAATTACATCCACTTCCTTAATGACATTAAATAAAATCCTTCGTTATATTGTAGTACTCATCATATTCCTTGCAATACTGGATGTTTTAGGAATTGACTTACATTCCCTTATAGTAAGTTTGGGATTGGTGAGTTTAGCCGTTACTTTGGCTGCTAAAGACACTTTATCTAATGTAATTTCAGGGATAATTATCATACTTGAGAAAAGATTTGTGATAGGTGACATGATTGAAATTGACGGTTATAAAGGTCAGGTAAAGAAAATAGGTTTTAAATCAGTGGAACTTTTTTATAAGAAAAAGTACATGGTCATACCTAACGTTCTTTTCACAACAAAACCGTTTATAAATCATACCCGAAATGGATATTACGCAATCTATTTTGATGTTAAAATATTGAATAGGTATAATTTTGATGAAAAAATAACTCAGATAGAAAAAATACTTGATAATTCTCCGTTGATATTAAAAAATCCACATTATGTCCTGCTTATTAAAAACATCACAACATCAGGGATTGATGTAACAGTTAAGGTTTACATTAAAGATCCTGCGGATGATACAAAGGTAACTGCTGAGTTAATTAAAAAAATTAAAAGAGAAATTGTTCTGGAAGATATGTATTAAAAGTATATTGGGCACGATTAGTTAGACTTTGTCTGCGGTGTAGATTTCCACATCTAAGTCACTAGCAACTAAATCCTTTATTGCCTGTCCAAATGCTATAAATACCTCTTTTTCCATATGTTTTTCGAGTCCTTTTTTGCATTTCCATTTTTCTACAAACATCAATGTGTTGTCTTCAACATTTTTGTATAAGTTGTAACTAATGTTTCCTTTGTGTTCACGAGATTCTACGAGTAAATCTTGTGCTTTTTCCACGATTTCATCTGCTTTTCCTTCTTTTGGTATTATTTTTGCATTAACAATTAACATGTATATACATCTCCGTTATCTATTATTCTTTTTAACCAGTTATTTATAATTTTTTTTAGACTTTTTGATAAATATCATTACAAGGATATCAGAATCAATTATTCTCGTGTATTTTTAAGACAATCGTAGTTTATTTATTAAAGTTTTTATATATATAATTAACAAGAGTAAAAAATATATACATAAAAAAGTGGTTCCTATGACTGAATTTGATAAATGTACTTGTGTCAAAGTCAATAAAGAAAAAATGGATTTAATCAAAGCAAAAGGTTTGAATTTACAGGATTTGTTGGATAAAGCTATGGATGATGAGTTACAATTCAAGGAAGTGTCTCATGTCGATAAAAAAATAGAAGATTTGTCATTGGAAATAAAAAAACTTGAAGATGAAAGGAATGAATGCATCAGGGATTTTGAAAAGAAAATGGACACAATAATGAAAAATTTTATGGAATTCAAAAGTAGGGAAGAAGAATATTATAATAAGCATATTCACTATCTAAAATTGGAATTAGAATATCTAAAGAGACATAATGAAAAATAGGAAATAAATCAACTAAATTATTAATAAGGAGGA
>AUXO011504931.1_pt1 | contig 22653 bp, 16 predicted proteins | sample 768731 | NCBI WGS metagenome assembly AUXO01 (sample SAMN02715735, study PRJNA202380) | gut metagenome | biome: sheep rumen | host: Ovis aries | place: New Zealand: Palmerston North | reverse complement strand
TATAGTGAAGGATTAATTGAAAATGTAAATTCTGATGAAGAAAGTAGAAAATATTATGCAGAAGTAATATTAGATGAAGCAACAAAAATGGATAAACTTGTAAAACAACTATTGGAGTTAATGAAACTTGAATATGGAAAAAAGAATTTTAATAATTCTGAATTTAATATACTTGAACTTGAAAGAGAAATAATAAGAAAATCTGAGGTAATGATAGAAAAAGAAAAAATTAAAGTAGAAATTGAAGATCAAAATGGAGATAATATATCAGAAATAAAAGTAATTGCAGATGAATTCTATGTAGACCAAGTTTTTACAAATTATATTACAAATGCTATAAAGTATTCTACAGAAATTAATGGAGAAAGAAAGATAATAATTAGAAATGATATAAATTTTGAAACAAAAAAAGTAAGGATAACTGTATTTAATACATCAGAAGGTTTATCTGAAGAAGAACTTCATCGTATATGGAATAGATTTTATAAGATTGATGAATCTAGAAATAGAGAAAATGGAGGAAATGGTATAGGTCTTTCTTTAGTAAAAGCAATAATGAATAATTATGGAAATGAATATGGAGCAAAAAATGTAATTGGAGGAATAGAATTTTATTTTGATCTAGATTTGAAAGATGACATGATAGAAGAATAAATTAAAAATAGAAAAGCAAAGGCAAATAATAAAAAGTTGCATAGAAATTATTTTTTAGAGCAACTTTTTATTTTTTTGTTTTTGGTATAAATAGATAAAAATTGGAAATAATTAAATTATATATCTTTTAGGAGGATGTTCTATGGAAAAAAACAATATGAAAAATATAGTTGTATTAAAAAATGTGCCATCAAATTTGGTGGATGAAGCTATATTAATATTAAAGGAAAACAAAAATGCAAAAAAATTAGAATATGTGTGTAATTCACAAAAAGATAGTTCTGAAAGTATATGTAAAAATAATGATTATGTAATAAAAGAAGCAGAATCTGTTATTTCAAGTTATATATCAAAGATAGAAGGAAAAAGGGAAATAAAAAAAATGGAAAATATTAAAACAAATAAAAAATATAAAAGACTAAAAATGTATAGTATAATTGTAAGTATTTTTTTTATTATTGCTTTTTTTAAAATGATATTTTAAGTTATCATAAAAATTCCTTTTGGACATATATTTGAAATAGTACGAAAGGAATGAGAAAGATATGGAAAAAGCAATGTCTGTTGAAGAAAGGATTAGAAGAGCAGAAGAAAGATATAATAGAAAGATAGGTCAAACTATATATAAGGGTTTGGAAAATCAAAAAGAAAAAAGGGATAATATAAAAATAAAAAGAAAAACAAGAAAAAGATTAATTATGCAATTTTTTATTGCTTTATTAATATACATATGTTTTTATGTAGGGGCAAACAAAGAATATATTTTTTCAAAAGAATTCAAAGAGGATATTAATTCTTTTTTTACTGAAAAAACAAAGATTTATGTAATATATTCTGATGCAAAATCATATATAGAAAAAAAATTATTAAAGAAAGAAGATACTAAGGAAGTAATAGAAGATAAAAAAGAAAATGAACAAAAAGATAATGAAAAAGGGACAGGAGAATTAAATGAAAAATTTGAAAATAAAAAAATAGAAAAAAATACAGTAGAAGAAAATAATAATAGTGAAAATGTTGGTGGAGCAGAAGAACTGAATAAATATATAGAAATAATAGATGACATAAAAAAAGAAGAAGTAGCTGAGAAAAAAGAAGAGACACAAATGGAAAAAGATGCAAAATATATTAAGTCTAAATTGGATTTTATAAGACCTATTGAAGGAAGAATTAGTTCTACTTTCGGATGGAGAAATCCAACTGTTAAAACTGTTCCAAAATATCATACAGGATTAGATATAGCTGCAAATCAAGGAACCAAAATAAAATCAATGACTGAAGGAAAAATAACAAAAGTATCTGAAGAAGGTGATTATGGAAAACATTACTATGTTACATATGATAATATTAATATATTATATGCTCATTGTTCTAAACTTTATTTAAAAGAAGGGGATATAGTTAAGCAAGGAGATGAAATAGGAGAGGTGGGTTCAACTGGTAATTCAACAGGACCACATCTTCATATAGGAATAAAATTAGAAGATAGATGGGTTGATCCTCAATTAGTATTAAATATTTAAGAAATAATAACAATTAGAAAATGATTATTTATTATTTATATTTTACTAATAAGGAGGAATTATGAAATTTAGAATAGATCTAAAGATAATATTTTTATTATGTTTGTTTTTTTTAACAAGACAAATAAACATATATTTATGTATGATGTTTTTTGCTTTATTACATGAGTGTGCACATATACTATTAGGATCATTGTTGGGATTTAAAATAACACAAATAGAACTTATACCACTTGGTTTTTCTACACAGATGATAGCAAATGTGGAAGATTATAATAAAAAAATTGGAAGATCAAATTTAGTAGAATTAAAAAAAGTGTTTGTTGTTCTTGCAGGACCAATGCTAAATTTAATATTAATAATAGTAATATGTATGATAAAAAAATTTATGGAGATAGATATTTTTAATATATACATATATTCAAACTTTATATTGTTCTTATTTAACATACTTCCAATTTATCCATTAGATGGAGGAAGAATTTTAAAAAGTGTTTTAAAAATAAATTTTGGATTAAAAAAATCAGAAAAAATAACTAAAATTGTTACAAAAACTACAGTAGTTATATTAACACTAATAAGCAGTGTACTGATTTTATATTTTAAAAACATAGCTATTCTTTTAATCATATTATTTCTATGGTTTTTAATTTGGATATAGATAAGGTAAAAATTGAATAAAAATCCTTTTTTTGCAAACAATAACAAAAAATGCAAAGAAGGGATTTTTTGTTATGAGAAATTACAGGTTATTACAGATTAATGGAGCAATTCTTACATCAAGAGAACTAGAAGATGAATTAAAAAGAGCAGGAGCAGAGTATAATATAACATCAAAATCAAACATATCAACATATCCAATACCACGATTAATTGAAAATTATTTAGCTATAAAAGAGACATATAATTTATTGAATGATCATGTTAATCTGGGCATTTCAATTCATCCAGCAGGAGAATGGATTTTAGATAATTTCTATATCATAGAAGAAACAGTAAAAAGTATAAAGCAAGAACTGACTAAAAATAAATACAAAAATTTTGTTGGAATAACTGATGGTAAGTTTTCAGGATTTGCAAGAAGTTATGTACTAGCGGCTGAAATAGTTAATTTTTCAGATAACAAGATTGAAATTCAAGATTTAGAAAAATATTTAGCGGCATACCAAACTAAAAAAGCTTTAAATATGGATGAAATTTGGAATATAGGTATATTTCTTAATATCGCAATAATTGAAAATATACGAAGAATATGTGAAAAAATTTATTTATCTCAAATAGAAAAGTTTAAAGTTGAATCTATAATTGAAAGATTAATAGAGAATAAAGAAGAACGTAAATTTATTGTAAATAAATATGTAAAAAAATATAAAGGATATTATGATATGAGATATCCATTTATTGAATATATGTCATATAAGTTGAAAAAATATGGAAAAAAAACAGCTAAACATTTAGAAATACTAGAGGAAGAAATAGAAAAAACAGGAACAACTGTATCAGATATAATTAAAAAAGAACATTTTGATATAGCAATTCAGAAAATATCTATAGGAAATGCTATATCAAGTATCAAAGCTATCCAAAGAATAAATTTTTTAGAAATATTTGAAAAAATAAATGAAGTGGAAGAAATATTAAATACTGATCCAGCAGGAGTCTATAATAGAATGGATTATAAAACAAAAGATCATTATAGACAAATAATTAAAGAAATATCATATAAATCTAAAATATCAGAATTATATATTGCAAAAAAATTGATAGAACTTTCTAGTAATGGAAAAGGGAAGAAAAAACATGTCGGCTATTTTTTATTTGGAAAAAATAAAAATATTTTGCTAAAAAAAATAGGAACAAAAACTAAAAAAATTATGAGTGAAAACCAAAAAACTAAATATTTTATTACTATAATATATACACTTACACTAGTTTTTTCTATTCTGGCAATGACAAATTATATAGGCAAAATTCCAAGTATTTTTAATGTATTAGGAATTATACTACTTATAATACCTATGTCAGAAGTAATAATACAAATAGTTCAATATATTCTTGGAAAAATTGTAAAACCAAATATTATTCCTAGGATTGATTTCTCTAATGGAATAGATGAAGAAAATAGTACTATGGTAGTAATTCCAACAATTTTAAAATCAAAAGAAAAAGTTAAAGAACTTATGAGAAAACTAGAAGTTTTTTATTTAGCAAATAAAAGTAAAAATATATATTTTTGCTTACTTGGAGATGCAGCAGAAAGTACAAAAAAAGTAGAAGAATTTGATAAAGAAGTGGCAGAAGAAGGATTTAAGCAGGTAAAATTATTAAATAAAAAATATAATGATCCTAATCTTTTTTATTTCCTTTATAGGAGAAGAAAATGGAATGATAAACAAGAGGCCTATTTAGGTTGGGAAAGAAAAAGAGGAGCTCTTTCTGAATTTGTTGATTTATTAAAAGGAAAAGTTGCTATAGAAGATTATGAAAGAAGTTATTGGGTAAGTAAAAAATCACATGACAAGGGAGAACTTCCTAAATTTCCTAAAATAAAATATGTAATTACACTTGATAGTGACACGGATTTAATATTAAATTCAGCATCAGAACTTGTAGGAGCAATGGCACATATTTTAAACAAACCAGAAATTGTAGATGGAAAGGTTGTATCAGGATATGGACTAATACAGCCTAGAGTGGGAGTTAATATTTTTGTTAGCTATAAAAATATGTTTACTAAAATATTTGCAGGAAGTGGAGGTATAGATTCATATACAAATGCTATTTCAGATGTATATCAAGATAATTTCCACGAAGGTATTTTTGCAGGTAAAGGAATATTTGACATAGATGTATATTCTAAAATTTTAGATGGAGAAATACCAGAAAATACTGTTTTAAGTCATGATTTGCTTGAAGGGTCATATTTAAGATGTGGTTTAGCATCAGATATATTAATTATGGATGGCTATCCAACTAAATTTATAACATTTATGACTAGACTAGCAAGATGGATAAGAGGAGACTGGCAAATAATATCTTGGCTTAAAAACAAGAAACTTAATATACTTTCTAAATATAAGATTTTTGATAACTTAAGAAGAAGTCTTATAGAAATATTTGTATTATTAAATCTATTATATTTTTGTATACTTGAAAAAGTTTTTAAAATTAATATGATAGGAATGAAGATTTTTCTATGTACTACTGTAATACTTCCTTTTTTACTAGAAATTATAAATATGATAATTGTAAAAAAAGAAGGAGAACAAAAACAAGAAACATTTGTACCTATGATAAGTGGATATATTGGAGCAGTGTATAGAGCGTTTTTAACTTTTGCATGTCTTCCATATAAAGCATATATTTCACTAAAAAGTATTTGTACAAGTATATATAGAATGAAAGTTTCTAAAAGAAAACTATTAGAGTGGACAACATCTGAAGAAGCAGAAAGAAATTCAAAAGATGATCTTTTTTCTTACTATAAGACAATGTATATAAATTGGAATATGGGAGCAATTTTAATATTTATTTCTATATTTAATGTAAAATTTATATATTTAATACTAGGACTTTTATGGATTATAGCACCATGGATAATGCATGATATAAGTACAGAAAGAATACAAGGAAAGAAAAAACTGAATCTTACACAAGAAGAATATATAAAAGAAGTTGCAAAAAAGACATTTATGTATTTTAAAGACAATTTAACAAAAGAAAACAATTTTCTGATTCCTGATAATTATCAAGAAGATAGAAAAGAAAAATATGTAGATAGAACATCATCTACTAATATAGGCCTTTCTATTTTAAGTATAATTTCAGGGATAGATTTAGGATTTATAAAAAAAGATGAGGGAATATATTTGATAGATAATGTTCTAGAAACAATAGATTCTTTAGAAAAATGGAATGGACATTTATATAATTGGTATAATATAAAAACAAAAATGCCACTACTTCCAAGATATGTGTCAACTGTTGATAGTGGAAACTTTGTAGGATATATGTATGTATTAAAATCATATTTAAATGAATTAATACAAAGAGAGTATGTTGAAATTGATAAAAATGAAGAAGAGAGAAACATTAGTGAAAAAATTCAAAACATGTGTGATATGGTTACGAAAATAATTGAAAATACAGATTTTTCGTATTTATATAGTACTTCTCATAGGCTGTTTTCAATCGGATTTAATGTAGAAGATCGGTAAACTTACAGATTCATATTATGATTTATTAGCCTCAGAGGCAAGACAAGCAAGTCTAGTTGCAATTGCTAAAAAAGATGTACCTAGTAAACATTGGAGATACTTAAGCAGAACTCTAACAGTTTTAAATAATAAAAAAGGGTTAATATCTTGGTCTGGAACTGCATTTGAGTATTTGATGCCAAATATAAATATGCCAAGATATGAAGGGACAATATTAGACGAATCAAATAAATTTGCAATTATGAGTCAGATAGAATATGCTAAGAGACTAAATATTCCATGGGGAATATCAGAAGCAGCATTTAATATGAAAGATTTACACTCAAATTATCAATATAAGGCATTCGGAATCCCTTGGCTTGGACTAAAAAGAGGATTAGCAGATGAAATAGTAGTTGCAAGTTATGGAAGTGTTTTAGCTATAACAGATAAACCAAATTTAGTATATGATAATTTAAAATTATTAGAACAGTATGGAATGTATGGTAAATATGGTTTCTATGAAAGTATTGATTTTACACCTCAAAGACTAAAAAGGAATGAAGAATCTGCAGTAGTATTAACATATATGGCACATCATCAGGCTTTGATACTTCTTTCTATAACTAATTATTTAGAAAAAAATATATTTCAAAAGCGATTTATGCAAAATCCAGAGATTGAAGCTGTTTCAATATTACTTCAAGAAAGAATGCCTGAAACTTTTATTATAACAAAAGAAGAAAAAGAGAAACCAACTAAACCAAAATATCATGACTATGAAAATTATGCAGAAGTAGTATATGAAAAAATTGATGAAAAACTTATTAGAAGTAATGTAATATCAAATGAAAATTATATGGTTGCTATAAATCAAAAAGGTGAAGGGGTAAGTAAATATAAAAGTATATATATAAATAAATATAAACCTACAAACGAAAATCCGCAAGGAATATTTTATTATATCAAAAATATTAATAACAAACAGATATGGCATAGTGGAATGGATAATACTGTATCTAATTTTATGCCAGACCAAAGTTCATTTGATAGAATAGATGGAAATATAAAAACTAAGATGAAGGTAACAGTAGATAGCTATGAACCTGTTGAAATAAGAAGGCTAGAACTAGAAAATACAGGAGATACTGAAGAAACGCTAGAAGTATGCTTTACTTTTGAACCAGTACTTTCAACTAAAGAACAAGAATATGCACATCCATCATTTAATAATCTATTTTTAAAATTTGATTTTGATCATGATAATAATATCTTAGAAGTAAAAAGAAGAAAAAGAGGAAATGAAGAAGTAGATATGTTTTTGGAGACAAGGTTTTCCACAGATGCTGAAGTAATTGTGGATAACGAGTTTGAAATATCTTCAGAAAAAATTCAAACAAGAGGAAATCTTGGCATTCCCACTGGAATAGAAAAATCCACTCCATTTTCAAATAGTGCAGGATTATCAACAAATCCAATTGTAGCACTTAAAAAGACTATAAAGATAAATTCAAAAGAAAAAATATCTTTGAATTTAATTTTATCAATAAATGAAGATAGGCAAACAGCTATTAAGAACTTAAAAGAATATGATAATTCTGAAACTGTTAGAAGAGTATTTGAAATATCAAAAGCAAGAGCAGATGCAGAAAATAGATATTTAAGGATAACAGCGAAAGAAATAATTCTTTATCAAAAAATATTAGGATTAATTATATTTAACAATCCAGTAAAACAAATTGAACTTTTGGGAAAGGAATTAAGAAGATATGATAAAAAAGAACTATGGAAATATGGTATATCAGGTGATTTACCTATAATTTTAGTTAAGATAAAAGATATAAACGATATATATATAATTGAACAAGTACTAAAAATGTATGAATTTTTTAGAGCGAAAAATATTAAAGTAGATATAGTTTTTTTAGATGAGGAAAAATATAGCTATGAAAATTTAATTAGGAGTGAAATACAATCTAAAATATCTGATTATCATTTAGATTTTATGAAAAATATATCTGGAGGATTATTTATACTTTCAAAAAGTGAAATAAACTTAGATGATGTAGATTTATTAGAATTTATATGTAATTTAGTAGTAGATAGTAAAAAAAGTGATTTAGAGCATTTGATAGATGATATAGAGGAAGAATATTTATTAAATGCTCCTGTGATTGAACCACTTATATTTGAAAATAATTCATTATATGAAGATGATATAATTAAAGAAGATATATTTGAAAATAAAGAAGAAATTAAATATTTTAATGAATATGGAGCTTTTTCTTCAGATGGAAAAGAATACTATATTACTCAGAATAATGAAAAAAGAATTCCAACAGTTTGGTGTAATGTTTTAGCAAATGACAAATTTGGAACGGTAGTTACAGAAAATATGGGAGGCTATACTTGGTATAAAAATAGTAGATTAAATAGAATTACTTCATGGAATAATAATGCTTTTTTAGATATACCATCTGAAATAATATATATGCAAGATATGCAAAATGGAAGAACATGGTCTTTAGGATTAAATCCAATGCCAGATAATAAAAATTATGATGTGATATATGGATTCGGATATGCAAGATACATTCATACAAGTGAAGATATTAAGCAAGATTTAGAGGTATTTGTTCCAAATGAAGATAGTATTAAAATTGGAATATTAAGACTAAATAATATGTCTCTTTTAAAGAAAAAAATTAGAATGATATATTATGCTAAACCAGTACTTGGAGAAGATGAATTTAATACAAATAGTTATATAAAAGTTAGTTTTGAAAAGAATTCAAATGTTGTAAATGCACAAAATCTATATGAAAATGATTTTAAATCTATTATGTTTTTGTCAAGTAGTGAAAAAATAAAAAGCTATACAGGAGATAAAGACTACTTTTTAGGAAAAGGAGGTCTTTCTAATCCTGATGGAATGAAAAAATTTAAGTTGAATCAAAATAGTGGAATTGGAAAAAATTCATGTATTGCAATAGAAATAGAAGTAGAGATAGAAAGCGCTGAGACAAAAGAAATAATATTTATGCTGGGAGCGGAGGATAGTATTACAGACGTAAAAAATACAGTATACAAATATAGTAAAATACAAAACTGTATAGAAGAATTAGAAAAAGTAAAAAAGAAATGGAAAGATACATTAGAAAAATTGCAAGTTTATACTCCAGTGGAATCAACAAATATTATTTTGAATGGATGGACCTTATATCAAACTTTATCTAGTAGACTAATAGGAAGAACAGGATATTATCAATCAGGAGGAGCTTTTGGATTTAGAGATCAACTTCAAGATACTTTAGCCTTAAAATATATTGATACAGAAAAAATGAAACAACAAATACTAAAACATAGTAAACATCAATTTATTGAAGGTGATGTAGAACATTGGTGGCATGAAGAGACTAATAGAGGAATTAGAACAAAATTTTCAGATGATTTAGTATGGCTTGTTTATTTAGTAGAACAATATATAGAAGTAACAGGGGATAAAAGTATTTTAAAAGAAGAAACAAATTATGTTATAGGGGATATACTACATGAATCACAAGATGAAAAATATGATTTATTTGTTGAATCTGAAGAAAAAGAAACAATATATATGCACTGTATAAGAGCATTAGATAAGGCATTACAGTTTGGAGAACATGGTCTCCCTAAAATTGGAACAGGAGACTGGAATGATGGATTAAATAAAGTAGGAAATAAAGGAAAAGGAGAAAGCATATGGCTTGGATTTTTCTTATATTTAGTCTTAAGAAAATTTATACCATTATGTGGTGAAACCAAAGCAAAAGAATATACTCAAGTTGCAGATAATCTTCAAAGAAATTTAAATACACATGGATGGGATGGAAGATGGTTTAAAAGGGCATATACAGATGATGGGGAAGTTTTAGGAAGTTTAGAAAATGAAGAATGTAGAATTGATAGTATAGCTCAAAGCTGGTCTGTAATATCTGGTGCAGGAGATAATGATAAAAAGTATATTTCAATTTATAGTTTGGAAAATCATTTAATAGATACTGAAAATGGAATAATTAAGCTATTAGATCCTCCTTTTGAAAATGGAAAATTAGAACCAGGTTATATAAAAGCATATCTTCCTGGTGTAAGAGAAAATGGTGGACAATACACACATGCTGCAACTTGGGCAATTATTGCTGAAGCAATGCTTGGATTTGGTGATAAAGCAACAGAGCTATATAGGATGATAAATCCTATTGAACATTCAAGAACTAAAGATTCTGCTAAAAAATATAAAGTAGAGCCATATTCTATGCCAGCAGATATTTATGGTGCAGGAAATCTAGTAGGAAGAGGGGGATGGACTTGGTATACAGGTTCAAGTAGTTGGTATTATGTTACAGGTATAGAATATATTCTAGGATTAAAAATAAAAGAAGGAATAATGTATTTTGAACCATGTATTTCAAGAGAGTGGAAAGAATATGAAATAAAATATAAATATGGAGAAAGTATATATAATATAAAAGTATTTAACCCAAATGGTAAAAATACAGGTGTATCAAAAGTAAGTATAAATGACGAAATAACAGAAAACAAAATTAGGCTTGATCCTACAGGAAAAATATATAATATAGAAGTTGAAATGTAAGAAGCTACTTCATAATAGTGGCTTCTTTTATATTGCTAATAAAAATAAAGAAAAAATAAAATAATATTGAAATGTATAAAAATATGATATAATATGATTAAATAAAAATAAAAATAAAAAAGGAGAAAAAATGAAAATAATAAAAAAAATAAATCCTATTATAATTTGCTTTATTTTTATGATAATAGCATTTTGTGTTATAATTTTTGCAATCCCAGCAGTGGATAGTTTGTTGTTTGAGGGCAATAAGCAAGAAATAGCAGTTTTATATACAGATATGAACTTTGATTACGTGAATGGGGATTATACTATTATTAGTTCATATGAACAATTTAATCAAATAATGAATGGGTATATAAAAGATAAGAAAAAGATTGGTAATCATTATGAAGATATTGATATTTTAAAAGAAAAAATAAAAAGTGAATATTTCGAAACTAAGAATCTAGTAATGATTAAAGGATTTTTTGATAGTTATGTTAGTAAAATTAAAACACATGGAAAAGAAGCAGAGATAACTTTCAGAGGAAATGGCCAATTTGGGAATACTACAATAACCATGAAAACATATTTCGTACCAATAAATAATAAAAATGTTGAAACTATTAATATAAAATTTTCTTCTCCTCCTGATACAGAAAGAAATTTTTATCTCTCTATAATTATTTTACCATCGATGCTACTTTTAACATCAATAGTAGAAATAATTAAACTAGTAAAGGGAAAAGCAAAGATTGTAAAAGAAAATAATGAAGTAATAGATGAATTTGAGAAAGATACATATAGTAATAAAAAATCAAATATTGGAAAAATAATACTTATAGTTTTAGGAATTATGCTTAGCTTATTTTTGTTATTAGTAGGATTTGAAATATATAATAATGCAAAAAATACAGTAGCAAAGCCGATTATTTATCTATATCCTGAAAAAGAAGAGAAAGTTTCAGTAAAATTAGGACATAAGGATAAGATAACAGTATCATATCCAAAATATATAAATGGATGGAATGTATTAGCAAAACCAAATGGAGATTTAGTAGATTTGGATAATAAAAGAAATCTTTATTCATTATATTATGAAAGTGATGCAGCATATAAATTTAAAGTACAAAAAGATGGATTTGTTGTAAAGAAAGATAATATTACAGAATTTTTAGAAGAAAAGCTTAAAATATTAGGACTAAATGATAGAGAAGCAGAAGAGTTTATAATATATTGGCTTCCAATACTAGAAAAAAATGAATACACATATATAAGATTTGCAACAAAAGATGAAATAGAAAAAAATATGCCATTAGAAATATCACCAAAACCAGATAATCTAATAAGAGTATTAATGACATATAAAAAGCTAGAAAAACCAATTAAAGCAGAAGAGCAAAAATTAACAACACCAGAAAGAACAGGATTTGTAGCAGTAGAATGGGGAGGAACTGAAATAGACTAAATGAAATGTAAAAAAATCATTTATGAAGTATTAAATGAATATAAACGATTAACTATATATTAAGACATCCACTTTTAATTAAGTGGATGTCTTTTTGAACTTGTTAATAATTAATATAAAATATATTACAATAGTATTACTTTAATTTTACTTCTATTTTACTTTTACATTTATTTTTTGTTACAAATCTAAAAATATAAAAAAATTATGATAGAATTAAATTGGATTATTATTAATGGAGAAAAATTAATGGGAAGAATTGAAACAAAAATTAAGCAAACACTAAAAATCCAAGATGAAAACGAAAGAAAATTAAAAATTGATGCTATGATTACAAAAATGATTGAAGAACTTAAAGGAAAAAATTGGAATGAAAAAGCACGTATATTAAATAGTCTTGATTTGGATTATGAAAATAAATTAAAATTTTTTATTTTTTGTTTTTTTGATAGACAAAATTTACAGTTATCTATGGAACTTGTTCCTATGATCATAAATGGATTAATAAATAATAATTTAGATAAGTTTATTGAATTAATTCAAGATAATGAAGAAATGCAAAAAATGTATGCTATGTATTTGAAAGGATTACCTTCAGAAATAAAGAATAATCATGAAAATAATCTTGAATTTTTACTAAAGTTACCGGAAGTTAAAAAAATAGTTTTAGGAGATAATGAATTTATAAAAAATAAGTTTTCAAAAGACTTCAAATTTTTTGAAAGTCTTCCTAAAGAATATGGTTATCTAATTTCTCTATATGATACTAGAGATGATAAAGATTCTGTAATAATTAAAATGTTATATAATAAATTTTTTGGAAATGCATTAAATGAAGAAGAACAAGGTGAACTTATAAAAATACAACAAGAAGATAATCAATCAGATAATGTTCTTAAATTAAGCATACAAGAAAGAACAAAAGAACTTGAGTTTTGCTTAGAGCAGATACAATTAGATGAAAGATTTTTTATGAAAATAAAGAATTTTAGTGAAAGAGCAGGATTAAACTTTAGAGATAGTATTTCTTTTTTTAGTAAGTATTATAATATTGAAACTTTAGATAATATTAATGAAATAAATGATGATATGGCAAAGAAAATACAATACTTGGCGAGTGAAAAGAAAATACAAAATGCCGAAACTTTAACACATTTTGAACAATATTCGTTAGATTATACTTTAGATGAACTTGATGAAATAGCAAGTAATGAGAACATATCAGATTTTAATGAAACTTCAATAATAATAATAGAAGAAGATGATAAAGACGAAAAAATTGATGAATTTAGAGAAGAAAAAAAAGAAATTAATAAAGATGGACAAGAAGGATGGAAATTGAATTATGAATGGTAATAGTGAGGAATATATACAAGCATATACAGAGGTAAATTGTCTGCTAGAACATTTTCCAAACGAACTGATAGAAAAGTTACCTAAAAATATACTTAATATGATTAAAAATAAAAGTGATGAAAAATATGTGATTCAGATTGATACAAATAAAAAAATACAAGATAATAATATAAGTAAAAAAACAAAAGATATACTGACAGTTTTAAAATATAACTTTTGGTCAAATGAAGAAGAAAAGGAAAAACTGAAAAAAATATTTTATGAGAATGAAGCAAGAGAACAAGAAGAACTATCAAAAAAATATGATATTGATAAAGCTTTTAATGATCAAAAAATAAAAACAGAAGAAGTAGAAGAAAATAAAAATGAAGTTATAGAAGAAACTATTAATGAAAATGCTATGCTTATTGAGCATAAAGAATCATTTATTTCTAAAATTATTAATAAGATAAAAAATATATTTAAAAGATTTAATAATAGATAAAAATGACTAATAAATAACAATAATAATAATTAAAAAATGGGGATACTATGAAAAAAAATAGAGTTATTAAATATTTAGTGATATTGATAATGGTAATATATCTTAGTATAACAATGTTTTCAGTAACTTTTGCTGCTGAAACAAAAGAAAAGATATACAAACAAAGAGAGGTTAAGACAAGTTTTTTAGATGGAGTAGCTATATATTTTCAGGATTTACTATATTTTGATGGTGAGAATTATGAAACAACAGATGAACAGAAACAATTAAATACTAATTTAGTTATAGGAATGTGCGGATTTCTGGTTGTATATTGGTTAGGATTATTACTACTATTTGAAAAAGAAGAAACATATAATTATACATATGATAATAGTGATGATATAGAAACACTAAATAAATATGATCCGCTAATTGCAGGATGTATAGTAGATAATAGACAAGTTTTACCTAGAGATATTCTTGCAGTAATACTTAACTTAATAAAAAAAGGATATGTAAACATGGAAATGGTACCAAATAAAGAAATTGGTGAAGAAGACTACTTCTATATGGTATCAGTAAATAAAAATAATAAAGAAGAATTAAGTCCTGTTGAAGGATATATAATGAGTTGGGTTTTTGGTTTTTATGAAGAAGAAAAAGTTGATTTAATTAAAAAAGTAAAAGAATTAACTAAAAGAAAAGATTTTGTAAAAAATATGGAAAAACTAAATAATATTGCTGAAATAGAATTAAATAAAAAAGGAGCAAATATACAAACTGTTCCTAAATATATAAGAATAATAAATGTAATAATATCTATAGCAGTAGTTATATTATCTATATTACATATTACAACAAATGGAGTAAATGTTCAGGTTTATCATTCAACTATAATGATTATATTTTTAGTATCATTATTAATTTTTATTATTATCCCACTAGTTGCTTTTATAATTCATTTAATATTAATGCTTATTGTGTGGCTGAAGAAAATAATTAAAAATACATCTGAAATATATAGTGGTAAGAAAATAGTTGAAATGAGTGCAATAACATTTTTCTTTATGTTTATGTTAATAGGAATAATGTACCTTATCATACCTAATAAATATATATGTTTAGATTTATTTATGATTAGTATGTCTATACTTATTGTTAGAACAGACAATTTAATGACAAAACATAGTAAAGAAATTTTAAATGATTATTATGCTTTAAATGAAATAAAATACAGAATAGAAGAATATAGTTTAATTAAAGATGAGCAGATAAACTATATTAAACTTTGGGATGAGTATTTGATATATGCAGTTGCATTTGGAATTCCAATACCTATTGTCAAAAAACTAAGATCTTCATATAAAGAAGATGAAGACCTAAAATATCTTGCTAAATGTGAAGGTTTATATTATATCAGTAAAGCATATTTAGAAGTTATGTGGGAAATGGATTTTGAAAAATCAAAAAGAAAAAAAGCGGTAAAAAACTTTTTTAAGCAAAATTTTAGTAATAATAAAAATGATGAAAACGAAGAAACAATTTGGGATATATTTAATGATATTAATAAATATCATAATTAAAAAACAAGTCTAATAAGGACTTGTTTTTTATGTGTAAAAAAGCTAACACTATAAATATGTTAGATATAAGGTTACAGAATATACTTGATATGGATGTATCTTAAGTTAAAAAATAAAAATAAAAAACAAATATAAAAAACTTATTATTTTTTTTATAAAAAGTATTGACAAGATATTTTTTTTAAATTATAATAAGAATGTACTCACTTAGTATACAAAAAATAATAAGTAAAAAGGAGAGATTATTATGAAGAAAGTAAATGTTGTTTTAGGAAGCTTTTATGGAGATGAGGGAAAAGGAAAAATCATTGACTATTTATCACAAACAGCAGATTTTTCAGTAAGATGTTCAGGAGGTAATAATGCAGGACATTCAATAGAAATTGAAGGAAAAAAATTTGCATTTCATTTAATACCATCAGGTATACTTAATTCAAATACAATAGCAGTAATAGGAAATGGAGTTGTTGTTGATCCAAAAGTTTTAATAGAAGAAATAAAAAATATTGAAGCTAATGGATATAGTGCTGATAATTTAAGAATTAGTGATAAAGCTCATGTCATATTTCCATATCATATACAAATGGATAAATTGCAAGAGGAACTTAGAAAAGAAGATAAAATAGGAACGACTGCTAGAGGAATAGGACCTGTTTATTGCGACAAATATGAAAGATGCGGAATTAGAATGGGAGATTTAGTAAATAACAAATTCGAAAAAAAATTAAGAAACAACATTGAAAACAAAAATAAAATCTTCGAAATATATGGTTATGAAAAAATAAATGCAGATGAAGTAGTAGAACAATATAAAGAATATGCAAAAATCTTAAAAAAATATGTTGTAGACACAATTGTATTACTTCATAAAGCATTAGAAGAAGATAAACAAATTCTTTGCGAAGGGGCACAAGCCGCACTTTTAGACATTGACTTTGGAAACTATCCTTATGTAACATCTTCAAATCCAACAATAGGAGGGGTATGTACAGGAACAGGAATTGGAGCAAAATATATCGGAGAAGTTTATGGAGTATTAAAAGCTTATTCATCAAGAGTAGGTGAAGGTCCATATATTACAGAACAAAATAACGAAATTGGAGATAAAATAAGAGAACTAGGACATGAATATGGTACAACTACAAAAAGACCACGTAGATGTGGATGGCTTGATTTAGTAGCATTAAAATATGCAGCTATGGTAAATGGTCTAACAGGACTTGCAATAAATCATGTAGATACAATAGGAAAACTAGATAAAATAAAATTATGTGTTGGATATGAAAAAAATGGAAAAGTAACAATGGATTTTTCTACAGATATTGATTACTTAGCTGATTGCAAACCTGTATATGAAGAATTTGAAGGAAATTTTGGTGACATATCAAATTGTAAAACAAGAGATGAATTACCAGAAAAAGCTAAAAAATATTTAAATAGAATAGAAGAAATTGTAAAAGTACCAATAAAATTTATTGGAACAGGAGCAGGAAGAGAATCTTTAATTAAATCTTAAGATGGAGGAACCCATTATGGATAATTGTTTAATAAATATCTCTCCAATAGATGGAAGATATTATGATTTAACAGAAGAAGTTAGAAAATATTTTAGTGAATATACTTTGATCAAAAATAGAGTAATAATAGAAATTGAATGGATAAAAAAATTATCAAGTATTAAAGAAATAGATTTAAATATTAATGATGAAGAGATTAAAAAACTAAATCTAATAAAAGATGAATTTGATATAAAACGGTGCAGAAAGAGTAAAGGAAATAGAAAAAACAACAAAACATGATGTTAAAGCAGTAGAATATTATATTGATGAAAAATTAAAAGAATATAAATTAGAAAGATTAATTCCGTTTGTTCATTTTGCATGTACTTCAGAAGATATAAATAATATTGCATATGGCATAATGGTAAAAGAATTAGTTGAAAAAGTATATATTCTAAATTTAGAAAAGCTTTTAAAAAATCTAGATGAAAAGAAAAAAGAATATGCATGTATTCCAATGCTTTCACATACACATGGACAAAATGCAACTCCAACAACTGTTGGAAAAGAGCTAGCTATATTTTCATATAGATTAAATAAAATTTTAAATAAGTTAAAACAAGAAAAAATGTCTGGTAAATTTAATGGAACAGTAGGCAATTTTAATGCACATAGTATAGCATATCCAGAAGTAGATTGGATAGAAATAGCAAAAGAATTTGTTGAAAGCTTTGGACTAGAATATAACATGTATACAACACAAATTGAATCACATGATAATTTATGTATGATTTTCTCAGAAATAAAACTAATTAATAATATTATCCAAGATTTTGACAATGATATGTGGATGTATATTAGTAGAGGATATTTTATACAAAAAAATGTAAAAGGAGAAGTCGGATCATCAGTTATGCCTCATAAAATAAATCCTATTAATTTTGAGAACTCTATGGCAAATTCAAAAATGTCAAATGGAATAATATCAGTATTTGTAGATAGTTTGCAAATATCTAGAATGCAAAGAGATTTAAGTGACTCATCAATTTTAAGAAATATAGGAAGTGGAATAGCTTATTCTGTAATAGCTATAAAACAAAGTATTACAGGTCTTAGCAAAGTACATGTTAATGAAGAAAAACTTATTAGTGAATTGAAAGAAACACCGGAAGTACTTGCAGAAGCTGTTCAAACAATACTAAGAAAAAATAATTTCGAAAATGCTTATGAAACTTTAAAAGGATTGACAAGAGGAAATAATATTTCACAAAAAGATATAACAGAATTTATAAAAAAATTAGAAATAGATACGAAAGATAAAGAAAGACTATTAAGTCTAACACCAGATAAATATGTAGGACTCGCTGAAAAATTAGCCAAAAACTAATTTGAAATCTAATATATAAAAAATGATAGTAACTAGGGGATTGAAAAATCCTCTAGGAGGTATTATAGTGGGTGAGTTATGTTTTTACTTATTGTAAAAAATACAAGAAGTAAAAAAGTAAAGAATCTAATAATTAATCAATTATAATTTCAATATAAAACTAAAAATAAAGGTTATTTATATTTTTACTTATTATAAAAAAAACAAGAAGTAAAGGAGGTGTAATTATGATTGGTATTTTGGAAATAGGAGCTACAGTATTTGGACTAGTACAAGGATTATTAGCATTATTAAATAAAAGAAGTAACTGGATTGCATATATTATCCAAATGATTCTAATGATAGTTTTCTCATTTTCAATGCATCTTTATGGAGATGTAGCCAATAGTGCTATTTATTTAGTTTTAGGAGTAGTAGGATTTTTTATTTGGAATAAAAAAGATAATAATGATATTAAAAGATGTAACATACAAGAAAAATTAATATATACAAGTATCATTTTAATATCAACAATTGTTATGTATCTTATATTAAAAAAGACAGATGATCCATTACCTTTATTAGATGCATTTACAACAACATCTAGTTTTGTTGCAACATACTATATGATGATAAAAAAGATAGATACATGGGTTATATGGTTTATAAATGATATATTTTATGCAATAGAATATTTTATTTTACCTGAACAAGCATTTTATCTATTTTTACTAAATTTAATTTGGACTGTTATGGCAGTAGTATCATATATTAATTGGAATAAAATTATGATGAGAAGGGAAGATGATAGTTATGGAAAAAATATATTTTGCAGGAAAGTTTAATTTAATAAAAGATAAAGAATTAAGTTTAGACAAAAGATTAGTAAATGATTTTAGAGCAAAAATATTAGGAGATTCTAAAAAACTAACATTTGCAGATGAAAATACAAAATTAAATGACAAATATATATATAAAGGACCATTCTATTGTGAACAAGCTTCAAATGGAGATTTTACATCAACAGATTGTAATGTAGTACTAAATTCAGAATATAAAGCTGTTAGTGAAAGTGATATTTATTTTGGGGTATTCGATGAAAACTTTTCAGTTGGAACAATAGTTGAACTTGGATGGGCAATTGATTTAAATAAAAAAATAATCATATTCTATAAAGAAGAAGCATCTAATTACCAAATTAAATCAGAATACTGGTTTGCTATAGCAGATGCAATGAAGAGAAGTAATAAATTAAAAGTATATAAATTTAATGATATAAATGAAGTTATAAAAGAGATAAAGAAAGGAAGTGTTTTTGATGAAGTATAAAGAATTTGAATTTATAGGATCATCATTTAAATGTGATAAAAACTGTCCATATTGTACAGCGAAAATAACAAGATGGCCAGATGTAGATAATAAATTAGAAGTTTTAGAGGAAAGATTAAAATATTTAAAGAAAAATGGAATTAAATTTAGATATTTCATATTTTGTGGAAATGGAGAGCCATCATTATTAAGCTATAATGATTTTAAAAAAGTAGTAGAGGCTACAAGAAATGTAAACATATTTGATGAAAAGAGATTACAATCATCAGGAAATATATTTTTTGAAGATGAAAAATTAGATTTAATAAAAGATGACTTTATAATTGAAATAACAAGAGTATCTTTAAATTCTGAAGAAGATATGAAAATATTAGGATATAAAAGAGATTATATAAATACTGAAAACTTTAAGAAGGCTAAAGTTAGATTAAATTATGTATTACTAAAAAATAAAAAATTAGAAGATTGTTTAGAAGAAATACAAAGATATATTAAAAAATATCCAAATATAGAAACTGTAAGTTTAAAAACACTAAACTTAAACACAAGAGATGATAAAATTGATAATCCATATTCAAAATGGATTATGGAAAATGCATTAACTAAAAAGGATACAGATAAAATAATAGAATTTATGACTAACAATACAAAATTTGTAGTTAGTGATGAAAAATTCTTTGATAGATTTGAATGGAATTATGAAGGAGTTCCTATCACATTTTATGCTAAAAAACTTGATTATGGATTTTCTAATATTGTTTATTATGGAGGAGAATTGGTAGACTATCATTTAAATAAAATTCAATTAAAAAAGGAGATTTAAATATGGTTCAACAAAAATTGGAAGAAATAAAAAATAAAGTGCGTAAATTTTTTCCTGCCAAAAAAGAATTTTTAGAAAAATATCTAAATAGTCTAAAACAAATAGAACAATATGAATTAATTAAAACGATTAAGAGTGAAAATGAAAAAAACATAAAAATGATAAGAAAATTATATATTGATGATGAATTTGAAATTAATGTAGAATGTTTTTCAAGGCCAATAGAATTTACATTAGTAGAAGTTAAATGTATTGGAAATAAAGCATTAGATGAATATAAGTTGCCTTATGGTTTTATAGATGTTACAGAAAACATGAGATTTGAAAACAACAATATTTATCAAGGAAGTATAATATCAAGTGGAAACATAATAGAAGGATCAGATGGAGTTGGAAAAACTACAACAATAAAAGAATTATTGAAAAAAGGAATAGTATGCCAAGATAGATGTATGGATGTTATATCTCCTAATATGGTCTATGATGTTTCTTTAGAAGAAAGAGTAAAAAAATATCAAGAATACTTGAAAAAAATAGATAAAAAAATTATTATCTTAGTAACTAGAGATAAAGAAGAATTAGAAAGAAGAATTAATTCTAGAGAGAAAATAAATGAATTTGATAAATATGCATATGAATATAATATTATGTATATAGATACTTTTGAATATATGAAAGAAAGAAATATGCTAGAAGGAAAATTATTTATGATAGATTGCACAGGATTAAGTATTGATGAAGTTACCAAAAAAGTGGAAGACATTTTATTAGGTTAATTACTATAATATATGGTATAAATATATGAAATAAAAGTAAAAAAAAAGAATAAAGAATCTTTATTCGTATTCAGCTAATTAGCTAGACAAAATCAATAAAAAATGATAATATAATAATAATAAAGAAAAGCATGTTATTTTAATAACATGCTTTGATATAAATATAGAAACATTTAAATATTTTGAAAAAGTAAAAAATATAAAAAACAAAAAAATGAATTATTAATAAAAAGGAGTGTACTTATTTATGGATATTCAAGGTAATTTGATAATATTTAGTACAGATAATGAAGAAAGAAAAGATATAAGAAAACTAAAAGAAAAAAAATTACAAATATTATTAGATGAAAATAATGGATTTCCAACATTTAAAATAAAAAATAATGAGTATATAAAGAATTCAGCAGAAGCAAAAGTAGAAGAATTATTTAAAACTTCTAAATTCTATATAGAACAATTATATACTTGGGGAGATCCAATTTATTATACTGAAAAAGAAGGGCTTACAATTACATATTTAGTAATTATAAATAAAAAAAATATAGAATGTATGCCTAAAAATATGGATTTCTATGATATATTTATTTCAGATGAAAATAATGATAATATCAAAAATATTGTACTAAGTAATGACAAAAGAAAAATAAAATATAAGATTGAAACAATAGTTAAGAGAAACAGAGAAAATGTAGACTATATTAATAAAATGGTTGGAAAATCAGAAATTACTGGATTAACAGCAATAATAATTCATGCTGGTATAAAAAGGCTAAGAAATAGAATAGAAAATACAAATATTGCATTTAGTTTTTTAGACAAGGAATTTGCAATATCTGAATTACAACAGATATATGAGATAATATTAGATACAAAATTAGTATCAGCAAATTTTAGAAAAAAGATAGAACCTATGGTTAAAAGAACAGATAAAATAGTTAAAGAATCTGCATATAGGCCATCATATATGTATACATTTAATGAGAAATTTATAAGAAGTTGGGTATA
>AUXO015234232.1_pt1 | contig 22655 bp, 17 predicted proteins | sample 768731 | NCBI WGS metagenome assembly AUXO01 (sample SAMN02715735, study PRJNA202380) | gut metagenome | biome: sheep rumen | host: Ovis aries | place: New Zealand: Palmerston North | reverse complement strand
CATTTTAATATTATCATTTTAATATTATCATTTTAATATTATCATTTTAATATTATCATTTTAATATTATCATTTTAATATTATCATTTTAATATTATCATTTTAATATTATCATTTTAATATTATCATTTTAATATTATCATTTTAATATTATCATTTTAATATTATCATTTTAATATTATCATTTTTACTATTTTAAAAATTGAATAAAATAATAATAATTATTAGTATTATTATTTATTATTTATTAATGAAATGAGTATAGAAGAATCTATAAAAAATATTCTTATTAATAATAAATTAATAGACTTAAATTTAAGTTTTGAAAATATTAATTCAACAAATATAGTAACATATTTCAATGAAATTTTTAAAATTAATTCTTTATTAATTAATTTAAATCTTAGTTATAATTCTATTGGGGAAGAAGGTGCAAAATATTTAAGTAAATTATTAACATTAACTTCTTCATTAACTAATTTAAATATTCATAATACTAAAATTAATACTGTTGGAATAGAATATATTAGTAATGCTTTAAAAATAAATTCTTCATTAACTAATTTAAATATTGGTTGTAATAATATTAATTCTGAAGAGATAAAATATCTTAGTGATGCTTTAAAGGTTAATTCGTCTTTAACTATATTAAATATTGGATGGAATAATATTAAATCAAATGCAATTAAATATTTAAGTGACTCATTAAAAATCAATAATTCATTACTTACTTTAAATCTTAATTATAATAAAATTGAAGCAGAAGGAGCAAAATATCTTAGTGAAGCATTAATGATTAATACTTCATTAACTAAATTAAATATTACTAATAATAACATTACACTAGAAGAAATAAAATATCTTAGTGATGCACTAAAAATTAATTCTTCTTTAACTAATTTAAATATTGAATATAATTATATAGAATTATTAGGAGCAAAATATCTTAGTGAAGCTTTAAAAATTAATTCTTCATTAATTAAATTAAATATTATGGCTAATATAATAACATCAGATGGGATAAAATATCTTAGTGAAGCTTTAAAATTTAATAATTCTTTAACTAATTTAAATATTAGTTATAATAAAATTAACTCAAATGGAATAAAATATCTTAGTGAAGCATTAATGATTAATACTTCATTAACTAAATTAAATATTAGTTATAATAATATTAAATTAGATGGGATTAAATATTTAAGTAATGCATTAAAATATAATTCTTCATTAAATAATTTAAATCTTAAATATACTAATATTGATTCTAATTGTATAAAATATCTTAGTGACGTATTAATGATTAATACATCATTGACTAAATTAAATATTAGTGGTAATTTAATTGATTCAGAAGGTATAAAATATCTAAGTGAATCATTAAAAAATAATTATTCTTTAATTACATTGAAAATTAATCATAATTATAGTGAATCAGAATATATACAATATCTTAGTGATGCATTAAAATTTAATTCGTCTTTAACTACGTTAAAAATTGGATGGAATAAGATTAACTCATTTGGATTTAAATATTTAAAAGAAGCATTAATAATTAATACATCATTAATTAATTTAGATATTAAACATAATAATATAGACTTAGAATGCGCAAAATATCTTAGTGATGCTTTAAAAGTTAATTCCTCTTTAACTAAATTAAATATTAGTGTTAATAAAATTAATTCAGAAGGTGCAAAATATCTCAGTGATGCTTTAAAAGTTAATTCCTCTTTAACTAAATTAAATATTGGTTGTAATAAAATTAATTCAGATGGTGCAAAATATATTAGTGATGTATTAAAAATCAATTCTTCTTTAACTGATTTAAATATTGAAAGTAATAAACTTAAATTAGATGGTATAATATATATAACTGATGTTTTAAAAACAAATTCGTCATTAATTAAATTAAATATTAGTAGTAATAAAATTAATCCAGAAGGGATAAAATATATTAGAGAATTATTAAAAAGTAATTCTACATTAACTAAATTATTGTTTTAATTTTTTATTTAAAATTAAAAAATGTAACTTTTGAAATAATAATTATTTATTAATGAATATTGAAAATATGTAATGAATATTTAAATGAATTTCTTAATGATGATTAAAATTATAATTTAAACTTAAAACATGTTAATTAAATGAAATATCTATTAATTATTAAAAATTAATTTTATCATTAGTAAATCTTATTTCTTTTTTGAAAATAATTAAATAAATATATTAAAATACTTAACATTTAATATTATCTATGATTAATACTACACTATTATATATTTTGATAATATATTATTTATAATAGATTATTTAATTAATCAATTAATAATATTATTAAATAATTACATTAAGCATAAACTAAATATAACATTTTCATTTTTATTAAATTTAAAAAATCATAAATATAAATTACATTCTTTTATAATGATTAAAAATATTAGCAATTATAATATTAAATCCATTAATTTATAATATTAAATCCATTAATTTATAATATTAAATCCATTAATTTATAATAATATTAAATCCATTAATTTATAATATTAAATATAATAAAGTTAATTTAATTAAAATAACTAATGAAAAACTAACAATTAAAAATTTTTTATTCTTATTTTTTTAATTTAAATATTCATTCTAAAACTTTTTCATTTATTTATAAATTGTCAAAAAATGAAAAAAAATAATTAAATGGATTCAATTAAATTAATTAATTATAAAAGTATTATATATTTTTAAAAATGTCTAATACTGATAAATATATTCCACCTTTTAAAAGAAATTCATATTCTATAGAATCTGAAGACCGGTTTGGTTTTATTGAACGAGAACGTGAAGAAGAACAACATAATAGACGTGAACGAGAATACAATATAGGATATGATGAAGGATATGAATATGGTTATGATGATAGTTATAAAGACGGTTATAATGATGGATATGAACATAAAAAACGAGGTTATAGTTTTTGTCAACGTCATTATGATAAATCTAAACATAGATACGATGAAAGACTCCGTGGTTATGATTATGGTTATGAGGATGGATACGATAAAGGGTATGATGTAGGATATGATAGAGGTTATGATGATAGAGAGTATGATGATGAAAATAAAAAATCTAAGAATACTAATAAAAATGTTATGAAATTTGCGCCAAAAGTAGATTTAATTGAAGAAGTTATTGAATTTCCAACAGATACACCATTAGAAAAAGACATAGAACCGTCAAAAATAGAACAGAAAAAAATCTGGACTGATGATGAATTAAATAAAGAATGGGAAAGATTAGAAAAAAATAAAACTAAAATAAATTTACTTACAGAACAATTAGATAATTTAAAATCAGATAATACTTTAGATTATAATGAACAAAATAAATTAATAAAAAAAATGACATCTGAATTAAAAACTATTCAAACATCATATAGAAAAGAGCTTGAAGCATATTATATAGAAAAGAAAAGAAATGCTGAGGAAAAGAAACGACTTGAAAATGAACGAAATTTAAAAGAAAAATTGTTATCAGAAAAATATAAAAAAGAAGAACAACGAAAACGTAATGAACGTGATAGAATATTATTAGAACAATTGGAACATGAACAAGAAACTAAAGAATTAAATTCAAAAGTTGCTAAAAAACAAGATAAGAAAGAAAGAAGAGCAAAAAAATTACTTGAAAGAGTGCAATCATAAAGTTTTAATTAGAAAATAATTGAAAGTTTAAAAAAGAATTTAAATAAAATTTTTATTATTTAATCTTATGACAATAATAATTTTTTTATTGAAATGGACTAAATAAAAAATATTTTTAGAAAAATAAAATATAATTTGGCATTATTGTTAGGATAATGAATGATTGAATCATTAGTCTATATCATAATCAATTCATACACTTATTGATATTTTAATATACATCACATTATATTTATTAATACTTTAATATACATCATATATACATTTATTGATACTTTAATATACATTATTTTATACTTATTGATACTTTAATATACATTATTTTATACTTATTGATACTTTAATATACATTATTTTATACTTATTGATATTTTAATATACATTACATTTATTATAAATAATCTTTATTAATTTTTTTATATAATAACTAATAAAATATACAAACTTTTTAATAATTATGTAGTAAACTAATTAATAGACATTCTGAATTGATTAAATAGAATTCGAAGTCCAAATCAAAAGTCTTATTACTATACTCTCTTCTTAGTATGATTATTTTATTCTCTTTAGTTTTTATCATGTAATTAATTAAGATATTTCATTTTAAGAACATCATAATTAATATTTTTAAATTTAAAAAATGAAAATAAATTATATTACAATTATTAATTAAAATTAATAATTATATATCAAATTTATTATAAAGATGCCTATTAATTCTAAGGAAATTAATTCTAAGGAAATTAATTCTAAGGAAATTAATTCAAAGAAGATTAATTTTAAGAAAATTAATAAGGAATTTAATAAAATTCTTGATAACAATGGAATACATCAATTTTTTAATTTACTATTATCAAAATGTAAACATTGTCAAAAATGTAAATGTTGTAAATTGTATGCAAGAATTTTTACTATTATAATATGGTTAGATAAAAATGTTAATAATAAAATACCTATAGAAGGGCAATATAAAATATATGTATATTACTTAACATTAAATAAAGCAATATTAAATGTTGAATTTAAAAAAGATGAATGTGATTTAGATAAATTTACAAAACACACTGCATGCGAAGGATATGATGAATTAATGGGTGATTTAAAGAATTTTTGTTTGAAAATGTGTGCTGATTATAAAGATACATTAATAAATAATATATTTGAAAAATTATATTTAAAGATTATTGCGGCAGAATGTTATTTAAGAGCATTAGTTATAATTGATGATATTAAAGATAATAATGTATGTGTGTATATTAATGATGGAATTATTAAAGAAATATTATTTTATTTGGGAACGTATAAATACTTTAATGATTTTTTGAATAATCCTGAAAAATATGATGATTTCTTAACAAAAATGTTAATGAATTGGTTCTTTGATTCTCATTAATATTTTTTAAAATTATTTTATTTATTATTTAAAAGTAATTTAAAAATGTATTTTTAATAAGATTTTTATTTATAAAGTTTGTTAAAATTTTAAACAAAATTATTTTTTGAAAAAAATAATTTTTAATATATTTATTTTTTAGTTTATTTATAATTTATTAATAGTTTTTATTAAAAAATGGATGATTATAAATAAAAGTTATTATTTAATATGTATAATAATAAATTAATAAAAGGATATAATTATAATAATTTTTATAAATAAACTGTTAATTAATACTTTTTAATTATTACTTTTTAATATAAAAAATAAAAATTAATAAAATTAACGTCTTTATTTATTTAATTAATTATTACATATACTGATAATATATTTTATTTTACATTATTAATTATAATTTTTATAAAAATGACTGAAGAATATGATTATGATAATAGTCTTAAAATCATTATTAAAAAATAATATTTTGTGAATTATATTATATTTTAAATAAATTAATATATAATATAATATTTATGTTTACGACATTAGATTTAATAAAAGATATTATTAATAATAAGTTCATTCAAACTAATAAAATTACACAATCATACATAAAACAAAATGTTAATAAAAATGATTTAATTCCTATTAAATATGATGATGGTGAAAAAATAATTAGAAAGAAATTTAATATTTTTAATAAAGATAAATTAAATGTTATTGAAAAACAAATAACAACAAATGATGAAATAAATAAATTAAATTATATTATTACTTATTTATGTGAAAATGATATTCATAATATTATATTTGAAAAAACTAGTCTTTTTAAAGTTAATTTAATATATTTTTTTAATGTTAAAAAATATGAAACATCTAAAGAAATTAAATATGATGTTTATTGTATATTTTTAATAACATTATCTGGAAGATTGTGGCAGGATATCTATAAATTATCATTTGTTATTAATAAGGATTTATCAAATTTAAATAAAGTTTTACGAATTGATGAATTATATGAAATAAAAGAGTATAAACATACTATAAATAATTCATCATATTATAATAATGAAATACCAGGTTATTATTCATAATTTTTTGTTTTTATTAATTACAAATAAACATACATTTTATTTAATTATTTAAAATAATTAAATAATTTATTTATGACTAAGTAATTGTTCTAATTTATTTTTTAAATCTCGTTTAATTTTATTAATTGCTTGTTCATCAGTAAAATTATCATTATTTATTAAATCTAATACATTTTTAAATGTATTAACAATATCATCATTTTCATAATCATTATATTTATTAATATAAGAAGTTAATTTATCTTTTAAATCTCCTGATGAAATATAATTAATAATATCATTTATTAAAATTTCATTCTTTCTTTTTACTGCACCATTAATAATTTCTTTTATTTTTTCTATATTATCATTTGTTAATGTTCGTCTAAAATCGAAATCAATTAATCTTTTATTTGTATCAGTGCTTAAAGTGTAAATTCTAATTATTTTTTTATTTTGTTGATTTGTTTCATTTGAATTAATTAATATAACATATTCAATTAATGATCTTATACAAGTTTCGGCAAAATTTAAAATATTTAATGGTTGATTTAATGGATAATCAATTATATAATTTTCTGTGTCTTTATTTTCTGTTTTTTTTATTTCATCAAATTCTGCTTCATTTTCATCTAAATTTTCACTATCAAATAAAATATCTCTGCCATTTTTATCACGTTTTCCATAAATTAAAAATTGATGACTTAATAGTTTATTATATTTAAACTTTGAAGTTAATCCTGGAAAATGAAATTTAGGTAAAGTTTCATAAATAAACTTATTTGATTCATATAAATATTTAAAGTCATTATCATTCATATTAGTTTTATTAATTATATCGCATAACGTTTTATAATCATATGTAATATAAGGATTATCAGATAATTTCATTAACACAAATAATAAATATAATTTATTAATATTTTGTAAAATAAATTCATCTTCTTTATGTATTATTTTTTGTTCATAATTATCAAATAACTTATAAACATTAAATGGTTTTCCTTCAGTATTTTTAATATCTTCATATAATTGTTTAATAAATTTATCAGATATCTCAAAATTTTTATATTCCCATATTGGTAAAGTCATATCCTTTCTTTGAATATTATAGTATTTTGGATTATTCCATTCATTAGCTTTATTTTTAAATTCTTTTGATATATTACATCTTATTATTTGATTATTAAAAATATTAAAAATTTTACTATAATATTCTCCTGAACCACATCCTCCATCTTGTTTTGAAGTATTTGCATTTTTAAATGCTTTAAGATATAATAAACTACATATTATATAATATCTTAAAACTTGAATATTATTATCAATTACACTATTTTTATTATTATCTTCTTTCTTATTAATAATTTCATTATAATTAAGTGATTTTTTAAATATATTCATTAATTCATTTTGTTCTTCTGAATTTATACATTCTGATATAAAATGTTTAACATTATTATATGTATACCATTTAAATCTTAATTCATTTGATTCTTTAAAGTTTAAAACATACATTTTATTAATAGCTCTTGTATAAGCAACATTCAGCATTGACCAACATAATAAAGAATTAGTATTATTATCTTTTTGATATACAGATGCTATAGTTCTTGGCTGAACATTTATAACAAAAACAGTATCAAAACTTTCTCCCTTAGAAGCATGAACAGATATAATTTTTGCATGATACTGATAATTATTTAAACAAATTGGCTCGCCATTTTCTGAAGTAAATAATTTTACATTATTAGAACCAAATTTTTCATTTAATATTGTTTCAACATAAGTAGCAATATTATTATTTTTTATAAATGGAAAAATAAAAGCATACTTATTAGGATCATCATCTTTATCTACATATTTATTAAGAAAGTCATAAATTTCTTCATTTTTATCTTCAATTATTTTATTATCATAAGATATTTCAATAGTTTTTTCAATAACTTCTATATTTTCATTTATATTATTATTTATTTCTTCTATTGGTTGTTTAATAGGAATAATTGATAAATTTTTTGTTTTATTATGAATATTATTATTAACATATTTCATTAAACTAGGATTTCTAAAACGTCTACAAATATATTTTTCATTACTTAATAATTTCCATTTTTCATCTTTAATAACATAACTATATAAATTATTTTCATAATAAATACTTTGTAAAATATCACCTATTAAAGTCATATTAAAATTAAATAATTTTGCAGATTCTTCAAAAAATGTTTTATATCCATAATGTAAATCTTGTGCTTCATCAATATATACATGTGCACCTTTAATATACTTATTTTTATAAACTAATTTTATTTTTGATGTTTCTTTATTAAAATGTTCAGCAGCATAAGAAAATATATTTATATTATTTTGTAATTGTTCTTTAGATTTATTTGAAATAAAGTTATATAAAAATGAATCTACTGTTGCTATAATTATTGTTGAATTATTATATTCAACAACATAATATTTTTTTGAATTATTTGTTTTATTATCAGTCTCTTCAAAAATTATTTTATTATTTTTAATAATTCCTTTATTATTATTAACAATAATATTATCATTTTCTTTTAATATTTCTGGAATTTTATTATAAATAGCATCTTTAGCAATATTTGTTTTTGAAACAAGAATTGAAATTCTATTATTTTCTTCTAATACTGTTTTAACTAAACTATATGTCTTACCAGAACCAGCGCCCATTTGAATATAATTTAATTCAGGTGTATAATTATCATCATTTAAAATAATATTATAATCATCTTTTGTTGGAAGTTTATGTTTATTGATAATTATATTATAATATTTATCTTCATTAATACACTTTGATAAATCATTATAATAATAAATATGATTTCTATATGAATAAAAAACATATCTTTTATTTAAATCATCAGATTTTATTAATTCTGAATTATCTTGTATATAATCATTAATAAAATCTTTATCAACTAACAATTCATTATCACAAATTATAGCACGGTTATTCATATTTAAAAGCCAAACTGTGATTAAATTATTTTCTGAATATACTTTTTCTTTATTTTTAATTTCTTCAGATGTCATAATATGATTATCTTGAAATTCAAAAGCAAAATTATCTTCTATAGCATCTGCTCTAAAATTACAAATTTTTATTTCTGTATTTTTTTTGTTAAAGTGTGCTTTTTGCTGCTCATGCCAACGTCCTTCAGTCATTGTATTTATTTATAATAAATAAAAAAATATTTTTATTAAATATTATAATCTTATATTGATTTAAATAAATTATTTTATAAATTATTACAATCAATAATAATATCAATAAATTAATAAAATATTTTATTATAAAATAGTTTGAATATTATTTTAAAAAATGAACAAATTATTTTATTATTATTTAAATAATAATAAATTACAATTAATTTTAAGAATTCAACCATGACATTAAATATATCAAAAATTATAGAATTATTGCTTAATAATGATACTACATTATTAAAATTAAATTTAAATGATTGTAATATTAGTTTAAAAGAAATAAAATATTTAAGTGAAATATTACAAAACAAATTTTTCATTAACTAAATTAAATATTAGTCATAATTATATTAATTCATATGATGCAAAATATCTTAGTGAAGCTTTAAAAATTAATTCTTATTTAATTAGTTTAAATATCGGTGGTAATAATATTAAATCAAAGGTGGTAAACTATATAAGTGAAACTTTAAAAACAAATTCTACATTAACTTACTTAAATCTTTTTTATAATAAAATTGAATCAGACGGAATAAAATATCTTAGTGGTGTTTTAAAAATAAATTCTTCTTTAACTAAATTAAATCTTAAACATAATAATATTACTTCAGAAGGAATACAATATATTAGTAAATCATTAAATTATAATTCTACATTAACAGAAATATTATTGTAAAAATAATTTATAATTTATTTAAAACTTATATATAAATAAAAAAATATGTATATTTCAAAATATTATTTTATTAAAAATATTTTTATTACATAATTATTAAATAATGATTAATACAAAAGATATTAAAAGATTAAATTTATCACGAAAAAAGAAAGATATTGATTTTGATTATTTAAATAATATTTTATCATTAAACAATATAGAATATTTAGATATTTCTGAATGTTTTACTGATATAACTCCTATTATTAAAGGTTTAAAAGATAATCATTCATTAAAATATTTAGATATATCATATAATAGATGTTCTAATTTAGCAGAATTAGGATTATGTTTAAAAAATATAAAATCGTTACAATGTTTATATGCTGCTAAAATATATGATTATACATGTTATGAAAAAATTAATTATGAATTACCTTATCCGCCTGAATATTATAATTGTTTTAAAAAACCAAATGATGAATCTATATATATGTTAATTCCATTTATTCCAGTAATATCAGCCAAAACATTTTTAATAAATTTATTGAATTGCAATAATACACTTTTACAATTAAATATATCTGGGATGATTACTAATAATAACGATTTAATGATATTAAATAATTTATTGATTAATAATAATACATTAATGTATTTAGAAATATATAATAATTGGTGGATACAAACGGAATATTTGAATAATAATTCATTAATAGATTTAGATATTATTATAAATAATATAAATAAATATTCATTAAAATATTTAGATATTAGTTCTGAATGTGTTGATTCTAATATACGTGATAAATATGATAATTTAAAGAATATATTAAAATCAAAAAATTTATTTAATGAGGATTTATTTAATAATGAATGTATATTTGAAAAAAGAAAATACTACTACATTTTACACTAAAAATTAAGGTATTTTTAATAAAAGAAAATATTTATATTATATATTAATTTTTTGAATTAGTTGGGTTTTAACTAAATAGTTCAAAAATGTTTAAACATTTTTGAATTAATTAAAAAAGTAGAATATAAAAATTTTTATTAATTTGAATAAAATAAATTAATAATTAAAACATATTTTTAATAACTTATAAACTTAATATCTTTATTTTTTGTAAAAACGTTTAAAAATTTTTAATAAATTTTAATAAAGCTAAAATTTATTAAAATATTGTTTGCTAACTATTTAATATTCTTATTTTCTAAAAATATTTTTTTTATTCATTAAGGCATGTCAAGATTAAATATTAATTTATTATTCAAATTCGGCCAAACTGTATTAAATACTTTTTTTATCTACTTTATATATTCTAATTTTATCATTTAATGAAGCATTATACCCGCCAGTAAAATCTATAATCAAAGATTGATAATCTTTAGTATATTCTTGTAATACAGATTTAAAAACTTTTTCTGATGGAAACATTCCACCAAATGAATAATAAATTTGTTTAATTTCTCTTTCATTATCAGTATTAAATAAAAATATCATATTAAGATTTTGACGTGAATTAGATGGAAAAATATTTACACTTTGAATAGAAATTATTAATGTAATATTATAATAATGTCCATTAAATATAATATCCATAAAATGTGTATTATTTGTTAATAATGACATATCAATAATATCATCTATAACAACTAAAAGACTTGAATCTTTTTCGTATGTTTCTTTATGTTTTCCTTCTTTATATTCTTTATTAAATTGTTCTTGTCTATTAATAACTTTTTCTAACATTAAATTAAAATCATTATAAATAAAAGTATTAGAAAAAAAATTATTATACACAGATAAATCTGATTTAGAATTACAATAAATAAACCCTGTTTTTATATTACAATTTTTATACAAATAATGTATTAATTCTTTAATTAATGTTGTTTTACCAGAATGTTTTTCGCCAATTATTAAATAAGATGAACGTGGTTTTAAACTGTTTAAATCAAACTTATTAGGCTGAATTTGAATTGACATAATTAACGTTTATATAATTATATATATAATAAATTTTAATTGTTTTAAACACTTTATTTTTAATATTGTTTATTATATTTTGAATATAATAAATATTAAAAATAATAATTAATTCTTTATTATTTTTTAAAACGGTTTATTATAAAAAAAGAATTTAGAAAAATAAAATTTTATCATTTAGCCGTTATAAAATAATCATTAATAATTATTTTATTAAAAAATGAAAAAATGTATATATTTGTTTATAATAAAAATAAATTAAAACGATATATCATTTAAAATTATTAATATAATTAAAATGAGTAATATATTATCATTGAATGATGCACTTGAATTACTTGAAAAAAATAATGATTCGTTAACCTCTTTTATATATTATGAAGAAAATGGAGTTGAATGAACAAAAGTATTAAGTGATACTTTAATGGTTAATTCTACTTTAACAGAATTAGATTTTTATTAATATTCAATTAATAATTCTTTTATATTTTAAAATATATTTCTATTAAATTTTTGTTTAATATAATAATGTTTACAACATTAGATTTAATAAAAGATATTATTAATAATAAATTCATTCAAACTAATAAAATTACAAAATCATACATAAAAAAAAGTTAATAAAAATGATTTAATTCCTGTTCAGTATGATGATAGTGGAAAAACAAATTTTGTAGTTAGAAAGAAATTTAATGTTTTTAATAAGGATAAATTAGAAGTTATTATAAAACAAGTAAAAACAAACGATGAAATTAATAAGTTATATTATATTCTTATGTATTTATGTGAAAATGATATTCATAATCTTATATTTGGAAGAACTGATACATACAATGTTCATTTAACAGACTTTTTTAATGTTAAAAAATATGAAACTATAAAAGAAATTAAATATGAAGTTTATTGTATATTTTTATTATCATTATGGGGTAGAATGTGGAACGATATATATATAAAGTATCGTTTGTTATTAATAAAAATGTATCAGTTTTAAATAAAATTTTACAAATAGATGAATTATATGAAATAAAGGGCAACCACCTATTATTATAAAAAATTCAACTTATTATAGTGGAAACATAAAAGGATTTTATCTTTGATTTAATTAATAAAATTTTTAAATTTTATTAATTAAGAAAAATAAATTAAAATAATATTCATTAATATTTTAGTTATTATTCATTTTTATTTTCTAAATATTGTAATAATAATTGTTGTATTAATTCTTTAATTTCATTGGATGATTTTTCTTTATTATCAACTAATATATCTTTTATTTCGTCATTTATATTTAAATTTGTATTTTCAAAAGTTAAATATAATTTTGATTGCTTATATAATTCTCCAATATCTTTACTTTTTAAATCTTTTAATGTTTCTTTATTATTAAAAATAACATCAATATATTTAATTAATTTATTATTAACATAACTAATAATATATTTACAAATATATTTATAAAAATCATTATTTGTGTCTATAATATTATCTAAATTAACATCATAAATAATATTATTTAATCCAATACCAACAAATGATGCTATATAATATTTATTTTTAAATAAATTTTCAAATTTTTTATAAAAAGTTTTATTAATATAATGATATAATAAATAAGTTATATTCCAATAATAGTAATAATCACCAAAATTTAATTCTGAAATATCATTATATAAATAAACATTAATAAAATTATTACCATCATTATGTAAAGATTTTCTATTATTATCTAATAAAACACATTTTTCAATAATAGATTGATCTTTAGGTGATTTATTATATATTAATTTACTTAAAGAAGTATTATAATTATACATTTTTGTAATTTTATATGTATCTATATGTTTTTGAATTAAATTAATGTTATTATTTATTTTTTCTCTAAAATTATCTAAAAATTTAATATATTCAGCAGATTGATTATTTTTATTTAATAAATTTAAATATTCAAATAAATTTAAACTGGAACAATATGGATTAATACTAAATTTTTCATAAATATAATTAAAAATAAGAAGTATTCTTAATACATATTTTATATCTGTATTTTTATTAATATCTATAATTAAATTATAAATTTCATTTATAAAATTAGTAGTTATATTTCCACGTTTTTCCTTAATATTATTTACAAAAGAATTATATTCATTTAAATATATTAAATCTGATTTATTTTTTATTAAAATTGGAATTTCTTTTGTATTTAATTTAGTTTCTCTACATTTATTACATAATTTAAAGTAATCTTTATATTCTTTATTAATTCTATCATTATTTTTATTATTATCAATTTGATCATTATATGAAATATCAAATTGCTTAAATTTAAAATCTACTGCTTTTTTACAAATTCCACCAAATATAGTATTAATTTGTTTTCTTTCTTCCCAAGGTAATGTTTTTTTATAATCTTCTATATGTTTATTAACAATACAATCATAAATAATATGTAATAATTCATATCTTATAATATTATAATTATAATCATCTGAATTTATATTTATATAAAATAATTCTTGATTATTATTATATATATTTTGAATATTATTATCTATAATTTTATTAAATTGCTTTATTTTATTATCAGAACTATTTTTTAAATGTCCAATTATTTCATCAATATTTATCTTATAATTTCTTTTATAAATATCAATACTATTTTCAGTATAAAATAATCTATGAGAAGCACGTGTATAAGCAACATATTTAAAAGATTTTACTTGTAAATCGTTTGGATTATCAGTTTTACAAAAATTCATAATATCGTCTGTATTAATATTTAATGCAAAAACATTTTTACAAGTTAGCCCTTTAGATGAATGAATAGATAAAATCCTTAATTTATGTTTTGAGTTATCTAAATTTATTCCACCTTTATCTGATGAAGAATGACGTTGAACAAAATTTAAATTATTAATATCAATTGATTTATTTTTAAATAAATCATAATAATATCTTAAATGTTCAATCTGATCTTTAATTAAAATATTATTGTAATCTTTTGTTCTTATAAAATTTTCATATGCTTTAATAATTTTATTTTGATAATATTCATTATTTAATATAACTTGTATTTGTGTATTAAATCGGCTTTCTATTGTTTTAAATACTGCTTTAACAGGAAACGGTGTTAAAATTAATATATCACTAGGTAGATTAATATCATTTTTATTTAATAATAAATCTTTTATATAATTTTCAAATAATAAATCAATATTTTCATGAATTAAATTATTATGTTCATCTTGTTCTATTATTTTAGTTTCATCTTGTTCATCATTATTATAATCATAGTTTGTAATTTCAATATTATCTTTTTTTAAATTATATGGTTTATCTTCACAAATAAATTCATTAAGTTTAACAATTCCATTAATATCAGTTCTAATTTTTTTCAATGGTTGAATTTTATAATTAATTAATTCTGGTTTTATTTTAATGTAATTATTAATGAATTCATTAATAAAATTTTTTAATTCAATATTATAAAACCTTATACATTTACTTTCAAAGTCTTCAAATTTATATATATTATTTGAATTATCTAACATTAAATTTGTAAATGTTGAATTATTAGAATATAATTGTTGTAAATTATCTCCAATAATATGAAAATCTAAACGTTGTTTATTATTTGGATTATTTAATATATCAAATAATGCTTTATATTCTAGTATTAAATCTTGTGTTTCATCAATAATTATTAATGTTTTATCATTAATAGTTTTATGTTTAAAACAAATATTAACATTATCTTTTATTTTATCAAATGAATTTAATAAATTTTTAAAATAAAAAGTATTAGGTTTTTTAAAATTTTCAATATAATTAGATAAAGCATAATTAAAACTATCAATAGTTCCAAAAGTTATATATAAAGGTGATTTATATTCATTATTTTTAATACATTCTACAATAATAGCATTTTGTTCATTTTTAGAATCTTCTATTAATTTATTAAATTCATTTATATTATTCTTATAATCATCATACTTATAACATTCTTTTTTTATTTTTAAATTTTTAATAGTAAAACTATTTTTAAACTCATTATTTCTATAATAATCAAAAAATTTATTACAAAAATCAGATCTATTACTTTTTATTTTTGTTAAAAATATAAAATTATTTTTATTATAATATCTTTGATAATCTTTATTAAAGTCTAATAAATGTAAAGCATCATATGATTTACCACTACCAGCACATTTTTGATATAAATATATTTTATTTAAAAATTGTTGTTCAAATTGATCTTTAAATATATTTTGTATTGAATTATTAAAATCATTAATTAAAGTTTCACATATATTTTTACTAGTATTTTTATTAGTTAATAAATTATAAAATTTATTTTCATCACAACATATAACATCATTTAATTCAATATAATTATTATTTTCTTGTATTATTTTTAAATTCTCTTTTGATATATAAAAAAATTTATTATAACAGTTTATTAATAAATAAGCATTATTTAATTTTTTTAAACAAGTAAATGGTCTGATTAAAGAATAATTAGGATCAATTCTTATAATATTATCATTTAATAGTATGAATTCATCTGTTAAAGTTGTATAATCTAAAACCCATAAAACTAATTTTTGTTTATTTAAATAATCGTTAGTTCTTTTAATAATAGAATCTGTTTTTATATTTGAATGTTGATATTCAATTTGAATATTATTAATTAATATATCTGCACGTCTTTTTTTATTATTTGTTATAAAAGTCTTTTCAATATATTTATTGTTAAAATATTTTTGTTGTTTTATATGCCAAAAACATGGATTACAAGGATTAATATATTTATAACAATTTTCTTTATTATCTTTTTCAATATATATTCTATTATTTTTATTATCTATTATATAATATTCTTTATTATTATAAATAATAGTATCCTTAAAATTATTATTTGTAAAGTGGATTTGATTATTATTTATTTTAAAATTATCATTATTATTTTCATTTCGTTTAAATTTAAATTCTTTTATTTCAATACAAAATTCTTTTCTAAAATCCTTAGATTCATAATATTCTTTTAAACATAAATAATATTTTTCTTCATTACTCATTTTTAAATTTTTTTTTATTTATAATAAATAAAAAAATATTATTATTAAATATTATAATCTTATATTGATTTAAATAAATTATTTTAAAAAATGAAATATAAGTAATTTATATAATTAAAATATTTATTAAATTATAATAATGCCAATAACAAAAACTAAACCTGATTTTCATAAAAAGTTTAAACTTAATAGTAATCAAATAGAAAAATTAATAGATTATATTATTTATGATTATTGTAAAAATAATATAAATTTAATTAATATTGATGAATTAATTGATGGAATTAAATGTTCTGTTCATGAAAAATTTTATGGATGTGTTGATATTATTCCAATATTTTAAAAGATTATATAAATATGATAATAAACATATTAATAAAGATGATTTTTTATTAAAAATAATAGTTATATGTTAGGATTAATTATTGATTCAAGATATACTGGTTTATATGGATATTGTTGGAATAATAAATATTTTGATTTATTTTGTGAAAATGTTAGAACTATTAATTGTTATGCCGAATATACTGAAGATTATAATTGCAGGAATGGGCAATGTTTACATATTTTAAATGTTGTTCATTTATTAAAAAAATTAATTAATTTTGATTATAATTTTAAGTATGGTTATTATAATGACACTGTTTATTTAACAGATTTTCATGATGATGAATATGATAAGATGTTAAAAGATAATGAAAAATATGAAGAAGATAATGATGATTATAAATATTCTTTTTCAGATGAAGAAACTGATGATGATGAAGAAACTGATGATGATGAAGAAACTAAAAATTTTCAATTTTAAAATATTTTTATTTAAATAAAAATATTTACTTTTAACATCTTACAATATCTTTAGGGTTTATAGTAAACCATTCTGTATTTTGATAATATTTTGGTTGTTCTAATAAATTTGGTTGATTAATAATAATATTATCGTTAATAATTTTTAGATTATATTTGTGATAATCTTGAATTCCTCTAAAAATTTGATTTATACTTTCTTCTTCTGACATTTTTCCATATCCACAACAAAAAGAAGTAAAAATAATATCTATATTATTAATATTTTCTTTATGATTTATTAAAATATTAAATAAAACAGCCATTGTAGCATAATATGCATTTAAAGTATTAGAAACATTTTGAGGTAAAAGCATTGTTGGAGATACAATTAAATTCTTTTGTCCTTTTTCAATAATAATAGAACTGCCAATTGGAAGATAAGGCCTATTAAATAAAGTTCTAATACCTAACCTATTAACTATACTTTTAACTTCATATTCAATTCCAGGAAAAACTATATGGCTTAAAGCATTATCAATTCCTCCATCCATAAAACATAAAGAATTAGCCGGTGAAACGTAATAAGTTTTTCTAACTGGTTTATAATCTTCTATTCTCATGGTGTAAGCCTGAAATCCTATTGATTTTACTTTTTCAGTAAAAGTATTTGATAAAGAAATAAAGATAATTGGCATTTTTTTATATTTATAAGTAAATTTATAAAAATTATATTAAAAACATATTAAAAATAAATAAAATTTTTATAAGATAATTTCAAAAAATAGATATTATTAAAAATGAATAAAATAAATTAAATGTTTATTATATACCAAATGGAAAAAGTAAAACATTAAAAGTATTTGAATTGTTTAAAAAATATAGATTTAAATATTTTGATGATATATATTGTATAAAAATTAAATATTACATATGGATAACTAAAGATTATAATAATGATAGTTTTATTGAATGTAAATACGATAAAAATATAAAAAACAATATAAAAAATGTGGTGATAATTTATAGATTATAAAATGTGTTCATTATATAAATTTTTTAAATATTTCATTAAGGCAGTTTAAGAATAATAATTTACTATTATTTATAATAATTTATTAGTATTCATAATAATTTATTACTATTCAATTAAACTATTATATAAAAATATTTTTTCTAAAAATATTTTTTACTTATTAAAGTATTTTAAGAATAATATAGATAAAAGTTTTTAAATATTAATTATATAATTATGTATTTCTAGTTTATTAGTTATATTATTAAGTATATTTAAAATTAACTTTTATTAATTATTATTTATGTTTGTTTAAATGTTAATTTTATTAAATAAATGTCTTTAATAATAATTATATAATTAAAGTATTATAGTATTAATTTTATAAACAAATATAAAATAAATCGTTTTAATGTATGTTAATTAATAATTATAATATAATTATTAATTTCTTTTAAATATGAAATTAAAATTAATAAATTATATCAAAAATTTATTTATTTTCAATAAATTTTATAAAAATTAATTTTATGTATAATTAAAATATTATACATAAATTTATAAAATATATTAAAATTTAAATAAATTTATGATAAATATTGTTATTTAAAAAATAAAAAAGTAAATTTTAAATATTATTACAAAATAAATAAAATATATTAAATTATTCATAATGTCAGAAAAAATTATTAATGAATATAATAGTTTAATTATTAAATATACTGAATTATTACAATCTTGTAATAATTATGATTTTTCATCATATTTTAAATATAATTTAAAAGAAGTTATTAATTGGTTAATTAATAATAAAACAGAAGATATTTATGAAGATACAGATGATGAAGAAGAAATAGAATATTATAAAAATTTAAATTCTAAAGAAAATATACAATGTTTATTCAATAATTTTTATTGGGTATTTAAATTTGAATTTAATGCTATGATATATCATAAAAAATATCCATATGATTCATCTGATTTAAATAAATTATCTAATGACGAACGATTAAAATTAATTAATGAATGTATAGATTATTTTTGTGATTTTTATAAAGAATATATACAAAAATTATTTATTAATAATATAATGTCTAATAATCATTTTATATTTTTATCAGATGAATATAAAAATAAATATTTACAATTAGATAATAGTAGTGATAGATCTAAATTAAATTCTGCAATATTTTATAGAATACGTTTTAATGTTATTGATTATTATATTAAAGATATAGATTATATTGATATGTTAAAAGATAAAAATGAAAATATAATTTTATATGTATTTAAAGACATTTGTGAAAAAATGTTTGATAAAAATTTTGTAAAGAAATTTTATACAAATAAACAAATGATAAATCAATTTAAGTTGTATTTTATAAATATAAAAAATTTAAAAAATAGAATCGAAAACTGTTATGATTTTAATATTCCAAAAAAAGATATTATAAATTTAATGTAATAAATTAATAACTTTTTAATATTTATCTTAAACTTATTAATAAATTTATTTATTAATAATCTTATTTTTTAATAAAATAAAAGTTAAAATAATGATATAAAATTTGATTAATAAAAATATGATTTATTTAATAATATTTTATCAATTAAAATAATTAATAAATAAAATAATTAATAAAATTAAATATCATTTGGAATATCTAATTAAATATTTAAAATATTCTTAGATAACTCTAATTGATTTTTATGTAAATTTGATTTTAATTTTATTTATTAAATATATGGACATTATATTAATTGATTTTTATAAAAATCAATTTTAAGTAATTCTGATTTTAATTTTATTTCATTATTAAATATATGGAAATTATATTAATTGATTTTTAAAAAAATCATTTTATATAATTCTGATTTTAATTTTATTTTATTATTAAATATATTGAAATTATATTAATTGATTTTTAAAAATCAATTATATGTAATTATAATTTATCATTAATTATATGGAAATTCTTCTATTAATTTTTGTTTAAAAATAGTAATATTATTATGCACTTCTTTTAATTTATTTTTATTTAATTCATTTTCTTTAGTTAATTCTTCTAATTTATTTTTAATTAATTTATTTTCTTTAGTTAATTCAGTATAATCATTTATAAATTTATCAAATAAATCAGATATATTCCAATATATACTATTATTTATACAATAATTTAATAAAGTAATTAGTTTATCTTTAAAAGTCATAATTAAATTTTTATTTAATTCATTTTCTTTAGTTAATTCTTCTAATTCATGATCTTTTTCTTTAATTATTTTATTAAATTCTATTAATGAATTATTATAATTTTCGACATATTCTGATTTTATTTTTTCAAATTCTTCTTGATGAATTTTAAGTTGATTTTCATACTTTTCTTTAAATTCTTGTAAAGTTTTAGTTAATGAATTTATTAAATTATCTTGAATTTCATTAATCTTTAATTCTTTTATTTCTTGATTTTTTTGTAATAATTGATTATTATAATTTTGGTTATTAATAAATTCTTGATTTTTAGAAATTTCTTTAGAAATTTCGGAAACCGGATTTATTAGTTTATTTTCTAAAGAATAAATTACATTGTAAAAAACTCTTTGTCCGTAAGGATGATTTATAATTGGCTGATTAATATAAAATAATTTTTGTTCAAGTTTACAACCCCAATTATAATAATAATTATTAAATAACATTAATTTACTATTACAATAATCTATTAAATTAAATTTAATTTGTTTACCATTAATATTATAATAACAATTAAAAATATCAGTATCACTTTCATTTAATTTATGTTTTAATATTGTCATATTATAAATTATATTTGATTTAAATTTTATTTGTAATGATTTATGATTCGGTATAATTTTAAAAGTTAATTCTGTAAGGTTTGGGAGATCAAAACCAGAAAATATATTATGATCATTAACAATAAATGATTCAGCCTTACATTGCTCATTTCCATTATTGACATATTTATAAAATTTATAATCAATAGTATTTAAAATCATACAAATTATCGTTAATAATATATTATTTGATTTATAATATTCATTTGTTAAATTATCTATATAACACATTTGATTAGCATATACATTAGCTACTGCTGAATTATTATATTGCTTTTGAAGTCCAACTAATGGTGTAAAACGATTATATTCATATGAACTATTTTTAGAATATAATGTATATGGTCTCATTGTTGTATATACACGTTTATCAAAAAATCCTATTTGTTCTGAATCAGTATTACTTAATAAATTTTTATATCTATATTTAGATAAAGCTATTTCATCTTCATTACTAAATAGTGGTTTATTACATGATGGTTTTAATTCTTTATATTCTAAAAGTTCATCCCCGTTAAAAATTCCACTAATTGTGCCATCTTCTTTAATCCATTCTATGGTAATATCTCTTAAAAATTTATCACAATCTTTATAAAAAGCTTTAATTGATTCAATATTTTCTTCAGACATTTTTGATTTATATTAATATATTAAATTAATTAAATTAACTTATTATTTTTCATTTTTTTAAATATCAATAAAATTAATTGAAAATTAATTTTATTAATTAAGAATTATTTGAGAAAATTAATTTCATAAGATTCACTATTAATAAAGAAATTAAATGAAAAATTAATTTTATAAATAATTCTATATTAATACAAAAATTAATTTAGAAAATTAATTTCATACGATTCACTATTAATAAAGAAATTAAATGAAAAATTAATTT
>AUXO013541567.1_pt1 | contig 22662 bp, 33 predicted proteins | sample 768731 | NCBI WGS metagenome assembly AUXO01 (sample SAMN02715735, study PRJNA202380) | gut metagenome | biome: sheep rumen | host: Ovis aries | place: New Zealand: Palmerston North | reverse complement strand
CATAAAAATTTTATTATTTAAATCTTCTGCTTCTTTATTTAATTCTACTTTTTCCAGTTTGGCAAGAGAAGATAATCTCATTGCAAGGATGGCTTTAGCCTGGTTTTCTGTAAAATTGTATTTAGCTATAAGATTAACTTTAGCGGCTGCCGCACTCTCAGATGCTTTAATTAATGCAATTATATTATCAATATCTTCAAGTGCTTTAAGTAGTCCATTAACAATTTCTAGTCTATTTTGTGCTTTTGCTAAATCAAATTGTGTTTCACGAACAATACATTTTATGTTATGGTCTACATAAATCTTAATACATTGTGTTAAAGATAGAGGGTCAGAAGGAACTCCATCTACTAAAGCAACTTGATTATAACTAAAAGTATTTTGAAAGCTAGTCTTCGCGAATATCTTATTTACGACAACTTCTGGAAATATATCTTTTTCACAAGTTACTACAATTCTAATTTTCTTAGAACTTTCATCGTGAATATCAGCAATTCCTTCTATTTCCTTTCGGTCACAAGCATCCCCAACTTCTTTAATAAGAGCTTCAATATTTTTACCGTAAGGAATTTCATAGAAAATAATCTTATTTTTTTCTATATTATATTTTGCTCTTACTTTAATAGTTCCTTTTCCTGTTTGCATAATTTCAGGCATATCATCTTTATTAATTACCAATCCACCTGTAGGAAAATCAGGTCCAGGAAGAGTAGGTTCTAAACCTTGAAGATATGCAAAAATTGCATCTGCAACCTCTTTTAAATTATGAGGGGCCCAGTTACAAGCAATAGCTACTCCAATTCCTGCATTTGGATTACATAAAAGATTAGGGAAGATGCTAGGGAGTGTAGTTGGTTCTTCTGAACATTCATCATAGTTTGGCATGAAGTCTACGTTCTTTTTCTTAATACCATATAGAAGCCCATCTTCTGCGATTTTGCTTAGTCTTGCTTCAGTATAACGCATACTAGCAGGACCATCTCCCGCAATATTACCCTGATTACCGTGCCAATCTATTAAAGGATAACGTAGAACCCAAGGTTGAGATAATCTAACCATAGCTTCGTAAATACTAGAATCTCCATGAGGATGATACTCGCCCATTACATCACCTACAATTCTAGCGGCTTTTACATGCGGTTTAGAAAATAAACGACCTTTTTCAAATGTAGACCAGAGAATGCGGCGGGCAACTGGTTTAAGACCTGATCTTGCATCTGGAATAGCACGATCGGTATTAACAGCGTCCGCGTAATCTATAAAATTCTGACTTAATTCTTTTGTTATATCTGATTTCATTCTATTGTTTCTCCACTATGTTCTTGAATAAAATTTTTTCTTGGTAAAATTGCAGTACCCATCAAATCATTGAATAATTTATTGGCTTTTTCTACGTCTCTTACTACAATTTGTTTAATAATTCTATTTTCAGGATCAGTTAAGGTTTCTTCTGTTTCTTCAACAGACATTTCTCCTAATCCTTTTAGTCGATTAACTGTAGTATATTTACCTGCATTAGTTTTACGGAATTCTTCAAGAGCATCATCATTCTTTAAGTATTTATATCCTTTATTACCGGATAATGTAACTTTATAAAGAGGTGGTACTCCTGCATAGATATGTCCATAATAAAATAATTCTGGGCAGAAGTTCCATGCAAAAGTATAGAACAGATTTTTAATATGTGCTCCATCAACGTCTGCATCTGACTCAATAATAATCTTACCATAACGCAATTTATCAGGGTCATAAATAACCTGCATCGCTTTAGGGTCAAAAGCCAAACCAAGTGCATCAATTATATTCATAATCTCTGCGTTTTTCTGTATTTTATCTGCGGTTGCTTTATGAGTATTAAGAATCTTACCGCGGACTGGCATTACAGCTTGGAACTCATTATTACGCGCTGTTTTAAGGTTTCCCGCAGCGCTGTCTCCTTCTACAATATAAAGTTCGCATTTACTTCTATCTGTTCCATAGCAGTCAGCTAATTTAGTATCAAATTTAAGAGCCTTCTCTTTTTTCTTCCCCTGTTCTCTTGCGCGCTCCCGAGCTTTTTTTGCAGCCTCTCTAGCTTTCTTTGCTGTTAGAGCCTTGTCCGCAATAAATTTAATCTCACGCTCATTATTGTTTAACCAATAATTTAAGTTTTCTGCAAGAGCTGTATTAAAAGGTTTCATATCAATTTTAGTAACACGACTTTTAACTTGTGCATCATATGCTACATTTGGAGCAGTGATATTAAAAACGATATACATACCTTCTTGAATATCATCACCTGTTAGATTTGCATCTCCAGCTTTAAGCCATCCTTTTTCTTTAAAGAATTTATTAAATTCTCTAGTAATAATAGTTTTAATTTGTGTGATATGAGGACCACTCTCGGTTAGACCAGTATTTACATATGGAACAATATTAAAAGAATAATTAGATGTATAAGTTAAAACTATATCCATCTTATTCTTACCTTCCTCAAAGTTCATTTCGAACCTAGAGTCAATAAGTTCTTTATCACCGACCGCCGCATCAACTAAATCATTTATCCCTCTTGGAGAAACGTAATCATAAATTTTACCTTTTTCTTCAAGATGAATAGTTAATCCAGGACATAAACAGGATAGAGTTTTTAAATAATCATGAACTTTTTTACTTTCTACTTCTGTATGAGTAAAAAATTCTTCTGAAGGTTGCCATCTTACATAAGTTCCATTAGGTTCGTTACTTTTTGCAGGTTTATGTCTTGTATGAAGTTCTCCTTCTATAAAAAATAAAGATTCTGTTTCTCCGTCCCTCCATGTTTGGACTTCCATTTTATGGCTTAAAAAATTAGTAATTTTTCCACCAATTCCAAAGTTTCCTAAACTAGTTCCTTCATATGTTCCATCTTGTCTAAATTTACCGGAAGTATTAAGAACAGTAAAAGCAGCTTCAAGAATTGTTTTTCCATCTTCTCTATAGCTATTGGGGATAAATCCTTGCCCATAATCTCGAACCATTATACTATCATCATCAATTTTTACTTCAATTAAATTACCATGCCCTAGTCTAAATTCATCAACAGAATTAGATACTATTTCTATTAACAATTGAGTTGAATATGTAGTATCACCTGCATATACACCTGGTTTAAGTCTAATAAATTCACGAGGTGGTAATGACTCAATTGAATTTTCATTATATAAAGTTTTATCTATCATGTACCTTCCTCCGCCAAATCTGCTAAATAAGTACCTAATATTTCAATCATTTCTTCTTTTGTTTTAAGATTAGTATGAGAAATATATCGAGGTATCATTAAAATTTCGATATTTTGTTTAATAAAAAAGTCACTTAATATTTTAAATACTGATTGTAAATTTTCAGCATCGCAACATGGTATGCCTTCTTCATCTACATCATAATAAAAAATCATGTATTTCTTTTCCATTTTAAACCTCTTTTCTTTTTATAAATAATTATATCATAAAATTTAAAAATTTGCAAATATTTTGAATGTTTTTGCTCATATGTGCAGTTGACTTGACAACTCTGAAAATTTTTTGTACAATATAAAAAACAGGAAAGACAAAAGTGGGTCTAGCTTTATCATCTATCTTATAAGACACAAAAAATGGGAAGTAACTTTCGTTACTTCCCATTTCTCTTATATTATCCTACTGCACCAAACGGTTCTCTTATTCGTTTAAAGAAATCAAAACACCAGTTTGAACCTCTACTCATAAGAATACCTGTTATTATTTTTGCTACAATTGGATTTGCTGTCATTCCAAGTAAAACAAAAAGATTTACATTAAAGCTAAAAGCAATTAAAAGACCAATTAAAATAGTAATTAATTGGTAAATGCCTTTTGATTTATCTTCTGTTTTGAACATTTCTGCAATAGTTTTTCCATACTATGTTAAAGCTTCAGTTAAAATGACTCCTGCAATAATTATTTCCATGATAATTTTCCTCCTTATCTATTATTAGGTTCAAAATCATTCATTTCTAAGCGATGTTCATAATCTTTTCTAATACGTTCAATAGTAGCATCAGTTTGATGATTTAAAAACTAAGGATGCTCTTCGCAATATTTATGATAATTTGTAATATCTTGCATTATTTGATTATAACTATCTTTAGAATGTTCCCATCCTTCAATAATTTCATCCATAAATTTAAGGATACGAATACGACATCCTACCGCTGTTCTTTCATCAATTTTGGTATTTAGTTTCTAAATTGCTTCAAGAATTTTCTTTGAACAATCATTCTTTTTATCTTTGCGTTCCAATAGAAATTGAATAAATCCCCATAATGCATTAGAACCTATTATAGCAATAATAACTGTTATAGCTAATTCTAATTCTGTATTCATTTATTATTTTCCTCCCCTTTATCTCAGTTATTTTTTAATAATATAATCGGCATAAGCATATCCATATTTACCATTATATTTAATTAAATACCAACTTCCTGTTTTGAAGCATACTCCAACTTCTGTACCTTTCTTTAAGGGACTGAAACTACATGTTTTTGCATTTAAAGAAGGTTGAAGTCTAATATTTAAAGGACTTGTTTTAGTTTGAACAAGACCTTTCCATTTTACTGTATGTATATCATCTGCCACTGCAATAGTTTTTTCAACAGGTAAAGATGTTGAGTTATAATCAGGACGACAGAATTTAGTGCCAGGTAACTTACTATTATAATAAGTTTTTTGACAAACGCCTCCACCATTGTCAACTACTCCACTTGCTCCACTTGTATTACCTTCAATAGTAGTAAACTGATCACCATTTACTGCTATTACTAAACCAGTATGAGCGAATGTCCTATTCCTCCAGAAAATTACTATATCACCAACTTTTGGATTTGCATGTTTTGTAAATAAATTACCCATTGTAGGACAATAGACATATGGATAATGTTTTAATAATTCTTGGGCGCGGGCCTTGCCTAAAGCCTTCGTAAAGACCCAGGTTACAAAACCTGCACACCAAGGTTGTGCTTGATAGTTTTTATCACACCATTCTTTAATATCTCTCCAATATTTAGTATAGTTATTATAGCCAGCATTTGCTGTTTTACTATCAAGCTAACTATTTGATTTTTTCTCTAAATAGCCTAGCTCTTCTTTAGCTACATCAATTACTTTTTCTAATTCTGACTTTTCTGCGGGCTTTGGTTGTTCTTGCTGTGGAGGCTTGATCTATGCAGCATTCATGTTGAAAACATCCATGACATAACTCATGTCAACTCTGCCTTTAATACCATCCACTGAACCGCCTGAAGTATATTGCCACATTACTTGCTGTTCATAGTACTTGTTCTATGATACGCCATACTCAGCTACCCATGTATTATGGCGGGCTGCCGCAGGAATCTAAGACATATCTAGATTATTATAGAGCCATGATCTAGAAGCATACACGCCACAAGGGATGCCCGCCGCAAGTAATTCCTAACAAATTATCTTAAGCATTTCAGTTCTTTTTGCTTTTGATAACTTATCAGAACGACCACTCTTGTCACTTTGTACAACTTCAGAATCTAGGAAAACTGGCATACTAATTTTAGATACATTTACATTAGTAATAATGAATTTAGCCTACTAAATTGCCTCTTGTTTTGTTATAGAACATGGAAAGAAATATAGTGAATATGGTATGCCATGCTTTTCACATGCATCTCTATATTCTTTATATTTAGGGTCATATGTAATAATTCCAGTTTTACTACCCCTATATCCCATTCTAATGATTATTGGCAATCCAGTTTTTTGAAGAGCGTTCCAATCTGTAACTGTATTAAATTGACTTATATCAATAACTTGTTTCTTTGCCATTTGAATACCTCCTTACCATTTTGCGCTCTTTGAACCAAGAAGAGAGTTTATTTCATCTTGAATTAATTGACCATAACCTTTACCATATACTGTATCAATCCTTTTGATGCGTTCTTCATTTTTACCAAAATTAACTTGTCCATTAATAATTTGTTTTGCTAATTTTACTATTAAAGTCACTTCTCTACTTACAGCCCCAGGACTATAATGGGCTCTGATTAAGTTTGTAACTCGAGTATCTCCTGTTTTATATTTATTCATAAAGACATCTCTGATTACATTTACACTAGGTTCTTTAAGCTCTCTTTTTCCTTCGTATAAACAACTATAATTATAAATATTCTATGCTTTATAATAAATATAAACTTTTTTATTCATAGCTAAAATATTTATATCAGTAAAGCTATTTAGTACTTGAATACCAGCTTCTTTACATCTTCTCGCTCCATATAATGTGAAATCATTGGTTCCAACTCCATCAGGTTCGAGGTCATTATACCAACAAACTTTTGCACCCATTGAATATAATCCTTTAGCTTGAGAGGAAGTACAATTATTTCCGTGGTGAGGAATTTTAAAGAATTTTACCTTAGCCCCGCATTTTTTAGCAAAATCATAAATATTTTCTGGACCATCTCCGCTTGTCCAATATCCAAGTTCATAGAAATAAAAACATAGACTTCCATCATTAACATATGACCATCCTTCAGTATCATCATCTGCTACTTTTGTAGGTTGGTTTCTAAAAACTTTAAAATTAATATCCCCATGACTTATCATTTGTCCATTAGATAAGAATTTAACAGGAATATTTTTTGCCTTTGCCGCGTTAATGATTTTGTTCATGTAATCAATATCAGAACGAACTTCCTTAGAACCTTTATTGTTAGATAATCCTTTTTCTAAGGTTTTTGGATCGTAACAATATAGACAAACAGGAGTGAAGAAATCGTCTTTTATGATTTGATAAATACCATAATTATGGTCATAATGAGCATGACTAATTGCTAAAATAGGAGATTTAACATTCCATTCTTTTAATGTTTTAATTAGAATATCTGTTCCTTTATCACAAAAGCCATCAATAACAAGATAGTTTTTCCCATCATTTATAATTTGACCATCACCATATCTAGTCTATTTTGATGGGGTGCCTAGACCAGGTATATAAATATGAATCATATTCATTCCTCCTTTTTCAATAAAAAAATCATTATTATCGTTCGATAATAATGATTTTTAAATTTATTTTTTTATTTTTTATTGACCTTATTTTATCCTTTTTATTTCTTTAATAAGTTGTCTAGTTTTTATATCTTTTTTAATTTCACTTCTCATATTTTCAATAGCAGTTTGGTAATTTGCTGCTTCTTGTTTATAATATCTGCAATGTTGTTCTATTTTTTTTATAACAAAAGCAGAAGGCTCATTTGTAATATTATCTAAATCTTTTAAAAGACTTTCTATGGCTTGGGCCTTAATCCTATTTATATTTTTTCTTTCTTTATAATATTCTATGATAGCCCTTTTCTCAGCAATTCTTAATCCAAAATACATACTTGGAGGATATTTCTCTTCCTTTTTATTAAAGTAAGCATTGCCCATATATTGTGTTCCTTCATGTTCCATAAGAACAGTGGATTTACCACTTTCTCTATCATAATTTGAATAAACTAAGCGCATTTAATCAGTTATCTCCTTTTTATAATAATTTGCGACAAAAGTCTTCCAAGGCTCGATGCGGTCGCCGGTTGGTGTGAAGTTACCACCCTCGTATTCTACCCAGAAATCGTCTAGAGTATACCGGCCGCGTGGACGGATTTCCGCCTGATTAGTTTCCTTTTGACAATGAATACAATATAGCTTTTTAAGATGACCAGGTTCCCTTTCTTGACCTATTGTTCTGAATACAGGGATGCCTTTCATTCCACATTGAGTACAATAAAAATCGCTAAGAGAAAGGCTGCGAGAATCTTTAGTCTTTTTTGCCATATTACATCACCTCTTTCTTAATAAAAAAAAGATGAGAATGACAGCCAAAGTCTACAACTTCATATTCATTATTTTTCCAACCTCTAGTATAAGGAACCCATCCATATCCAAATTCTTCTTTTAATTTGTAAATAATGCGACCAATTCCTTTTCTAGTACGTGCTTTTCCCATAAGGATTTTGTTCCTTTGATTATCATAAACTGAAACCAAATAAAGTTTATAAATTGTCATGAATATCATCTCCTTCCTTAAATTCTTCAATATTAAATTGAATTTTTTTAAAAATTTCACTTATCCAACTTTTAGGAACCATTCCCATCTCAACTGGATATTTCTTTAATTCTTTATAAAAATCTTTTATTTTTATAACTTTCATATTATACTCCTTTTCATCTTTATAAATATTATACAAAAAATTTAATAAAAAATCAAAATGCGGGAAGCTGGTTAAATCTTCGTACGGTCTAGAGTAATAAGACATATAGGCAATCGCCGCAGGACAATTAAATTTAAAAAAATCTTTATTGTTTTAATTTTAATATGAAATATATTCACATCTATTGGGAGGAGGAATTTTTATGGCAGTACCAAAAAACAAAGTACAAAAATTAAAATATCTTCGAATAAAAGAAACGGATGGTACTATTTATGGTGATATACCTTTAGCTATTGATGCTGAAAATGTTACTATGTAGAATAAAAATGATCTCCAATCTACTGTCGGAGATATTGATTATACTGTTGAAGATGATATTACAACTAATTTAAGACGTTTAAAATAGGATGTTCAAAATATAAATAATAGCATTTAGAATTTAGATATTAATATTGATTCTGAATTATCTGAAACTTCTACTCATCCAGTTGAAAACCGTGCTATTTATCAAAGTTTACAACAAGCTATAGCAAGTTTATCATTACATAGACCTTAGATACTTTTTGATACAAAAGATAATTGGGACCAACAACATGATTTAATTGGTAAAAAAGATACTGTTTATATTTATACTGATTATAAAGAAGATGATCAGGGAAATAAAATAGCTGGAATAAAAATAGGGGATGGAAGTGCTTATTTAATTGATGCTCCTTTTATTACTGAAGCTATTTCTAATATTGAGGTAGATTCTGAATTATCAAGTACTTCAAAAAATCCTTTAGAGAATCAAGCTATTCATGCAGCTTTATCTAATTTAGCACAATCTCTATCTTTAAATAGACCAGAAGTATTTTTTAATACTAAAGAAGGTTGGAATTTACAAGGTAATTTAGTTAGTAAAAAAGATGCTATATATGTTTATACTAATTATCAAAAAGATGAAGATAATCATAATATTGCTGGAATAAAAATAGGAGATGGAAATGCTTATTTAATAGATTTACCATTTTTAGATACTTTATATTTGGCTCATATTCAAAATGATAATATACATATAACTGAAGAAGAACGGCGTAAATGGAATGAAAAAGTTAGATGTTTTTATTCTTTAACAGACGAAGAAACTCTTATTTTTACTACAAATTAAAAAGGAGGAATGAAAAATGGCTGATATTAGTCAAATTAAATTACCATCAGGCAGTGTTTATAATATAAAAGATACTGTTGCTAGATAGATGTTAGCAAGTTTATCTGTGACAGTTGCTTGGGATGGTACAGCTGCACCGGTGGCAAGTACAATTCCTGCAGGAGTAAAAGTGACTTATAATGGAAATGTAACAACTGGAACGTTAGCAGCGACAAGTAGTAATGCAAATCCAAGGTCTTTTTATTTAATAAAGTCTTCAAGTACACCATCAGATGATAATTTAGATGTATATGATGAATATGTAATAGTAAAACCTAGTACTTCTTCATCAACTTGGTTTTGGGAGAAAATAGGTGATACTAAAATTAATTTAAGTAATATTTTAACAAATGTTGTTTTAGAGAAAGATAGTACTGATGTTGTAGGTACTGCTGCTACTATTTCAGTTACTAATCCTAAAATAAAATTAGAAACAACAAGTACTCCTATAACAGATGGAAAAAATAATACAGTTGCAGTATTAACGGGAATTCAATCTGCTTCTGTTGGATCTGCAAATATAGCAACAGTTACTACAGCTACATCTCCTGCAGTAGTAACAGCTTGGAAAACTACTAAATTATTAAACGCAGGTACTTCAGCTTCAGGTCGTTTAAAATATGTAGAGGCACAAGGAACGGCTACTTCTACTAAAATAAAAGCAGAATTAAATTTAGGAACTCCTACAACTTCTTCCGTTGCAAAATCTATAACACCTTCAATTCAAAAATTAGAAACTACAGATATAGTAGGAATAGATGGAACTAGCAAACAATCAGCTGTATTAGGAAGATCAAAAGTTGTAGTAATGTCTTCTGCTACGGCAACTCCGACTTCCTCAGAGGCAAATGCAGAATGGTTAAAAGGGCTTTCAGTTGCTAATGAAGTATTAACTATTGGATCAGTCAAAATGAAGACTCAAGATGTTTATGAAGCTAATTCTCCAAGTGAATTTGATATTCCAAAAGCAGCGGCTTCTAAAAAAGTAGCAACGGGTTCAATATCAACTAATGGTACTGGAGGTTCTGTTGTAACTTCAGTTACTGTTCAATCAAGTGATTCGATAGCTGTTCCTATATCTTATGGTTCTGCGGGTGTTGCAATTACTACTGGCGAAGAAGGTGATTTAACTGTTGTTACTGGAATGGGAAATGCCACTACTAAATGGATTTACGCAGCTTCTGCTTCTACAATGGATGCTGTTACAGCAAGTGCTATTGGAACAACTGAAGTTTTAGGAAAAGGAACAACAATTTCTGTTACACCTTCTGCTACAAATATCAAAGCAACTGCAGGAGATGGTTCTGCTGAATTTAAGAGTACAGATAAGAAGACAGTTCTTACTACTAATACTAGTATTACTCTTACAAATGGAGAAGGAGAATGAAGGAGGTGATTTAAATGCCTAATTATATTAGTGCAATTAAATTGCCTAACGGAGATGTCTATCAAATAAAAGATAATGGAGCACTACAATTAACTGGCGGTCAGGTAACTGGGCCAGTTAATTTTGGTGACTCTGTATATATAAGTGATTTAAATGCGGGAACTCTTATTGTAACAGGTAATGCGGCTTTCACTAATAATATACAAGCTAATACCATTAATGGAGTTGAAGTTGGGCCAAATCCTAAATTTACTGATACTGGTACTGTAACTTCTGTTGCAGTTGCAGCTGCTAGTAATAGTGGTATTACAGTTAGCGGAAGTCCTATTACTTCAGTAGGAACTATAACGATAGATTTAAATTTAAATACAGCAATTAACAAACAATTAAGTGAAGGAACTGCAGCAGCTAATAGAGATAACTATGCAATTGTTCAACATTTTGATGGAAATGCTACTTATCATAGACGTAAATTAAGTAATATATTTGCAGCATTAAATTCTACTGATATTACTAATGCTTTAGGCGGAACTCAAAGTGCCAACGTTGTTTTTGCGGGACCTAGTTCAGGAACTGCAGCGACACCTGGTTTTAGAGCATTAGTCAGTGCAGATCTACCAGCAGGAACAAATAGTGTAGCAGGTGCAGTTAAACTAGGTGCCTCAGGGGGTGCGGCTACCTATGAGCATACTCATAATGCAAGTTTAGCTTCAGATAATACATCATCTGGAGTAGTTTCTCTTAGTCATGGAGGCCAGTATAAATTAACAGCTGGAGGAAATTCAGTAATATTTAAATTACCTTCTGATATTGATACTGATACTAAAGTTGCAAATGCGGTTGCACCTACAACAAAATATTATGTGACAGGAACAACTTCTGCATCAGCTAGTACTGGAACTCAAGTCTTTGATACAGGAGTTTATGTAACAACAGTGGCTGGATAGTTAAGTGCATTGCACTACTCTGTACATGATGGTGCAGCAACGCCCGCAGAAAAAGTTAAATTAGAGTGGAACTCGACTGATTCTTCTCTTGATTTTATATTTATTTGAAAGGGGGAGTGAAATGGGTTTAAAAATTTGGCTCCCTCTTGATGGGAATTTAGAAAATAAAGGAATAAGTAATATTGATGTTATAAAATCAGGGTCATTTACGTATGAAGATGGAAAAATTGGTCAAGGTATTAGTTTTAATAATAATGGACATTTAATTATTAATGATGTAACAATAGGAGAAAATCTAAGTATAACATGCTGGGCAAAAACAAGTGCAGCTAATTATTCTCAAATGTTATGGATATTATAGACAGAAGATTATCAGTTAAATTTATTTTTGCGTGGAACTGGAAATTACTTTTATTTAAATACAGAAGATTCTGATAAAAATCCTTTTCAAAATAATAATGGAAGTAATATATCGACTTTAACAGATAATGTTTGGCATCATTATACTGTAACTTTTAATAAAGAAACTTTATAGGTTTTATTATATATAGATGGGAATTATATAGGTAAAGCTAAAACTTGGAAGAGCCCCCAATTAATAAACGGAGTTGTAAAAATATGCGGAGGATATGATACTAATAAGTATAGATGGAAAGGGATGGTTAATGATTTTAGATTATATGATCATTGTTTATCACCTCTTGAAATAAAATAGATTAGTCAAGGACTCGTTTTACATTATAAATTTGATTGTGGTTTTGGTGGAAATGAAATTATCCTTGATTATCCAGCTGAAAAAACTTTAACAATTTCTTCTGATGGAGGAAATGTTTATTCTTCTTATTATTATTTTAGCTCTTACGGTCAAGATTTTTATAAAAATAATACTTTTAATTTAATAAAAGTTTCTTTTGATTATGAAACAATAGAAGCAACTCCTTCAGGAACAAGTAGAGTTGCGTTATATCCACAAATTAATACGGCAATGGGCAATGCTCATTATGTTTATCCAGAGCCTAATGAAACAGGCCATGCAGAACAGATTTATAGATTAACAACAGGGCAAGCAGATTATACTTCTTCTTTTAGATTGCGTTTTAGATTTTTATATGCTATACAAGGAGCTAAATGTAAAGTATCTAACGTAAGAATTGAAATAGATCCTAATTTAATGTCTTCTTCGATTCAAGATTCTAGTGGTTATAATCATAATGGGAAAATAACTGGAAGTATATAGTACAATAAAGGAGGGGCAAAAAACTCTTAGAACATATATATCTCCTCTGGAAATCAAAATTATATAGTAACAAATTAGGAAATAGGTAATTTTTCTGAAGGAATAACTATGAGTATTTGGTTTAAGAGTACTTGCCCTACTCCAGGAGGAAGTTTCCATTAGCTTTTTAATATAGCTACTGCTACACAACAATATGAGTTTGCTGTTCATAATACTGGATATTTTAGAGGCGGTATGATGATAAATGGAACTCGATATGTAGCGAATACTAATAATACGAATTTATTAAATGGGAACTGGCATATGCTTACAATGACTTATGATGGAGTTTCTTTAAAAAGATATGTTGATGGGATTTTAAAATCAACTTCTAATGTTGAGGGAACTTTAAGTGCAACTTCATGTAAATTTATGTTTGGCCATTATGGAACTAATCTTACTTATTATACAAAAGAAGGATTTGTAAGTGATGCAAGAATTTATGTGACACCATTATCTCAAGAGGATATTAGTAAATTATATCAAACTAACTTAAGTGTTGATAATTTAGATAAAATTCATACTTTTGAATTAAAAGAATCTAATTCAAGAGAGTTATTACATGGAAGAAGATTTACAGCAGGATATAGTAATCATAATTCTTTAGTAAGTGCATAGCCAAACTTTTTAAACGGAGAGTTATTTCTTAATGGAAATTCAAAAAGCGTTGGTTCCGACTATATTTAGATTAATCCAACTGGAAAAACATATTATTATGATATAGATGTATCTATTAATACAGGAAATCAATTTTATATAGGATTTGAAAGATATGATATTGATAAAACTACTCGTTCAAATAATGCTTGTGTATATGTTATTGCTACAAAACCTACTTCAGACCTAGTACATAAACGTTATCGAGGAGTAATAAGTTTAGCTACAGATGGAGTTAATCCTTGTGCTTTTATTGCTTTAAGAATTTTAAATGGATGGTCGGGAACAACAAGTGGAGTAACAGGAGTAGCAACAGTGCATAGATTAAGCTTGAGAGAAGTTACAACTTTACAATAGCCTAAATTATATGAAGAAGGTATTTTATTAGGTGATGAATTTAATGAACATTAGAAAGCTTCTTTTTACAGTAATGGAATAATTGAAGCGGTTAATTATATAGAAAAGTAAGGAGGCTCTAAATGGCACAATTAAAAGATACATTAGTATCTGGGAGCCTTAGGGCCACAGATACTATATATACAACAAAATTACAAACTGGAATATTATATGCTCCTACAAGTAGCAGTGGAACTACATATGGGCCAGGAAGTGCAGATAATATATTATTGTCAAATGGTTCCTCTATTTATTGGGGAACTATTGGGGATGTTGAAGTAATAAAATTAAAAGGTATTAATAATTCAGGGGTTGCGGCAGTTGGGTCTGCAAATAGACCTACTACAGCTAATTTAAATTATCATGATGGTTCAGTTCGATATTTTTTAGCGACATCTGCAATGGAAAGTAGCTCTAAACCAACTATGGGAGATGGCCATATTTTACATTTAGCATGGGATAATACTGCTTATGCAGCACAATTAGCAGTGCAACATGCTCCTAATGTACACGCTCAAATAAGAGGACAAGGTTCAACTCAAGGTAACTGGTCTAATTGGATATATTTATTAGATGAAAATAATTATACTAATTATACCGTAACTAAAAATGGAACAGGAGCTACTGGAACTTGGGGAATTGATATTACTGGAAATGCAGACACTGCGACAAAAGCTGAACAAGACGAATCTGGTAATAATATAAAAGTTAATTATGCTAGTTCATTATCTGTAGATGGAACAACTTTTACTTTAAAAAGTAAAAGTGGTGCGCCTTTAAGTACAATTGCTTTAACATCTGATAATATTCCTAGTTTAAATGCTAGTAAAATAACAGATGGTATTTTACCAGTAGCAAGAGGGGGTACTGGTGAAACAAGTTTCTCTGCGGGTTATTTATTATATACTCCAACTACTGGTTCTATAAAATCTACTAAATTTATGCACTTAAATTATAAAGCAGGAACTACTTCTACATTAGGATATGAAGAATTAATATTAGGAAATACAACGACAGAAGGAACAACAGATAATGCTTTTGGTCGTATTGGTCTTTATAGCGCAAAAACTAAAGGTAGTTATATTACTGCGGCAGATACTACTAACTCTTCTTGGTATGACCATGTTTTACCTGCTTCTGCAGGATGGTTAGTAACAGGAGGAAGCTATGATAGAGCTACAGGTACTGCTACTGGAGTAGGTTCTGATACTATACCTATTTATGTATCAACAGCAGGACGAGCTACTGCCATAACAAAAGTAGGTGTAGCATATGGAGGTACTGGAGCTACAAGTTTTACTGCTAATTCTTTAATTATGTCTGGAACTAGTACAACAGCAGCTTTAACAACTAGGGCGATTAGTACATCTATTACAGGAGAGACTCCTACTAACATTCCGACTGAGAGCGCAGTTAAGACTTATGTAGATAATTAGATAGCGACTATATAGGGCACTGTTTAGGGAGGTTATGTAACAATAGCTGGAAATGCACAATAGGTAACAGGGCGTAAGACACTTTCAGATTTGGCGGGCGCCAGTTTTAAACCTGCTGAAGGATCTGAGTCATGTAATATATCTTATAATCAGAGCCTAGGAGCTTTAGTGTTTAGTTTTGCAAAATAATATATGCGGGAGTAATCTGCGGGAAAGCGGGCTCCCGCATTAATGTTAGGAGGGATGACGATGTGAGTTTAAGAGTTTGGTTGCCTTTGAATGGCACTCTTGATAATCAAGGACTAGATGATATAACAACAACCCTCTCAGGAGGAATTGCTATTGATAATAGTGGAAAAATTGGAAAATGTTATAATTTTGATGGAACAAATGGATAGCTTTTATTAACAAATTTAGATTTAAGAGGATTACCATAGGTATCTGTTGCTTTTTGGTGTTGTCCTGTTGAAGATTTAGCAGGTTTATTTCAAATTAGTACAGGAGGTACTCATAGATTTCAAATAGGTTCTTCAACTCTTACTTTTCGAGATTCTAATAATTCTTCTTTAAGAAGTACTTCTTATAATACTACTTTTGTATCAGGGAAATGGACGCATGTAGTTTGTATTTATAATAGAGGATAGATAACTATATATATAGATGGAATTCAAACTAATCATAATAAAACATATTATCATAATGATTCTGTTTTACATTCGGATTTAAATTAGTATAGAATTGGAAGAATTAGATTATCATCTAACGAGCCCCATTATAATGGAAAATTAAATGATTTTCGTATTTATGATCATGCTTTATCTCCAATGGAAGTAAAACAGCTTTCTCAAGGTTTAATATTACATTATCCTTTGAATAGAGGAGGATTTGGTGCTGATAATATATTGTTAAATACTCATTTTGACTCTCGTTATACTCAGTCTACTGGATGGGATACTACTAAAAATGGTACTTAGTTAGCGAGTTCTTGGGGTGGATATAATGCTGGTGTTTCTAATTCATCTACTGTATACCATGCTCATTTAAAAGAATTTAATGGTGAATGTGTGTATGAATATATAAGAACTGCTAATGAAACTTGGTTGGGAATAGTACAAGGTGGATTAAATTCTAAATTAATAGCAGGAAAAACTTATACATTTTCTTGGGAAGAATACCGAGTTGAAGGGAATAATTATCCAACTGGAGGTTTATATTATTTTAAGACAGGGGCAACTTCAGCAAGTTTTCATCTAGGACAATTTGGGGGTAGCCATGGTAATGTTCTAGGTAAATGGAGGAAATTTTCTTATACTTTTGTAGCACCAACAAATGGAGATTATTCTAAAAATATGTCTTGGTATATTTACGGTGCTTCTGGCGGAAATGGAAAAATGTATATACGTCATCCAAAATTAGAAGAAGGTTCTATTGCAACTCCATGGTGTCCTAATTCGACAGATAATTTAGCTAATCTATTAGAATTAAATAATAATATAGAACATGATTGTAGTGGTTATTAGTACAATGGGACAAAAACAGGAAACTTTGAATACACTACTGATACTCCTAAATATAATGTAAGTACAATGTTCAATGGATCTAATTATATAGAAGCAGAACCTTTACCTGATGAAACTAAAACAATTTCAGTTTGGGTTAATTATTAGACTTTACCAACTGGTTCCGATTATAGTGGTTTTATTATGTTTGATAAAAATACTCAAATATCAATCTGTGTATATAGCGGCGGATAGTATTTAATAACATATATAGGTTCTTCCAAAGGAGGTGCAGGAAGCCGTGTAATAACTTCCTTTTAGGCAAATAAATGGTATCATATAGTTGTTTTAAAAACAGGCGCTACGACTAGAGAAGTTTATATAAATGGAGTTAAAGCAACTCCTTCAGGAACAAATTATTGGTCAGGAGATTTAAATAAATTATTGATTGGTACAAGGCATGCAGCAGGAGTATATAAAGAAGGCGCAAATGCTAAAATATGTGATTTTAGAGCTTATGTAACTCTTCTTTCTGAATAGGATATATTATCTCTTTATAATAATGAAGCATATATAGATAATAATGGAAATATTTATGGTGCTGTTTACGAGGAGGGTTAACATGGGAGTAAAGTTAGAAAAAGAAGGAATTTGGAAAATAGAAAATGAAACTGCTAATAAGAATATGTTAATAAATAGTTTAAAAGATAAAGATTTAGAACATGATACTTATCCTATTGCAGATTTTAATCTTTCTGAAAAAACAATAGCAGGAGAGGTTTACACTGTATCAGCTTAGATTATAACTTCTTAGGAAAAGGTTTCTGTAAAGTTTTATCATAGTGGAGGAAATATTGGAATGGGCGATACTTGGCTCCCTGTAAATGAACAAAATTTTTACTATCGAACTTTTACAGCAACAACAGAAATGGAGAATAGAACTCAAGGAATTGGGAATGGTTATTGTAGAGTATACGTTTCTAATAATCCCTCTGGGTCAGGTCAAAGTTCTTATGCCCTTGCAGGAACTGCTCACGTAAATTGGATAAAACTTGAAAAAGGAAGTGTTGCAACTCCTTGGGTTCCAAATGAACAAGATGAGATATATACTTCTTCTGCAGCTTCTCTAACAGAAAATACTATAAAGAATCAAACTGTTATAGGACAAGATTATATTAATGCAAATCAACTATACTAGATTTGACAAAATCTAAAATTTTATGTATAATTAAAATAGAAAAAAGAAATGCGGATCTAGGTTCAATGTGCATATAGACCAGATGCCGCCGAGAGAAAAGGAGATTAAAATGGTTAAAAAACTTAGAGTAATAGAATGTATTGGAGTTAAATAGTGGTACGACCAAGCTAGAGCAGAAAAGAAATTTGATAATTTAACTGTAAGTACTTTGTGGTCTTTAAGAAAAAACATTAAGCCAATTACAGATATAGTTAATAATTTTAATGAGTTCAAATCTGGACTAGAAGAAGAGCTTCAGGCAGAATACTTTACAGAAGAAAAAAGCTAGGTCACTACAATTAAGAACTAGAATGGATAGGATGTATCCGTCCGCAAGGTAAAAGATGAATTTCTTTCAGAGTATCAAGAAAAAGTAACTGAAATTAATGAAAAATTAAAAGAAGTTGTTAATAATATAGAGGAACTTACTTTTTCTCCTATTGATATGAATAAAGAAATTGAAAGATTAGGTTCTAGTTGCGCTCTCAATATGGATGATTTAGACATATTATCTATTTTTGAAGAAGATGGACAAAATGATTGAAAATAAAAAACTTTCTTTTAAAATAGATTGAAATATAATATATGAGGGTTCAAATTATATTTTAATTTGAACCCTTTTATTTTTTAATAAAAAGGGGGAATGTTTATGGCAGGAATAGGAAATAATTTATATCCTCCAATTTTTAAGAAAGCATACTTACCTGCTTTTACTTTGCAAAGTGGAGAATGTAGAATTTATTTTTCTCTTTCTAATTATAATTCTTTAAAGAGTATGAATTTAAATTTGGTTCAAATTTCTGTTCAAAATCAAAACACAAATTATTCAGCCTTAAGAGTTCAAGAAGAAGATGGCGATTCTACAAAACCTGTTTATCCAGCTGGTATAAAGATGGCAAAAATAGAAATAGATAATAATAGAAATTCAGATGATAAATATTTTGTTGTTGTCAAATCAGAGGATTTACAAAGTGGTTTTGAAGTAGGATAGTATTATAAAGTTCAAATTAGATTTACAGATACAGATGAAAATATTCCAGCTTTTGAGAATACTGATGAATGGTTTACTGCCAATTTAAGTCATTTTTCAGAATGGTCACAAGTAGTTTTAATAAAATGTATATCTGCTCCTAGTGTTCAATTAAGAAATTTTTCAAGCATAGATGAAGGAGAAGGGAAAACTTTCACTTTAAAAGATATAGATTTGACAGGTAGAGTGACATTTGAAGGGGATCAAAGTTAGTATTTAAGAAAATATAGAGTTTATTTGTATGATTCTAATAAAAAATTAATAGAAGATAGTAAGGATATATTTTTAAATATATATACAAATTTAAATGAAATAAAATATAAAATAAAAACTATTTTAAAGGATGGAGAATCTTATAAGATAGTCATAAGATTTCAAACAAATAATCTTTATGAATGGAAATAGCAATATAATTTTACTTTAAATCTTATTTAGTATACTACTTTAGATCCTAATAATATTTTTATAAAGGCAGAAGCCGATAAAAAAGCAGGATGGATTCAAGTTCATGTTTATTCTCTTCAAAATATCCAAAATTTTGGAATGAATCTTGTAATAAAAAGAAGTTCTAGTAAAGATGGTTTTAATACTTAGGAAGATATGTTTATTTTTTATGCTACTCAAGGTAAAAAAATTGATTTTATTTGGAAAGATAAAATTATTGAAAGTGGCGTTTGGTATAAATATAGCGTACAACAAATTAATGAAGAAGGTTTTCGTTCTAATACAATAAAAGATATTCATTCTGTAATGTGTGAATTTTAGGATATATTTTTATTAAATCAATATAAACAATTAAAAGTTCGTTTTAATCCTCAAATTAATAGTTATTCTCATGTAGTGGCAGAATCTTTGACTCAAACAATAGGATCTCAATATCCTTTTATTAGAAGAAATGGAAATACTAATTATAGATCTTTTACTTTAAGCGGGACTATTACTCATTTTATGGATGAACGATAGAATGGAATGGAAGCTTCTGAAGAAAACTTATATGATAAAACTATTTTAGAAGATTATGAAGATTATAAGAAAGATAATGGAATTACTCCATATAATAACTTTTTATATGAAAAAGATTTTCGTTAGCAAGTTATTTCTTTCTTATACGAAAATAATGTTAAATTATATAAATCTACAACTGAAGGTAATATATTAGTAAAATTAATGAATATAAGTTTTACACCAAATAATACCTTAGGAAGACAAATTTATGATTTTAGTTGTACTGTTCAATAGGTTGTAGAATTTAATATTGAAAATTGTGAATTATATAATATTCAAGAAAGAGGTAAATATCAATATATAAATGAAATTATATTAACTAAATATGGACAGGTAACGGTGCCCAGCTATGGTTTGTATTATAAAAATGATTCCTCAATAGAATCATAGGCTTATAATAATCGCAATGTACAAGAAAATTATTTTAAAGGTTCTCAAGATATAATAAAAGAATATATTTTACCTAAATATAATTATTTAAAAACAGATTTAATAGATATTCGGATAGAATATTTAACAAGTTTAAAAATAGAGTTTACATCTCCTCCTTACCTTATCTCAATAAAAGAAGGTAAATATACTAAATATTCAGTAGGCGATACTGAAAAACCTATTTTAACTGGTCATGTTGTCTATATAAATGGAGAACCTATTATAGTTGGGCCAGAAGGTATTTTTGAGTTATCTGATCCTGAAACAAAAATTACTGCTTTATCTTTCTTGTCAGAAAAAGAAAAAGGGATTATCTCTTATGAAGCTAATATTGCAAAATTTGAAAAATCAAATGTTCATCCAAGAAGTTATGAAAATATAAAAAGAATTGGTCAATTGTTTGGGCATTTTAATGTTGCTGATTCTATTTTTGGTAAAATTTATAGAAGATATTATTTTAATTCAACTCAAATGACAAAAAGACTTCAAAAAATAAAGGGATTAAGAATTTATGCAGAACCTAATACTCTATTACTAGTAAAAGAACAGCAAGATAATGAAAGCTATAATCCTGTTTTAATTGGAGAGACTGGACTACTAGAATTTTATGAAACTGATATAGGAGGAATACAAGGTAATGATACTAATATTACTGGAATATATCCTTTAGGCCCTAAATTAAAAAGAGTTTCTAATTCTTATACTGGAGAGTTAAAAGACAATTAGTATGTATATGATAGTCATTCTTATGGAGGTATATAGGAAATTTCTAATCCTCAAAAAAATCATGTATATTCAATATTAGAGGAAGGAACTACAAGTGATTCAATCGCTGCCCTTAAAAGTAAAATATTCCCTTCTAATGAAGAGAATAGGATAGGATTACAACTTACTGAAGGTGCAGATATGTTATATGTAGATTATCAAACCATTTTATTAATATTACATGATAGAACTTTAGATGTTATATATTATCAAGGTGGATGGGCATTATTTTCGAAAGAGGATGAAACAGTATTAGTTCCTATGCCTATGATTATAGATTATTACTGTGAAATATTAAAAAAGGAGTACGATATTAATGAAAGTTCTATATGATTATTTAAACGACTCCTCTTTTCTTAAAAAATTAGCAAAACTTCATGTCAAAACTTATTTTGTTCAAATAACAGTTTTAAATTGGGAAGAAGAACCAATTGATAAAATTGAAGGAAAAGTTATTTCTGCAAATATTAATATTGATGGGCAAAGTTCAATAAGAAGAACTGCTAATTTAAGTATTGCACTAGAAGATAAAATAAATGATTTTTCTAATGTAGAAAATTTATTATCTTTAAATAAAAAAATTGTTTTATAGATAGGCTATAAAAATACTACAAAAGAATATTTAGATTATGAAATTTTATGGTTTCCTCTAGGAGTTTATATTATATATTCTTGTTCAATTTCAGAGTCAAATTCTGGACATGTAGCATCACTCCAGCTTCAGGATAAGATGTGTCTTTTAAATGGGACGGCGGGAGGCACTATACCGGCCGCCACAGATTTTCATTTAAAAGACACAATAGATGATAATGGACAATGGGTAACAGTTAAACCAACTATTTATCAAATTATACAATAGCTAGTACATCATTTTGGGGGAGAACAATTGGGAAAAATTATTATTTCTGATTTAGATAATCAAGTGAAACAAGCTATGTAGTGGACTCTTGATAAACCTTTATATTATATTAAAGAAGATAATAATTCTATCTATAAAACAGATTTAAAAGAAGGGGAGACTCCAACGGAAATTTTTACAAAAGGAATGGATGTTGGTTATATTTTAACAGATTTTGTTTATCCTGATGAATTAGTATCAAATGCGGGCTCTACTGTAACAGAAATATTAGATAAAATATTAGAAGTTTTAGGTAATTACGAATATTTTTATGATTTAGATGGAAATTTTATTTTTCAAGAAAAGAAAAA
>AUXO010961467.1_pt1 | contig 22664 bp, 22 predicted proteins | sample 768731 | NCBI WGS metagenome assembly AUXO01 (sample SAMN02715735, study PRJNA202380) | gut metagenome | biome: sheep rumen | host: Ovis aries | place: New Zealand: Palmerston North | reverse complement strand
CTAAATGGATTTATATAAGGTGTTTTTATCATGATATTATAATATCTATATTCTATACACTAATAATATTTTAGAGAATTATTTATTTTACCAAATTTTTAGAAAATATAGCAAAATAGATAAGTTATTCTTAACATATATTATTATAACTTAATCAAAGAATTATTTTTTTAATTTATTAATGAAGTTAACTTTTTATTATTTATAATTAATTTGGGAGGATAAAATAAAATGAGCAAACTATTTATATCTTGTGCATTGCCATATGCTAATGGTCCTTGCCATTTAGGGCATTTACGTTCCACTTATATTCCTGCAGACATTTATGCTAGGTATAATCGTATGAATGGTGTAGATACTGTTATGGTATGTTCAACTGATGAGCATGGTACTCCTATTGCTGTAAGGGCAGAACAGGAAAATATCAGTCCGAAGGATATTACTGACAAATACCATGAATTAATTGGTAATGATTTGAAAGCCTGTAATATTTCATTGGATAGTTTTAGAAGAACAACAGATGAAACACATTATCAGATGGCTCAAGAGTTCTTTAAAGAATTATATGATAAAGGATACATATATGAAAAAACTATAGACCAGCTTTATTGTGATAATTGTAAAAGAAGTTTACCTGACAGATACGTTGAGGGTACTTGTCCACATTGTGAAAGTGAGGGAGCAAGGGGTGACCAGTGTGAAGTATGTGGTCGTCATCTAGATCCAACAGAACTTGTGGAGCCACATTGTCTTATATGTGATGGAACTCCTCATGTACAACAATCAGAACAGTACTATTTCAAACTTCATGAATTTGAAGAACCATTGAAGGAATGGATATATTCTAATGATAAATTGCCTAAAAATGTTAAAAACTTTGCCAAAGAATGGGTTAATGAAGGTCTTAAAGATTGGATTATGACTCGTGACATGAAATGGGGAATACCTGTACCTCTTGATACAGCTACAGACAAAGTATTATATGTTTGGGCAGAAGCATTTATTGGATACCAATCTTCTGCAAAAACATGGGCATTAAAACATGATTTGGACTGGAAAGAGTATTGGGATGATAAGACTGTTCATTTTATTGGTAAAGACATCATATATCATCATACAATATTTTGGCCTAGTATGTTAATGGGAAGAAATTATAAATTACCATATTCTGTTATTGGTGGAGGATATTTATCTCTTGAAGGACGAAAAATGTCCACAAGTAAAGGATGGGTGATATGGGTAAAAGATTTCCTAGATAAATTTAATAGTGACTTATTAAGGTATTATATGGTGATTAATGCACCTTTAAATAAGGATACTGATTTTTCATGGGATGATTTCCAGAGAAGAATAAATAATGAATTAACAGATAATCTTGGAAACTTTATTCATAGAACATTTACTTTTACAAATAAGTTCTTTGATGGAAAAATACCAGAGCCTGGAGAATATTCTGAAGATGATAAAGTATTTGAAGAAAAAATTAAGGCATTACCAGATATTGTTGCTAGTTGTATTGATAATTTTGAATTCAGAGATGGATTACAGGAAATTATGACAGTGACAAAGTATGCTAACAAATACTTTAATGATAAAAAACCTTGGAAGGCTGTTAAAGAAGATGAAGGCAGTGCAAGAACATGTTTATATTTATCAAACCAACTTGTTCATGAATTAGCAGTATTGTTAACTCCTTACATTCCGGAATCTGTTCAAAAAATACGTGAAGTAATTGGTATGCCTACCGAAAATGTTAAAGGATTTATGGACTTTGATAACAGAACTCCGGCTGTTTCTTGGGAAGAATCAAAGGTTTTCTTAGAACCTGGTCATGAGATTAAAAAGGCTAAACCATTATTTGCTAAAATTGAAGATAAAGTAATAGAAGAAGAAAAAGAAAAATTATATTCATTAGATGAAAATGAAGAGGATGAAAATATGAGTGACTTAATTAGTATAGATGAATTTGGAAGAGTAGACTTAGTTGTTGGACAAATTAAAGAAGCTGAACGTATAGAAGGTTCAAAAAACTTATTGAAATTACAAGTTGATTTAGGTGATGAAATAAGACAAGTTGTTGCAGGACTTGCAAAAAGATATGAACCTGAAGAGCTTATTGACAGAAAAGTTATTGTTGTTGCAAACCTTCAACCAGCAAAATTATTTGGCGTAGAATCAAACGGTATGTTACTGGCAACTGACAGCATGGAACTTTTAACAACAGAAGGAAATGTTGGTGAACATATAAAATGAGCGAATTCTTAGTGACACAAAGTGAGAAGTATTTAAAAGAGATACAGCATAAACCTATCCTTGCAGAAAGTATTGAAGACTTTGATGATTTTATTAATATTTACACATATCTTAAAATGAACTTGGAAAAACTGCAAAATCTTAGGAATAAGATGGAAATTAGGGGTTTTACTTCTCCTTATAGTGCTTTAAAAAGATTTGGTAAAGGAAATGCTAACCAGGAGATTATACCTGATGATGTGCATGATCAATCAAGACATGCACAATATTTCCGTATTAAAGCATCCAATAAAAAGAATATTTTAGACCAAGTCAAATCTGCTATTGCATCCCATAAAATTGCAATAGGTCACTTAGAAGAATATACTACTATTAAATGTAAAAAATGTGGACAAAACTATAAAAAGAACACTATTGAAAATATTTTAGAATTTAATGATGAATTTGATATTGAAGGAATACATTGTGAATGTTCATCAGAAGATTTTGAAATACATCCAAACAATAGTGGAATTTGTAGGTTAGAACTCATCAAATATTTACCATTAGGCGGAGAATATTTGTTAAAAAGATCACAGTTAACCAAGTACAGTCTTGAAGCATATAGAAATATTATTAAAGTTATGAAACAGGAAAAAAGAGGTTTGGTTAAAAGTGTTACTGTGATTGCAAAAGTTAAAGATGAAAAGAGTGATAAATGGATTAGTAAAAAGGCTAATATTGATTATGCAGATGAATCTAATTATGAGTTAGAACTGCGGAAAAGATATGGGCCAAATGTTAGAATAGAACTGTTACAGTTCAACCACAAAAAACCTTCTTTAATTAATGACAAATATGTTCAAAATGCATTAGCTATAGCTTATTTACAGTATTCAGAGAATATTGTTAACAAACATATTGATGATATTATACCTTCACATATCCGAAATATGGATAAGATCAGAACTTATCAGAAACTTTTGGAAGAAGCAAGAAATGATGCAAGTAAACTTGCACGTGAAGCTGATGAACGTATAGAGTTAGAAGAAGAATTAAAGTACATTAAATTGAAGAAAAATAATTTAATGAACAAGGACAGGGTTTTGGACAGGGAGTTAAGAGAAGACCTTGAAAAAAAGACCTTTATTAAAAAGCATTTTTATATGGATACTCCTAAAACTTTGCTCTTGTGGGATATTTTCAAATATTATTTAACCACTACTGAAAGTAGACGTAACAATTATTCTGGTCCATTTCCTAACCTTAGGCCAAATTTAGATTCTAATCAGATTAAGGTTTTTGAATATCATTTTCCGAAGGATGTTGTCACCCTGTTAAGAGATAATGGTGAAAATATTGATTCGTTAAGCAATATGAAAGAAACAATACAGTATAAATCTGAACTTGAAGGTAAAATAAAGAAATTACATCTTAAACCTAATCAGGAGGCTATTGGTGCTATAGCAATTAATAATAAGTGTGATATATCACTCAATAAGTCTGCAGAACTAATGCATGTTGATCCTAAAGAAGCTATTAAAGAGAAGAATGCTCTTAATAAAATTGAGAAGCCTACGACTAAAAAAGCCAAAAAATTCTTGGAATTAATTAATAAGTGATTTTATGAGTTCAAAAGTACATGTTACAAAACCATTGTCTTCAAAGTTAATTATTGAAATTTTAGATGAAAATCCTGATCTTGAAGAAATTAATTGTCCTTTGAGCTTATATGAACGAACTTCTGAAATATATTTGGATGCTTTAGCTGAGTTAGGAGTTTCAATAAATATTATAGAAAGCAGAGGACGGCCAAAAAAATATGATGATACTTTAAAGGAAGAGATTGATGAGATGTTACAATCAGGATTGAGTGTTAAAACCATTGCATCCAGATTAAATATTAGTAGTAAAACTGTTTATTATCTTAAGAAAAATAAGTTAAAACAAGGTCCTAAATCTAAATATTCTGAAAAAACTAAAAAGGAAATTTTTATGATGAGGGATAATGGTACTCCTGTGAAGAAAATATCTGAAAAATTGGATATTCCTATTCGAACAATTTATTATATTCTTAAAAATAATAATTTAAATGATTAAGAGGGTGGATTAATTGAATTCAACACAATTATTGTTAACCTCAGGTTTTTGTGGATTGATTGCGTTTTTGATTACGTTTTTAGTTATGCCTACCTTAATTAAAAGATTGAAGAATGCTGATATTGTGGGTAAAGATATACATAAGTTATCCAAACCTGAAGTTGCAGAGATGGGTGGTATTGGAATCTTGTTAGGTTTTGCCATTGCAATTATGGTTGGGGTTTATTTATGTCCTGAATGGCAATCGCAGTTAACTATTACTCTTATTGTTATTTTACTTACGGGTATAATTGGTATGGTTGATGATTTGATAATGTTAACTTCTAAGGAAAAGTTGATATTATTGTGGATTGCTGGTTTGCCTATTATGTGGGTTACTCCTCCTAATGTTGGTATTGTTTATATGTTAATCATACCGGTTGCTGTTTCAATTGCTTCTAATCTTACTAATATGTTAGCTGGATTGAATGGTATTGAAACTGGTCTTGGTATAATTGCTTTGACATCTTTAACGTTTTCATGTGTTATAATGAATAAGTTTGATGTTGCAATTATATCTTTTTCAATGTTGGGTGCTTTGATTGCATTTTTATTCTTTAATAAGTATCCTGCAAATGTATTTCCGGGTGATGTTGGAACATTAATTATTGGTGCTTGTATTGCTATCATTGCTTTTATTGGGAGAGTTAAAATTATTGCGTTTATTGTTTTGTTGCCTAATATTATTGATGGTTTGCTTAAGTTTTATAGTGCTGGAGTTATGGAACGACAGAATTTTAAACCTACTCAGGTTGATGAGGAGGGACGGCTTGTTGCTCCATCTTCTGGATTTAATTCTTTAATCAGATCTATTCTGAAAAAACCTATGAAAGAGAATGATGTTGTTCATATTATTTGGATTATTGGGATTGTTTTCGGTTTAATAGGTATTATGGTTGCTTATTTCGCTAAAGGAAATATTATATAATCATTTATACCCATTTTACTATTTTTGTTTTTATTTTTTGATTGTTTATTTGTATATTTTCGTAGTATGTGTCGTTGCTTTTTTTGTTGTATGTTTCTGCGATTGTTTTTCGTACGTAATAGTTTACTCTTGAGCCGATTATGTATTTTTCGTTTGAATTTAATTTTGTGTTTGTGTGTAGTGTTACTTGTAATTCTATTTGGTTATTTGATTCTGTTAGATTTATTTGGATTATTTTTATTTCTGTGGGGTTTAGGAGTTTTGGATAGTTTTCTTGATAATTGTTGAATGTGTCGTTGTAGTACATTGCGTAGGCGTTTTTATCTATTCCTATTTGTGCTCCTACTTGTGCTGATGTTAGTATTATGTTTTTTTCTGTTTGGTCTGTGATGGTTGTTAGTGTGATTGTTAGTATTAACAATATTATGGATATTATAATGATGTATTCTACTGTTATTTGTCCCTTATTATTCATTAATGTCCTCCTTGTTTTATATGTTATTTTAATCGTGTTTTTATTAATTTTTAGTAATATCTACTGTATTATTATTTTTAGTGAAAGTATATACATTACCTGCGTCTAAATAGTAATTATTTTGTTTTAATATGTGGTTTGGAAGAAGATTGGAATAGGTTAATTGATAATGGGAGTTAATGTAAACGCCGGTATTGTTTATTTTTAAAATGTAAGTTTCCTTGTTTATTTTGGAGGGTAACTTATATTGTATTGAGTAGCCATTCTCGTTTTGATATACTTTGTTTATTATTTCACTGATATCATTTGTTATGATTCTTGATTCTTTTCGATTTTGGGTTTCGTCTATAGCTGTGAATTCTGTTATTGATAGTGATAAAAGTAATGAAAAGATGATTATTAAAAACATTAATGATATCAATATTTCAATGTTAAATATTCCTTTTGAATCCATAATTATTATTAAATGTTCAATTATATAAATATTTTAATGAAAAGTATTATATATTAAAAATTATAAAATATTAAATGAAAAAATATATACAATGTTTAAGGAGTGAAGAATGGTATTATGAAATTAAAAAAACGTGACAACAAAGAATTACTAATACAATTCAAAGAAACATCAAACCCCAAAGAATTAGATGAAATGCTAACAAACTTTGAAAGCAATATGAACAAAAAACAATTAAAATACTTCCTAAAAGAATCAGAAAACCCATTCATATACTTTCTAGAATACGCCAAACCAGAAGAATTAATAAAAGAATTAGAATTAAAAAAAGAATACAACCTAACACCAGTCACATGCGTAATAAGCAACATGAACTACATAACATCAACAATACTAAGAAAAATCAGACACAAAATCTGTTACAACGACACATTCATAGTAAACTGCCACCTAAATTCATACACAACACTTAAAACAAAAGAAACAATAGAAGAAGAAATAAGCTTCAGATTAAAAAATATAACACACTTAGAAATAGATCCATACAAACCAGTATGGATAATCGACGTTTACATAGTAGGTGATATAACCGGAATAAACATTACAAGCAAAAAACACAACAGAATCAGATATGACATGTGGACATAAAAAAAATAGGTTTAACCTATTTTAATTTTTTGACAACAAATCAAACAGTTTATCTTTTAATTCAAGAATTTGATTACTACTAGGCTGATTTTTATCTATATCCAACAAGGAAATAATTCTATCATCATCAATAGAGTTAAAACCCATATTTTGCACATAACCATTCAATTTATCCGCCAAAGAAACATCCTCAATATCATCAGGATTTAAACCCAAATATCTAGGTAACTTATTTGAAGAAGGAAACATCGTTATTCCCCTTACCTTCTTACGCTGCCCCTGCCTTCTTTCCATGATTGTACTATAATCATCAGTTAAATAAGGATCAATAAACGGAATACCAACATCACTTAATGATATTACTTTAATATCACTGAATGATAAAGGAGTATCAATCATATCAGCAGATCTTGAAGCAATAGTTCCACCACTTCTATGAACTCTCGGACCTTCACCAATATGCATTCCTGCCTCTACCATTCCTGCCCTAACCGGACTCGCAGCCGTGTATGTTAAAATAAGTGCAGTAGGTGTTAAATATTCCATTAATTTTGTGAAAAAATCTACTGAATATAATTCAGGACATTTAGCCGGACTAAACGGATCTAAAAATACAGCATCATATTCCTTTTCATTACAATTTTTTATATAATCTCTTGCATCACAAACATGAATATTTAACTTTATATTTGATGGTATATTACTTAAAACTTTATTATAATGCAAATAACCTTTATCTATCAAATAAGATTCTATGGCTTTTTTAACATAACTATGTGATTCACAAATATCAGGTATAAACAAGGTGGTTGCAATAGTTTCTAAGGATGATTCAACCATATCAACCTCAATTTCAACATCACAATCATTTAGATAATCCAATAAAGCTGAAACATTATACCCTATTCCACTACAAATATCCAGTACTTTAATTACTGAATTTTCTTTTGCTTTTTCCAAAAGTTTAGATGGTATGACAAATTTTTCAAACGCTTCAGTACGTGCACCAAATTTGCTGTGTAATGTCTCTGATTCGTCATTTCTCTTATCTGAAGATAAAGTATACGAACCATCCTCTGTTCTAATTAAAAATCCTGCTATCTCATCTTTAAATAATTCTCTAGCATCTTTATGTCCATTAGCTTCTAATTCGAATACTTCACGAATAATTTCTTTGTTTTGAGAATTAATTTCAAGCCTTGACGATTCATCACTATTCATAAGTACACCATATTTATAGGAATAAAAAAAATATATCCAAAAAATATACCCTTCATTTTGTAATAATTATATATTAGTTATAACATTCAAACATAATAAATATTTATATTATAAAACAAATTACATAAGTACTTTAAATATAAATCAACAAAAATAATACCAATATAAGGTGATAATATGAATAAAAAAATTATAGCAATAATAATAATATTAATTGCAGCAATAATCGCAGGATACACATTTTTCTATGCACCTTATCAAGAAAAAGTTCTATCTGAACAATATGATGGAAACTTACAAAATGCAAGTGCTATCGAAAAAGACCTAGTATCAATAACAGAAAAATTCAATACCCAAAACAGTACAGATGTCGATGTATTAATCAACACAATAAATAATGAGATAATGCCAAAATATTCTGAAGAAATTAAAGTACTAAATGAAACTTTAAAATATGCAAACAACAACGAAACGAAAGAACAATATATCGCCAATCAAACTAAAAGATTAGAATTGGAATCTAAAAATTTAAACGCAACTGTTTCAACATTAAATGCTATTTCACAATATGTTAAAGGAGAAAAAAGTCCAGAAGATGCTCAAAGTTCAATAAACCGTGCTAACATTGAAATGGAAGATAGTGTAAAAGAGTTAGAAACAGTAAACAATAACATTAAAAAGATATTAAATGATAATCCAGAGTTTAGTCAAATGTTACATAATTTGAATTTAGAAAAAACATTCTATGGAGAACAAAGAGCAAACAATCAAACACCAAGTGTTGCAAATAATACTACAACAGTTTAACCACCCTCTTTTATTATTTTTTTAAAATAAACTATTTTTTAGAAAAAAAATAATAATAAGTTTAAATAAAATAAATAGTATCTATTAATTACATAAGTAATACAATGTTTTAATTTTGATAATTAAATGATTAAAGGATGTTTAAAAAAATGAAAACATTTAAAATGTACGTTAAAACAACAATATATAATGAACAGGATAAAATTCTTCTTCTAAAAAAGAAAGAAGAGGAAGATAACAAGCCTATTTGGGATTTACCTGGATCTTTATTTACTGAAGAACAAAGTTTTGATGAAACGGTAATCAATAATGTTCAAAAAGAAATAGGTTACTATGTATATCCTGGAAAAATCATAGGAATCTCTGATTATTCAGATAAACAGGAAAAAGAAGTCAACGTGATTATGGAAGGAACTATTTTAAATGGAGAATTACTTCTTTCAAAAGACTATGAAACCCACACATGGGTAGCTATTGATAGAATAAGTGATTACCCTCTAGCACCATGGTTAAATGAGTATATACGAAACAATAAAAATCCATTCAAAGATATTGAAACAGAAATAGAAGAAATTACATCACAAAAACAGAGCAGACGTGGAAGTATACAACCGGATTTATGGAACCCATTTAAATCTAGGGATAAATCTGAAGATAATACCAACAATAATACAACAACTGTTGATACTGGTGCAAAAAGCTCTTTCAGCATTTTAAAAGATGCTATTAAAAGAACGTTCCATCCTCAACAGGTTCATGTTACCCAAACAACTCCAACATCTGAGGAAATACATCAAAACATAACAGAAGAAGAAACAGAAGATGACAACTTTGTTGATAAATTAAACATTCGATTCAAAAAAGAAGATAAAGAAGAAGAGGAATATCTTAATGAAATAATAAGTAAGGACAATACAGATGATATCATTATAGACCACAACGAAAAGAACACCACAGACGACATCATCATAGACCACAACAAAAAGGACACCACAGACGACATCATCATAGAACATGACAAAAAGGACACTGCAACCGAAAACATAGACCATGTTGTTAAAGAAGAAAAGACTGTTTCAAATGAAGAAATCATTCTAAAACCTAAATTTGAAAATAAGAAGATTTTCGATATGAATATCAACAGACAACAAAATATGAGAAGCAGTATCGATAAGATTAAAAATCCTATTAAAAAACAAGTCCAAAACATAACCTTAAAAGAGCCTGAAATAAAAATCATACGTAAAAATGAAGAAACACCTCATATTAGAACAGAAAAAGAGTCAAAAGAAAAAGTAAGTTTCAATTCTGAAAACATTAACAGAATAGGTTGGAAAGAACGATTAAACAGAATTAACCGTACTGAAGCAAACAATACTCGGAAAGAAGCTCCTCGCCCTAAAGGTCAAAGAAAATAATTTTTCTTGACCCCCAACATCCTTTATTAATTGAAAACAGCTATTTTTATTATAATTTAAATCTTAATTCCAATATAATTAAGTGTTAACAATATTATTTCAATACCCACATAACCAACAGATATGAAATAAATAGTAGTTAATATTCCGGCTATAAATCCTAAAATCATAAGATAAGAATCTTTTTCCAGTATACTTAATGATAACATTAGCATAGACAATGCTGGTGTAAAATCCGTAAATGGAATAGGAAGAGGCAAGAATAATAATAATGATAAGAATATAGTGAATAAAGCATTTAACACTATCATATACCGTTTAGAATATAAATTTCCCCTTGGCTTGGAGATTTTTTCCAAATATCCAAAAACTTTTTCCAAAACTTCAAATAGTTTCAGAATATTTTCTTTAGATATTTCATATTTTCCAATAAAATCCGGTAGATAAAGAGATTTATTTCTTAGAAAAGCAATTTCTAATAAAATTATCAAAATTCCAAAGGGAGTACTACTCCCCGGAATTGAAACTGGAATTAAAAATGGAGCCAACAGTATAATGATTAAAAGTTGAACTCCTTCACTAGATAGAACTTTAGTTAATTCACTTAAAGTTATATCCCCTTCAGGTAATGTTTTTTGAATTTCCTCTAATTTTTTGGAAGTAGCTAGTGATTTTCCAGTTGATACTTGTAGCATAATATCCCTAATTGGTTATTTTTTTTACAATACAATGAATTTTGATATTATTAGTTTTTAAATTTTTGTATTATATTTGAAATGTCTATTTCATCAATATTAGGTATGGCTTCTGTTGCACCGGTCTGAGTAGTTGATTGGGCTGCAACATAACTTCCAATTATTCCTGATTCTTCAAGGGAATATCCTTTTAGGTAAGCATAGAGGAATCCTGCATTGTATGCATCTCCGGCTCCTGTAGTATCAATTGCATTTACTTCGAATATTCCTATGTTATATTCTTCATCTTGTCTTTTTATGAAGGATCCTTTTGTTGAACGTTTTACAACCAAGATTTCTACTTTGGGAGCTATTGTTTCAACTGCTTTTCTAAATTCGGTTTCACCAGTTGTTATTAGTAGTTCTGTTTCGTTTATTAAGAGTATGTCTGTGTAGGATATTAGTTTGTCCATGAATTCTTTGCCTTTGTTTACATACAACATTCCGGGATCAAATGAAACTGTTACTTTTGAAGATATTTCTTCAAGAAGTTCAAATTGTGTAGTTATGGAAGGATCATTAGGATTTAAACCTACAAATGATGTTAAGTGTAATATTTCAGTATTTAATATGTAGTTTCTGTTTATTTCGTCGTTAGATATTTTGTCATTAATTTTTGGAGTTACGTAAAGTTTTCGATTTCCTTCATTATCTACAAAACCTATTACTTCGCCTGTTTCTCCTTTGGATTCTATTAGATGATCTGTGTTTACGTTGTTTTTTTCCAGGTATTCTTTCATCATTTTTCCGTTAGAGTCTTTGCCTATTTTTCCTATGTATCCTGCGTTTAATCCCAGCTTTGCTGTTCCTATTATTGTGTTAGATGCAGAACCTCCACAAGATTTTGTTTCTTCGTAGATAAATGTTTCACCATCTTCTGGTGCAAATTCATTTACTTTGCATAATCTGTCTACGTTTAGTGCACCCCAACCTATGATATCAAACTTCATTTCTTGACCCCTATTTATTCTAAAATGTCTTTAAGATGGAATTTGTATTTTCCTAGGTTTCCTCCATAGTTTCCGGCTGATACTTTTAAAACTCCGTCTATTCCGTTTAGTGCTTCTATTCCTTTTTTCAATGATTCTTCGGCGTTTTCTAGGGTTAATGCGTTGATTACTATTTCTGGTATGTAGTTTACTCCTTCTTCTACTTTGGATTCGTCGCCTATTTTTTCTTTGAGTGATGGACAGTATGGGTGGTTTGTTGTTGGGCCTATTTCCGGATAATTTGTTTCTACTTTTGATCCTGCTGAGCATATATCGAATGGTGTGCATATTCCTTCGACTTTACTTAATGCTTCTAATGATTTGTATCCTGCTTCAAGTACTGCTTGTTTTGTGCTGCAGTAATACCAGAAGTTTACTCCCATAATTCCTTCCATGCAGCCTACTTTTTGTTCTATGTAAAAGTCAGGTACGCATATTGGGACTCTTATCATTGTTCTTCCATCAAATTCTTCGGTCCATTCATATCCGTCCCCACAATGTCCTACATGTTCTGTTGTATCAATGTAATCAAATGGGTTTATTGATGCATCAAATATTTTTACGAAAGGTTTAACGAGTATGTCTTGTCTGATTCTGAATGATAGTTCTTTGTCAAATTTGTTTAAGTCTTTGGTGTTGTACCAGAATTGTATGATTACTCCCGGCCTATTGTCTGGTGTTTCTTCAGGGGATAAGAATTTTTCTACTCCTGATTCTGTTCTTCCTATTACTGTTCCTGGTGTTGCACTAGCATCGTATGCTATTTTTTCAATTGTTTTATCGTCTTCGGCTGTTACAATCATCCTTACACATGTTCCGGTAAATGCTTCACAATAAGTATCTTCTATTTCAAAATCCATATTTTCACTATCCTAAGTTTCCTATTTTTTGTCCTCTAACTATATTTCTTATTTTTTTACTTTGATTATTTAATTCTTCAATATTGTTTTCGGTTATTATATCAATTGATGCTTTGTTTACAAGTAATTCCTGGGAAATTTCTTTGTTTGTGGAATAATTTAGTATGGTTTCTAGTGAATTTTCGTTATATTCACTTATAAAGTCGTATACTCCACTGGTTCCTTTGTTGTTAAATATGTCTGCTATTAATGCTAAAATCAGGTTATTTGTTGATGTTATTGATATTGCTGCCGAGTTTATTGAATGAATATTACCATTAAATGAAATGCTTATTCCATCGTTCTCTTTTGCATATTCTAATGCTTCACAATCAGTAATACTATCTCCACTATACATTAGGTTTGATGGTTCGTAGTTATTTTTTTCTACAATGTCAAGTATTGCATTTCTTTTACCTATTCCTCCAACAGGGGTTACGGAGTCTATTAAGTTGTTTATTTCCATTTTAGAGATAATTTTGGTGAAAAAATGATTGATATTGTCGAAACTACTGTCAAATAGTATGTTTTCATGTATAGAAATAAGTGAATCTTGTTCTTTATTATTTAAATCGTATTTGTCAAGTTCTAATTGTGTTGAATAAGTATTTTCATAGTTAAAACCGGTTTTATCACATAATGCTTTGATATATTGGTTATAACTTGTACTTACTATGTAACATGGCATTATGTTCTGAACATAACTTATCATCTGATATGCTCCATCCACCATGTTAATATTATCTTCAGAAAATTCTATAAGATCTTTTTCTGTTATACCATAAGCTTTAAAGAAGGGCAAAATAAGTTTTAATGTACTTCCGGCAAGATAACCTTCAGTATTTTTTTCAACAAGCATATCATCATAATTACTTAATATGCTGAAGAATTCCCCTCCTTCTGGAATAAAATAATCTGATATTTCATAGGCATTATCATTTATAGATAATGGTCCTTCACAATCAGTTACATAAAATTTATCACTCATAAATAAAACACCATTAAAGAAAGTTAATTATATAATTATGTATATCAAAAGAAACATATTAAATTATAATATAACTTTTTATTCTGGTGAATCATGAATCGTATGAATAAAATTATAAAGGGAATATTAATTGTTATTTTAATTGTTGCTATTTTACAAGTTACCTACCTAGTTGTATTCCATAACCCAGGACAAGATTATACTGAATTTTATATTCTTGATAATAACAATGATACCCTGAATTATCCTACAAACGTTTCTCAAAATTCTGTTGAGAAAGTAATCATTGGGATAACAAATCAGGAACATCAAGATATGAATTATACAATTATAGTAAGTAAGGATAATCAAACAATAACAAAATTCAATGAAACATTGAAAGATAAAGAAACAAAAGAATTTCCATATTATATTGATAACACAAAGAATATAGGTATAAATCAGAGCATAAACTTCAACTTGTATAAGGGAAATGTTTCATTACCGTATAGATCATTATATATCAGATATAATGTGATTTAATAGAGCAAAGGGAATAGTAAAGAGAGGACAAAGAGATGAAAGATAAAAGATGTATAGTAACCGGTGGTGCAGGATTTATAGGATCGCATATTACTGAATCATTACTTAATCAGGGTGCTTCAAAAGTAACCATAATCGACAACATGTCCACTGGGAAGATTGAAAACTTAAAAGAACTTGATCATGATAGGATAGAACTGGTTTGTGGAGACATAAGCGATTTAAATTTAACCACAATATTTGAAAACCATGATTACATATTCCATGAAGCCGCACTTGTAAGTGTACCTGAAAGTATAGAAAATCCTGTTAAAACAAACAATACCAATATTAAGGGAACATTTAATGTTTTTAAGGCAGGATGTGAAAATAATATTAAAAAAATAGTATGTGCATCTTCTGCAGCAGTATATGGAGAGACAGAAGTTTTACCTAATGTTGAAACATTACCTCTAAAGCCATTATCCCCCTATGCAGTTTCTAAAGCTACAATGGAATTATATGCATATACTTTTACCCAAACATACAATCTGCCGATTACATGTTTAAGATATTTTAATGTATTCGGTCCAAGACAAAGCGTTGACTCAGCATATAGTGGTGTTATACCAAAATTCATAACCACATTACTTAAAGGTGAACAACCAATTATTTATGGTGACGGTACTCAAACCAGAGATTTTGTATATGTTAAAAACATTGCAGATGCCAATATTAAAGTGGCCGAAAATGATGTTACAGGCGTTTATAATATTGCTCATGGCAATACCATAAATATCAGGGAATTATTAGAGAAAATATGCGATATTATGGGATACGATTTTAATCCAAAATATGAACCTGTTCGTGCAGGAGATATTAAAAACTCTTTTGCAGATATCAGTAAGGCTCAGAAAGATTTTGGATACGAAAACGAACACGATTTTAACAAGGAACTTAGAGAAACTATTAGATTTTATGAAAAAGAATTTGAAAACTAAATCTTTTATAACTTTTTTTTGTAGACAATGGGATTATTATGATTTCAAATATTAAAAATTTAATCAAACGAAATGAATATAAGAAAGTATTTGAGAACATTATTTCCCTCACAGGATTACAATTTGCCAGTTATATTCTGCCTTTAATCACATTGCCCTATTTGACATTTGTATTGGGACCTGATAAGTTTGGGTTAACACAGTATGCTATTTCATTAATCACATATTTTCAAATGTTCACAGATTATGGGTTTAATCTTTCTGCTACTCGTGAATTAGCAATAGTGAGAGAGGATAAGGTAAAGGTTTCTGAGATTTTTAGTTCTGTGATGTTTATAAAGATTTGTTTAACCGTTTTGAGTTTAATTATATTATTAGCAATCATATCATTTATACCACGGTTTGGTAGTGATGCAGATGTGTACCTGTTAACTTTTGGGATGGTTATTGGTTATATGCTATTTCCCACATGGTTATTCCAGGGTTTGGAGTACATGAAGTATACGAGTATTCTGAATATTTTGGGAAAAGTCATATTTACTGTGTTCATATTTTTATGCATACATCATAGTTCTGATTATCTGCTGGTTCCTATCATTAACTCAATTGGTTATATTATTGTGGGAATTCTTGGAATATATATTGCTTTAACAAGATTTGATATAAAAATTATCAGACCAACCTCTGCTAATATTAAGTATCATCTTAAAGAGGGTTGGCATGTATTCGTATCAACTATTGCAATAAACATGTATACTACAACGAATACGTTTTTATTAGGATTGTTAACCAATAATACTCTTGTTGGATATTATAGTATTGCCGAGAAGATTACTCTTGCAGTGAATGGATTATTTACTCCTGTATCTCAGGCATTGTTCCCATTTATCAGCAGGAATGTTGAGAAAAAGGATGATAGAACAAATATTTTATTTATACGTAAATTAACTAAATTAGCTGCAGTATTGGGTTTAATCTTTTCTGTAGGCTTATTCATATTTGCTGATCCTATTATTAGCATAATATTTGGTGCAGAATATCATAATTCAATTATTATATTAAGGGTACTGTCCATATTACCGTTAATGGTGTCTTTAAGCAATGTATTTGGTATTCAGACCATGATTACATTTAATTACAAAGAAGCATTTACAAGAATTGTGATACTGGGTGGAATAATAGATATAATACTGGGAATTACCCTGATTACATTACTGCAGGAAGTGGGAATTGCCATATCATTTGCAATTACTGAAACATTCATTACAGTTGCAATGTTGCTCTTCTTACAAAATCATGACATAAAGATATTAGGAAAACTATCATCCGAATAAAAAACAGAGGGAGGATTAGAATTTTGCCATTCGATTATATAATTGTTGGAGCAGGAATTACGGGCATAACTGCTGCTGAAGAACTTTCAAATGTCCTGAATAAAAAGGTTTTATTGATTGATAAACGTTCCCATATCGGTGGAAACTGTTATGATTATATAAATCAAGAAGGTACATTAATCCATAAATATGGACCACACATCCTCCACACAGATAGTGATGAGGTATACGATTACTTGTCACTTTTTACTCTGTGGAACATTTATAATCATAAAGTTCTTTATAAAATACAGGACACTCTTGTTCCAGTACCATTCAACCTCATTAGTATAGATAAATGTTTATCTAATGAATCGGAGAATATTAAGAATGCATTGCTTGACCAGTATGAAGTTAACAGCAAAATACCAATTAAAGAACTTAAAAATTCATCAAACGAATATTTAAGGTTATTAGGTAATTTCATTTATGATAATGTGTTTTTAAAAGATTTTAAAAAGCAGTACGGACTTAATGAAGAGGAGATAGAGGAATTTATTGACAAAATGTTACCCTTTAACTTATCCTATGATTGCAGATATTATAAGGATAATCATCAAGTTGTTCCAGCACATGGTTATACTAACATGTTTGAAAATATGCTTTCAAGCCATAATATCACAATACTCCTAGAAAAGGATTATCATGAAATTTTAAGTATAGATTATGAGAATAAAAAGATTTTTTATGAAGACAAGGAGTTTAAGGGACATTTAATCTTTACTGGGATGATTGATGAGTTTTTCAATTACAGGTATGGTGAACTTCCTTACAGATCACTGATTCTGCTTAATGAAGATTTAGATGATGTTATTTTCCAGGAAAATGCTACAATTCATTACCCTGACGAGTATCATTTTACAAAGATTACTGAATTTAAATATTTAACGGGACAACAAACATTTAATACAACGATTCAATTTGAATTTCCTACTGAATATGATATAAACAATGAAGAACAAAATATACCATATTATCCAATAGATTTAGAAAAAAATATGGCACTTTATAAAAAATACCTGAAATTAAGTGAAGAATACGAAAATGTTACATTTATTGGAAGATTAGCCGAATACAGGTTATTGCAAATGGATGAACTTGTTAAAAAAGTTCTTGATTTAATTAATAATAAATTCGCAAATTTATAATATTAAGCTACTAAAAAAAAATGTGATTATATGAGCACTGTCAGAACCCTTGTAAAAAATACCAGTGTATTGTTTTTATCCCAACTAATTAGTTATGTACTGGCATTTTTTTATACATTATACTCAGCAAGATATCTTGGAACAACAAACTTCGGTATCATTTCTTTTGCAACTGCCATTTCAGGATTATTCGCCATATTTACTGATCTGGGTTTATCAACATTAACAATACGAGAGGTAGCTAAAGATAAAGATAAAACTGCCAAGTTTTTAGGAAACCATGGAAGTATTAAACTTATATTATCAATAACTACCATGCTTGCTTTGATAATATTCGTAAATGTCGGCACATTCAATGAAGTAACCAAGAATGTTGTGTATCTGATTGGTTCTTCAGTAATTATTAATGCATTTGGAGGAATTTTCTCATCATTATTCAGAGCATACGAACAGATGGAATACCAGTCAATATCAGAGATATTGAATTCAGTAATTCTATTTGTGGGAATTCTTATATGCGTATTTACTAAACAATCAGTTATTGGTGTTGCATTAGTATATGTTATTGCATCTTTAGCCGTGCTAGTTTACAATTTTGCAGTAAGTACAAAAAATTATGGTTTAATACATTTCCAGGCAGATTTTACATTTTGGAAATATATGATATTAACTGCTTATCCTTTAGCTATAACAAGTATTTTTGCACTTATATCATTTAAAATGAACACTATACTGTTAAATATGTTGGCAACCAGTGCTGCTGTGGGAGAGTATACTGCTGCATTTAATCTGATGCAGGCTTTAATATTTATTCCAACAGTATTTTCTACTGCTATAATGCCAATATTTGCTAAGCTGTATGTGGATAGTAAGGAAATGCTGGCTTACTCGTATAAAAAATCGTTGAAATACTTGACAATTATCAGTATGCCTATAGCTGTGGGAACAACAGTATTGTCCGGAAAGATTATTACATTCATTTATGGTCCTGCATATGTTAACACTATCCCCGTGCTTGAATTAATTATATGGGCACTTCCTGCTATATTCCTAAGTTATATCCTGGGAACTAGTATTGCTTCCATTAACAAACAGCACGAAACGGTTAAGGCAACTTTCATGTGCCTATTATTCAGTACTATAGGAAATTATATTTTAATAAAAATGTTTGGTGGTGTTGGTGCTGCGATGATTACCGTACTTAATGAAGTGAGTATGGTGATATTTTACATGTATATCATGCATAAATATGGATATTCAGTACCATTAAGAGATATACTGACAAAACCGTTTATTGCTAGTGTATTGATGGGTATTGTAGTTTATGCTTTAAACCTGGAATTGTTTACTAGTGTAATAATTGGAATGGTAGTGTATTTCATATGTATATTTGTCATTAAGACCTTTGATAGTGATGATTGGAAGATTATAAAAGAATTGATTCCTGAAAAAATTATTAAGAAATTTAATTTGTGATTACTATGATGAGTATTATTTGTGTTTATAATAATAAGAATATTCTTGATGAGTATTTGATTAAAAGTTTGAACACACAGACAGAAAAGTATGAATTAATATTAGTGGATAATAGGAATAATGAGTTCACCAGTGCTTCTTCTGCATTAAATTATGGTGCAGGTCAAGCTCATGGTGATTTTCTGGTATTTGCTCATCAGGATATTTATTTTTCTGATAGAGATTGGATTAAAAACACGTTGGAACTATTATATACTTTGGAGAATGTTGGGATTGTAGGTGTTGCAGGTAAAACTGTTGACAGTATTGTTAGAAGTAATATTAAACAGGGCTTAGATCCTGTTGATGTTTCTCCATTTAAACTTGATACTCCCGAGAAGGCAAGTACTGTTGATGAATGTTTGTTCATTATACCCAAGGATGTGTTTGATAAAACAGGATTAAATGAGGATTGTGATGACTGGCATTTATATGCAGTTGATTATGTGTATAATATTAAAGATAATGGTTTTGAAGCATATATTATTCCTACTGAGTTAGAGCACAGATCTAAGGGTGCGTCTATGAGTGAAGGATATTATTCTACTTTACCAAAGTTACAAAAAAAGTATTTTAAGAAGGGGTTGATTCGTACTTGTATGGGTGATTGGTTTACTTTTGTCCCTATACGTTTACAGAGGTTTGTAAAGAAATTTAAGAATTATTAGTGTTTAATTCTATTAAGAAAGTACAACAGTCATCATATTTTGAGGTACATTCAACTTCTTCTACTGACACTTCTTTTTTATAGAATTCCTCAAATATACCTTTGAATACCCCTTTTGTAAGATTACATAGTGTCATATTGTATTGTAATCCATTACATTCGTTACAATCATAATTTTTTAAGATTAAAGGATTATCACTGCTTAATTTGACATGGCCTAATCCTAGTTGTTCAAATTTTTCTATTATAGCATCAATTAGTTGATCGAATGTTTCAAATTCCAATGAAGCATATATTTCTTTACCCACATTTTTTCCCGTTTCAACTTCCAAAGGTTCCAGTTGAAGTCCATGAACCAGTAAAGTTGATTTATATTGCCTAAAAATTTCAGTAAATAACTGTTCCCTAGTATCCAATTGAGAATTAACTTCCGGATATTTGTATATAATTTTATCAGGATATATTTCTCCGATATAATCAGCCAATATATAGAATAATTTACTTCTACGATCCATTGGATGAGATTTGAAACTTACGATACCATCATCTATGAGATTCTTTAAATGTACTGATATTGTTGATTTTGATTTACCTATTTCATTAACAATATCTGCCTCACTAACTTGACCCTCCAACATATTTAATATTTGTATTTTAATAGGACTGTCTACTATTTTTATTCCCTTATTAGTAGAATAAATCTTTATTTTAGTGTTATTGAAATTGTTTATAGGCATCATAATTATTTGTATATTAAAAAAAGAATATAAATGTTTTTCTAAAAAAATAGAGAAAAATACTTTAAAATACTAAAAAGATGGAAAAATTATAAAATAAAATTTAAAAATAAGAGTTTTAATAAAAAAACATCATAAATAACTGCTTTATAATAATACTACATACTATAATAATTTAAAGTAATAAAGATATTTACAAAGAATTATTAGGAAGTATTTATATGGTCTTTATTTTATCAAGAGTATACCGAGCATTACCACAAAGCATTAAAAATCAGAGAATAGTAATAGAATTAGTTCAGAGAATTAACAACAACAACAAGTTCAAAGAATTAGAATCCCATTATAAAATGTTAGATCTCATTTTCAGTAGTTGTGATATTAAAGCAACAGGTGTTATGAGACAAGTTCAATTATTATCATTAGAGCTACTGAAATTATTTGATAAAATCTGCCAAAAGCATAATTTAACTTATTGGATAGATTATGGAACATTACTTGGAGCAGTACGTCATGGAGGTTTTGTGCCATGGGATGATGATATTGACATATCCATGCCAAGGGAAGATTATAAAAAATTTATCAGAGTATTTCCGGAGGAAATTGAAAAAATTAGCGAATTAAAAGACCATCTGATTATTTCCAAACTTACAAAGCCCCATGACAATTATCCTGAAGGATGTAATGAATTAGATTTAATAAACAATGGTACGTTCATTTTATTCTTCCAATGCGCATTTAAAAAACCTTTTGTACATTTTGATGTATTTCCTAAAGAATTTATAGAAGATGAAGGTTTAACAGATACAAGAAATGAAGACCAGACAAAATTACAGGTTGAACTTAGAGAAAAAATTATTGATGGAACATGGACTTTTGATGAAGGATTAGAAATTCAAAGATCCAAGATGAAATTTACAAATAAGAAAACATCACAAGTATCTGATGCCCTGGATGGTCTGGATAATAATATTCATAACAGAATTTATCCTACAGATTACATTTTCCCTCTCCAAAAGATTACATTTGAAGATTATGAATTTTATTGTCCTAACGACTGTGAAGAGTATCTTCCTTTAATTTACGGACCGGAGTATATGCATATTCCACATATTGCTTTAGATCATAACTCTACAGGATTCATAAAAAATCAGTACAATAATAATAAGAAGGATATGGATAAAGAGTTTGAAGAATACACACAGCTACTTAAAGAGATTAATGAAAATTTTCAATGAGTAAATTTAATATTTAATTTTTTTTCAATAAAGAAAAAATAGGATGATTAAATTCTTAAATGATTGTTTATTTATTCATAACTTAGATAGTTATCTAAAATATAGTAAGTATGTGTGGTGATGAATTTTCAGTTACTTTTTAGTAAATAAAGTAATATTTTTCAAAATCTTTTTTTTAAATGTTAATTTTAATGATCTTATTCACCATAAGATATAATTTGAAAAAATAAGCAAAAATAAAGTTTTTATAGTATAGATAAAACACGGAATAACCCACCTCAATTATTAATCATATTAATCATCAACTAAAACTTGACGATTTTTTTAATGAAAAAATATTAATGTTATTAAAAAAGATATTCCTGAAGATAACTCTGTAAATTTTTTGTTTGATGAATATAGAGGCAGTTATGGAATATTTGGATACTTATTTTGAGAATGAACTTCCAGTTACCTTTGCTGAAGATTAAATGAAATCTAAGTTATCTTATATTGGCTCTGTAGAAAACCTTGCTTTGAGGGAAATATGAGTAACCCAAATATAGTTTTTTT
>AUXO013437965.1_pt1 | contig 22670 bp, 18 predicted proteins | sample 768731 | NCBI WGS metagenome assembly AUXO01 (sample SAMN02715735, study PRJNA202380) | gut metagenome | biome: sheep rumen | host: Ovis aries | place: New Zealand: Palmerston North | reverse complement strand
TCTTTCGCCACTTCAGGAAATTGTGACGAAAGGTCGTTATAACCTTCCCATGCAGATTTCCCTGACAGGTACGGGCAGCGACATCCATTTATCCTGTTTTCAATACTTGCTTGCCACTCGAAATCAAAGTGTCTTCCGCTTTTAGGATCATCATAGGGCAGCAACCACCATACACGCTTTTTGGAGCAAGCTGCCACATCTGATGGTTTAAGGTCCCCATTCTTTATAGGATGCCACTCTTTCGCTATTTCTGGATATTTCTTTTCTAGCGATTTATCATATTCCACAACAAAATCTCCATTCCATGCAACATCAGACGGTCATCAGCTTCACGGTATGAAATACTCATACATGTTAAAAAATTGCTTCATTGAACAGGCTCCATATTACCTATGGCATTAAGCAGAGGGACAGCATATTCCCTCAAAGAATTATGCTGTCCCACACCAACCGTAACGCACATTACATGCCTGAACAATATAGCATCAAGGGCCAGTTGATATCATTCGGCAAAAAACTTTCCTGACAGATACGGGCATCCTGTTCCGCCAATAGTTCTAGAGACTACGGTAGCCATCCATTCAAAGTCAAAATGATTACCGCTCTCCGGGTCGTCATAAGGAAGCTGCCACCATACACGCCTACTTGATGTCGCTACCACATCCGACGGTTTGAGATCACCATTCTTAGTGGGATGCCATTCCTTCGCCACTTCAGGATACTGAGTAGCGAGATCATTAAATCCAAGACATACAGCACGCCCTGACAAATAAGGACATCCAGTTCTGACAATAGTTCTAGCGGCAACAGTCGTCTGCCATTCAAAGTCAAAATGCTTGCCGCTAACAGGGTCGTCGTATGAATAAAGCCACCAAACCTTTTTCTGCGAGTCATACAAGACCTGCGAAGGTGTCAATGATCCATTCTTAGTCGGATGCCAGTCTTTCGCTATTTCCGGATATTTTGCTGCTAATGAGCTATCTTTCATAATAATTTCTCCTTTTAAAGCTAAATGTACTTGTGTTTCTTTGAACAATTCTTGCATCCATTGCCTGTGACAGTCCTGTTGGAAATTAGTGACCGCCATTGGTATCCACAATGTCTGCATTTCCACCAAACCCTGCGGCTACGAGATTTTGCATAAACCTGATTTGGCAACATATGCCCGTTTTTTTCTAAGTCCCAGTCCAATGCTATTTCCGGATATAATGTTGCTAAATCATTAAACCCAGTCCATACACGATTTTTCGTCAAATAAGGGCACCCCGAGTGGAACCTTGCCCGGTTTTCGACAGACGCTCTCCATTCAAAATCGAAGTGCTTGCCTGTAACCGGATCATCATAGGGGTATATCCACCATACTTTTTTATGTGAGAACATATAAGTATCTGATGGTCCAAGGATTCCGTTCTTCGTTGGATGCCATTGATCTACCAGTTCAGGATTCCTGCTAGCCAAATCATTGAAACCGCGGCATACTTCATACCCCGACAAAACCGGGCAACCGCAACCCTGCACCGTTCTGCGATAGACAGGAGACTTCCATTCAAAGTCATAGTGTTTACCGGTTACCGGATCGTCATATGGCAAGTACCACCATACCTGACGCGCTGACCCATAAGTAATCTCAGACGGGGTAAGGGCTCCATTCTTAGTTGGGTGCCATGTAGCTGCGATTTCTGGATATCGTGATTCCAAATCATTATATCCTGGCCACACAGCTTGTCCATTCAAATATGGGCACCCCCGCCCGTCATTTTCCTTTGTCATCGAGCATACCCTAGAATGCCATTCGAACTCAAAATGCTTGCCTGTTTCAGGATCATTGTATGGTAAGTACCACCATACTTTGCGTGTGGATTTTCCTGTGACCATATCCGGTTTCAACTTTCCGTTTTTTTGAGGATGCCATAATTCCGCCACTTTCGGAAACCTAGTCAATAAATCGTTATAGCCAGATAGGACCGCACTCCCTGACATATACGGGCATCCTGCGCCATTTATGGTCCTCTCATAGACACGTGCTTTCCAAACAAATTCATACTTCTTACCTGTTTCGGGATCTTCATACAGTTGATACCACCATACCCTTTCTTGTGATTTATAACTTATTTCTTCAGGTATTCTTTTACCGTTTTTTATTGGGTGCCATTGTGCGGCTATTTCAGGATACCTTGATTGAAGATCATTGAACCCCTTCCATACTCTGCCATTATTCAAATACGGACAACCCACACCGTTCTTTACCCTCTGATAAACCGGTGCTTGCCATTCAAAACTAAAGTGCTTGCCCGTTTTAGGATCATCATAAGGAAAAATCCACCATGCCCTAAAGCTTGAACCAGATGAAATCAAATCAGGTCTCAATGCTCCGTTTTTTGTCGGATGCCATTGCACAGCGATATCCGGAAATCTACTAGCCAGATCGTTATATCCCTGCCATACTTTTGTGCCGTTCAGGTAAGGGCACCCATTGTTATTGCTTGTCCGAGAGCAGATTTTTGCCTTCCACTCAAAGTCGAAATGTTTTCCTGTCAATGGATCCTCATAAGGAAGAATCCACCACACATCTTTGTCCGATCCACCCATCACTTTATCCGGGGTAAGATCACCATTCTTCCTGTAATTCCACTCTTTTGCAATCTCAGGATATCGAGTCAAAAGATCATTATAGCCCGGCCATACCTTTTTCTGCGCTATATACGGGCAGCCATGGTTCCTAACAACCCGGTCAAAAACAGAGGCTCTCCATACAAAATCAAAATGTTTGCCACTTTTTGGATCATCATAGGGAAGGCACCACCAGACTTTTTTTCCTGATTTATGAGTAAGCGTTGCCAAATCAATTCCAGCATTTTTATGCGGATGAAATTGAGATGCTATATCCGGTCTTTTTGAAATTAATAAATTATCTTTATCTGCCACTCTTTTCATTTCCATTCTTCCTCAGGCATTCATTTCTTACTATGCGTTTTTAAACATACCGACATAATATATGCGCCTTTATTAAAAATTAATACCCCTGAATAACTCATCCTCGTCTACTGGGATAATTGTTCCCCGCTCTTCACTATCCTCAATCGCCTGACTAATAGAAAACGCCTCATCATATTTGATAGCAGCACTATTATAGAGCTTCTCCATATCCCATGTTTCATCTCCGATACCAATCTGTTTTAATGCATCACGACGCTTTTCTTCATCTGTAAAGCGAATGCACTGTTTTACTTGATCACCAAGAGACTTCAGCATTTTTTCCAATTCTTGACGTTTCTGGTCAAATGCTTGATGTTGTTCTCGGAGTCTTTCGTTCTCAGCACTTAATATGGATTTTTCTCGTTCAAGGATCCTATTGGCTTTTTTTAATGATTCTACCTGTTCACGAGTTTGAATTATCAGTTTACGCTGATCAGGCCTTTGCAGAGAAAAGAACTGCTCTATGTCCGCAGATTGAAGCAGAACATTTCGGCGAAGACCAACCGAAGAACTGAATGACACATTTATTTCCCGAATCCGTTTTTTGCATGGACGATCTTTCATCTCCGTCTTTCCAGTTTTTTGGTTAATCGCGGCTACGGGTCTCGTAAAGTTATAGTCACGTACCCCTTCCAACCCCGGGATATTATCGGCTGCCCACTGAGCAAGTTCTGTTGCCTTTATCTTTCCCGGATTACATTCCTCATATTTGATGACTGCTTCTAATAACAAGTCATCATCGAATCTTGATGTCTTTGCCATTTTATTCTTTTCTCCTGTGCTAGTTTATCTGTTGCTGCTTTGTATCGTGCCATTGCCGTATGTATATCTAGTAATACTTTGTCAGTATCGGTATCATTTTTTGACATGCCCTCTCGCAGGCATTGAATCACCTTTAATTCTGCTGACTCAAGTTTCTTCCTTCTTTTATTTAGCTCTATTTCCAATTCGCTCTCATTTGGCTGGAAGTATCGACAACCAAGACAATCCTCCAGATATCCTTCTTTTTTACAATCTGTAATATTTCCAGTTTTTAGTGGTTGAAATGGCGATGCGCACTTGCTGTCTAAAACCGGAGGGTTCTTTGCGGCTTCGGAAGTCACTATCATATCAGACTTCATATTCATGCGTTCATGGTCCATTTCCCTCTGAATGTTCATTATGGAGCTCGCGAGCACAGTCTCAGACACATTTGTGAAATATCCTCCGCTCGTACATAATTGTTCATGGTCTGCCAGTTGTCGTATTATGTCAACACCGACATTCTGATAAAATAAGTTGGACATTGCGATTGGTCTTGCATCTCCCGCAGTCACATGCTCGAACTCCTGGACTCCGCTTGCATATAATGCATATGCATATTTGCGATTACCGATCAGCCGTTCGTCCATGAATTCACCAATCAAATAATTCAATGCATCCAGAGTCATGTACGAACGCACACTGTTTGTTCGTACAAATAGATACTCTCTTTCAATACTTTTCGTAATCTCCTGGTACTTCTTGACTACCCGTATGCATTCAGTATCTGGCATGCGATATTCAAATATTGCATAATCTCTTTTCGGTTCATAATAAACAACATGATTTCTTTTTTTTAATCTGCTCCTTCTGATCCGTAGAAAGATTTCGCCTTCCCTTCTTTCGATACATTTCAAAGGTGTCAAGGTAATCTCAGTTGCCCTTATTGGCAGTACAAAAGCAATTTTCGTAAAGAAGTACACAGGAAACCATTTGATGAATTCCTCGTCTGTAATATCAGATGAATAGATTTCTGATATTTCATGTTCCAGTGCAAGATAATTGATCATTGGTGCAAGTTGCCTTGGGCGCCTTTTAGGCACAGGAACATTTTTAATCCACGCTGTCAATCGATCAATTCCTTCTTCGGCAATCCCAATAAAGCATAAAAACTCGCTTATGTAATATCTTTGATTGGTATCCATCACCAGTTCCTGAGACTTATACTTATCAATATAGTCTTTAATCGTATTAATCCTTAAACGTATGGATGAGAAAATCATATCGTAGACACAATACAAAGCATATGACTTTAACATATCTCTCATCGTACTGATACCGATTCTATACTCTTGACATAATGGGTGACGCATAAAAGCAACCTCATCAAAGACAAAATCTATAGTATGTTCCGTGATAGAATTGTTGCAAAACCATTTAGAGTCCTCATATTCGCCAGATACCTTATTTTCAGTTCTTAATCGATTGAAGATCACAAGAAATTCCTCATGAGCCTTCGTTTGATATGTTACGTCCTCAACTATGACATACTCCTCCTCACACTCTACTTTGTTGAGCAGACTTGCACTAGCAACCATAGAAATACTCCTTCATCATTAACTTAAGCGCCTGTCGTTCATCTGGTGCCATTTTCACATCATCCATTAAGTTATTAAGAATATTGCGATATCTGGGCATTAACAGTTCATTCAAAACAGATTCTGCCTTACGGTTTCCGTGTCTTGCTTCCTCGTAGTAGTCTTTAAGAACTGCCAGAAGTGCATAATAGCCATGCGCCGTAAACACAGAGTATTCACAACATGATGCAATGCAAGACTGAGCCGCTGGATTAATGCATACTTTGTTAATCGCGCGCAAAGTGCAATATATCCCCTCATCCTTTGCCCTGCCTCTGCCCTGCGAAATTTCAAACAATTGCTTCAAGATCATCCGGAGTTCTCCAACTTTACCCTTTAAAAAATTATTCTGGATATATTGCTGAACTTGTATACCGGATTGAACTATTTCGATATTCAATGGTGCCATCTGTAATTTCTTCATTATTGCGTTCTGGGCCTTAATCGGCAATCTTGTGAATTCGTCAGGATACGCTGTTACAAGCGTGTTATAGGCTTCGAATCCGAACGCTTCCCGCTCCATCATAAAAAACATAATATCTTCAGGAGTCAAAGATTCAAACGTATGGTCTTGGAGATATGCTTTAATGGTATTGAGGTTTTTATGGCTCCTCGCAAACGAGGCAATCATTCCAGGTTTAATACTTCCGCATCCATCATCGCGAGCTTCCTTTTCAATCGCCTGAAGAAAGGCCTTATTCAATCGAATGGTTTGGAGGTTCTGCCCTTTGAGTGCGTCAACCATCCCCTTGCCATAAAAGTCATGCATAATGAGTCGGTTATTATATTTAGCGAAGCGTTCAGGCTTCATGTATCCTTTACCGTTTCGCCTGTGATGCGACTCCGCTATCAGGATCAGCTTCCCGAAAAAAGAATAAAGCTCTGGGAATATTGCAGCTCTCAAGGGCGGAGGCGAGTGCTCGGATGTCTTGCTGGGCACAAAACCGGATATCTCAAACGCCTTAACTGAATACTGGCAAACAGCCTCATATTTATCCTCAGAAATCTTATTACTCAGAATATCCTCGGCCAGCGATCCCCAACTAATATCAATCTCTTTCGGGTACTTTCGTGAATCTAAATAGCAGAAAGACCGAGCTATGTCAGATGCCCGCTGGGCACAGGTAAAACACAGTGCATGAAAAAGCCAGGCTTCGGCAAATAGTGGATTGGCAATCGCTTTCTCAATCATCTTATTTTCGGAATTATAAGATTCATTAAAAATGCATTGAAACAATTGCACTACTGTATCATATTTGTAGGCCACAAGCCCTTGACCTTTATTCTGCCTGACATTTATCGTCACATTATTTCCCCCATAGACCCGGGCCGCATATTCATTAAACTTTTTCAAGTATTTTTTCGCCCGCTTTGACTTTAATTGCTTGACGATTTCGTTAAGTTGTTCGGCTGTAAGGCATGTGATGTCCGGTCCTTGCAAAATCGCTTCAACAAATTCCGTATATGAAGGCGTGATTGTCCCATCAACAAAAGTCTCTGCGGTAAAGGCCTTAAGGGCCTCTTTTGTTCTTTCATGTCCCTCTGTCATCTCCATTAAACGAAATACTTTTTGTGCCTCCGACAAGCCATACTCAATAAAAAACTTTTTTAGATGTTGATCTAGTACATTTACGTCTTCCCTGCTAAAATAAACAGCCTCATTTATGTCACCATATAATAATTGCGTCGGGTCGTAATGCCGAACTCCATAGTAATCATGCGTGATTAAACACTCACAAAGAGCATCACGGTCATGGGCTTTTTTGCCCTGAAATCGTTCTGAATCATGACTGAGCGCATATTCTCTAAGACTGATATACCTGTCTTTCTCCAACTTCATTCCCAGAAAATCCGACGAACTTATTTTTCCGCAGACCAAATGAAGCTTTCCTTGTTCCACGAGATCACTGATGTATCTCGGTGTACAGCCAACTTCTCTTGCGACTTGCGTTATAGTACACAGAACGTCAGTCATCTAGAACCTCCCGTAGTAACGATTCCTGATATCGGAATGAGTACTTTTTGTATAAATCCAGCATTTCTTGATTGGTGTGAATATAGTCGCTCATTGAAGTTATATTCGAATCGCCTCTCCATTTTGCTACTTCCTCGACCCGCATTGACGTCCTTGTTATTAAGTACATAGTGAACCAATGCCGAAACATATGGGCTCCAGGATATTCGCCTGCAATTCTTTCCAATGTGTCCGGATCTATCGAATCGACCCATTTTTCATAAAATGGTGCATGTTTAGCCCATGTCCCTTCCCTGTCACTCAATTTAATTAGTGCCGGTAAAAAACGCTCCTTAAAAAGCTTTTTAACACGATTACAATAGCAAGACACGTTCATAGGCTTACCGTACTTGTTGAAGAATAAAGGCCCATCGTTTACAACTGATATACCACGGCTTCTCAGAAGCCTTTCATGGCTGTCCAGTTCCTTATAAACATCCTGCACGAAGTCAGTATAAATATCTTGGATCCGATGAACCTTTATCGCCCCAAACGGTGATTTTCCTTTATATGCCTTTGCAAAATCTGCTTCATGTCTCAAATCAATTCGAATCGAGCGCACTATCCCAAAGCCGCCGTCAATTATTTTGATGCGCTCCCTGGTCACATTGACTACCTCCCCTTCGCGGAGCCCGCCATACGCCTGCAGCATGATAGCAAGCACTAACATCGGATCATATTTTTTTGCTTCGAACAATATGATCGGAAGATATTCTTCCAACAGATACCTATTCTTGACCTGGTTCTTACGCGGAGGTTTAACGCCAAGTTTGTTTACCTGGTCTATCTGTATTTTTTCATTTTTCATATTTCTGACCAATCCTTTCTTAATCAGCTCTTGCGGATGATACTTAAACGGAAAGCTATCCGCATTTCTTTTGTGATAATTAATTAAAAACTTACTAACGTCTTCAGCTAGACGGTTCCATTCTCCTGGAGCTCGCTGCTTACCATTTCTATCGAATCTCGCCGAAGCATAAAAGTTTCTCAAAGTTGGTACCGTGACATCCGAAATTTGCTCTATATGGGTCTCCCAAAGCAGATAATTAAGAAAGCAGCAAATATTGTAGGCCTTTTTATTCATCGTGATTTCGCTTTTATCAGCATAATCAAGGCCAATATACCACCGTTCGAATTGTGGGAATCCGGACGGCAGCCATAGTTCTTCACTCACCTGACGATATAGTGCGATGCACGGAAAACTGAACGTTCGAGCATCACGCTTAATAATTACAGGCCTATTTTTGAACATGTAGTTTTTTCGATTCGTGCTTTTTTTTCGAAAATCCCTAATGTCAGCCATGCCAACGCCCCTATCATATCTTATTTTTTCCGTAAGTCTTTCACCAGAACGTACTTTCCCTTTCACGAGCATCATACATTAAAACCCCGAAAAAATCAACATTATATTTATAAAATGTTTTCAAATAATGCCATTTTGTAAATATATTTATTTTTTATGTCTTTATATAAGGACATCCAATCTATGGACAGACAATTTCTAAACTAATAAAAATCGAGAAATACACTAAAAAAGTGTTGTAAAATCTAAACAGTCATATTCATAGAATGCTCTTATGTAAATCACTGGCCAGAAAGTGCTCGTACTATATGCTTTTTCAAGCGAGTATTAAAACATTCCCACTTCGAATGCATCGACAAGCTCATATAATCAGCACGAAACTCGTATTTCTATTAACAGAGATCTACTTATTCTGGACGCCAATCAAAAAAAGCAGGGGCTTGAATAGCTTGTTTACTATTCAGCCCCTGCTCGTTTAGTTGTTCTTTATTTTTCATTCATTACGATTATTCTTGTTTATGCCACCATATTCCACATTTGTGATCGAAATTCTTATTTATCAGCACATATTTCACTGCAAGCGTTATTACCTTATCTGATTTATTGACTGATAGTCCGTACAAATAATGCTTCGACAGTGTCTCGCTTACATTCATAAGCACAACGTTAGTTGTAACAGCGCCATATCAGCCATGCGCATTATTTGTCAGCCTGATTTAACCGCCTATACTCATATAGTATTCCCAGTAATTGATATCGTAATCTCAACGCATACGACCCATCAGTGTTTTCATTGAGAATATCCATAACTGTTTTAATGTCTTCTCTTTGTTCATCAGATAAGTCATGAAAAACAGGGTCAAATTCTTCTTGAGGCACAATATTACTTTTATCTTTTGAGCCATATGGTATTATCTGATTAGGCTCTACGTTATAATGATGGCAATAATTAGTAATTAGATATGCTGGTATCTCTATTGCTCCTCGCTCGTAGACTTCAACGGCATGTCTATTAACACCTATTGCTTTTGCAACCTCTGTCCTAGTTTCATTATTAGCAATACGCAAACCTGCAAGTGCCCCTCCGACATATAATTTCCATTCCATGTACTCTGGAGATAAAGGCTTCTTTTCATTACCCTCTTTACGAATAAACCACTCCTCGCTCATAATCCCCCCCACACTTACATAATTGATTTATATATTAATTTATTATAACATAATGATATTATGTTCATTAACTCAAAATCATGATTCTTCAACAGAAAGGACCTAAATGGATAAGCAATTACTGCTCCCCCGCAAGGAAAGTCAGATAGTGTTATATTACTTGTTTAAAAATGAACTGGAAGCTTTTTTTGATAGTATCGGAATAAAGCACGAAACCAGCTTAAATGATGACATTCTTCGAGCAGAATCTCTTGTGAAATTTCTTGACCCCGCCGTCATCGAACTATATCGCACAGCATGTCAACAATCCATTAAAACGCTATGTATGATAGAACCCAAACTCACATTACGCAGTAATGGGATTACTGATTTAGTTCTCCGTCCAGATTCTGACGATATAATAATAGAAAGGTTTGATGGTGATTTTGATTTTATCACCAAGACTTACACCTGCATGCCAGCATATGCATTCCGCTTTAAGTATTTTTCAAAAAACTATTTGCTACTGAATAATTTTTGTTCTGTTCGTTCCGGTTTTAGCGATGACTACAAAGAAATGATGACTAGTGTCCAACAGTTTTTATATCATCATGAAGGAGATAGTTGGAGTTCAATCGAGCCTAATTTCAGGCAGGATCTCATTCATAAAATTGAAGTTGCTTTGAATTGCCAACTCAATTACCTCTGTAATCGCCACATAGATGATCCAAAATTCAACCTTTTACACTATTTGGGACTGAACGATCGTTATGACTTATTGGTTCTCCCTTATGAAAAAAAACTAACTCTTACTGCCATGAATTTTGATGGTAATTTGCCTGAGTCAATAGGACCAACTTTACGTGCAACGATGCCTACACAAATCGACCGACCGAAGAACAGTGATGGTAAACAGCGAGATGTTCCAATTATGGCATACAGATTCGACAATAACTGTGAGATACAGGTGCGTACACACATTGCTCTTGACAGAATTACTCCTGGCTCTATTGCGTCATCTGTTAAATTGACCAAATTACCGGCGGGAACATTTCAATGTATCAGAACCTGGATTTAATACTAATCGGACATCTATCTACGACCTATACTGTAACTTCTTTATTGTCAAGGATATACCATGAATATTTAGCGAACAGCTCCTTTTGAATCACAAGATAGTAACATCGTATTTATAATCCGATACTCGTGACAAAATGAGCAATCCTGTGTAAAAATCATAGCATTATTTTGAAATAACGAATATATATGAAGAACATTGAAGCAGCTCGATAATAGTCTTTAATTGTCATGAATCATTGTATTTCTCCCATCGCCCGAAAAGTACCCTTGTAAAATAAATCCTATTTACACTTAGCCCAATTTGGGCTATTATATAAGTAGGGGAATGTATGTTTGCATCGAATTAATTAGACTATTTTACAAATTATGCAATAGGGGGATAAAAATGAGCAGAGATTTTAAGTCAGCCGAGAGTCAAAGAGTACTACAGGAGCGTATAAAAGTACAAAGATTTTTTCAGGATATGGCCGCATTTGAGCCTCCAACAAAATCTCACTCTAATAATAGCAATACTCACGAAAACAAAATCATTGACCAAGAATCTGATTCAATGGAAATGAACAGCATGACACCAGGACAAAGACTACGTCTATGGCGGAAAAACCATAACCTTACAATGACGCAGCTCTCGAAACTTTTAGGGGTCAGTCAAGCCACTATTAGCCATTTTGAAGCTGATAGGGTCAATCTTACCTCTAAGACTCTTGAGCATTTAGGGGAATTGGGTCTTGATATAAATTGGCTCCTCTGCGGCAAATTTCAATGCTTTTATACTTCTGAGCCGCAAATAAAAGAACTCAGCTTTATAGCAGAAGACTTAGATCCAAATTTCAGGGCAAGCTTACTGGATTATGCTGAGTATCTAAAAGCCAAGCAGGTAAGTACGTTGACATCAGAAAAGAATGGTTCGCCTAAGAACATTTGATGGCTCCTACTGATGGACGCCCAATCAATTTTGTCAAAGATGCATATTAGACAACACGGATTTGTAAAGGGATAGAAATGAGAAAAATAATCGATCCGCCCAAGAGTCATAGTAAATTTGAGGAACGTGTGAAAGAGCGCATACGATTTTTACAAGAAATGGGGGCATTAGAGCTTCAAACGAATACTGTCTCCAATAATAACGACACTCATGAAAGCAAAATCATTGACCAAAGACTTAATTCAATTGAGGTCAAAAGCATGACACCAGGTCAAAGACTACGCCTGTGGCGAAAAGAGCGCAATCTGACTATTAAGCAGCTTGCCACAATAGCTGAAATTGATGCCATAGCTATTCTAAAATATGAAAGCGGCATGGCAAGTTTTTCCGCTAAGGATCTAAAGTATTTAGGAGAACTGGGACTTGATTTGAATTGGCTGCTCTGCGATAAAGGTCAATGTTACTATGCTATAGATCCACTGTTAAAAGAAATAGGCTATATAGCAGAGATCTTAGATGCTGATTACAGGGCAAGCTTATTGGAATATGCTGATTACTTAAAAGCCAAGCAGTCAGGTACGTTGATATCAGAATAAGTAAATCACCCTTCAATCATTTGATAAAACGTCTTACAGATAAGCAATCATCAGGCTAAAGAAATCGCTCTGACTCTTTCGCAATCGCGTCACACTCTTTACGAATCGATGCAATGCAGTTGATCAGCACATATCCCACAGCCTCGGCAGATACAGAATCCACTTCCGTCATCATTTCAATCACAGCCTCCATGCCATCCAGTGTGCAATCGATGGTCGTCAAAGCATGATCAATTATATGATTAATCATATTAATAGCCTCCTTGTAATCATTGCTCTCCTACTCTTATAAGAATAGAGTCTTTGATACAAAGAGGCTAGACCTATTCGATATTTTGACATGATGCCGGCTTTAGTTTTCCATTTTTATTGGATTTATGGGACCTGGCAATTTCGTGTCAAAAAATGTGTGCATGCAATAGTGCGTAGAGCTGTTTACAGCCTCAGGTCCTTATTCAGAGCCATTACCCGTCATAAGCTGTGCATCTAGCTCTGCTTTATGCTCCAGAATATAATTCAACTCAAGGCTTCTGAGTTCGTCTAACGCATACTCCAAGCTGTAGGGGTTACAACCTTTCTCCATTAAAGCCACACGTTCCCGGACAAGCATATCATCAAACACATGCCTATACTCTGGGTTGTCGTGCAGGGCGTTTCTCGCTTCGTTGATGTAGCCATTCAGCACTAATCTTTCCATAAGAACTTCCTTTCCATAAGCTTATAAAACTATGAGCTATTTAGCATGGCTGTAGAGTTTTCTGCCCACAAAGTTCGTTTTCACTTTTTATTTGATTTTTACTACCTGCTGGAGTATACCTTTCAATACTTTAGCTTCTGCTTCCGTTAGGGTAATACCTTTTCCCATCTGTGCGTGATCCGATGCCCAGTCTCTGATGTCATACTTAGGGTGCCGTTATTCCATGAAATCAAGTTTAGCTCCTTTCGCCATCCTTTAGATCCTTCTGACAAAACTCCGATCTCTATCACAGTAGTGTATTCTATATCTGCCATATGATGTTACAACTTTCTATATTGCATGGTTTCGGATATTTGCTCAGACCATTCATGAACTCACATCACAGAAAGTGGGCGGTAAACAGAATGTCAGTTCAGTCGCTGTATTTTTTAAAATTTTCCGCCTGCTCCAGGATATCATTATATACTTTTTCGTAGATTTCCGGAGGCGTTGGCGGATATCCATGCTTTGCTAGAATGATTATAATATCGGCCTGCATCAGGGCCTTGATCTGTGCGCTGTTCGCCCAATCTGTATATTTTTCCTTATCCCTGAGCACTGCGCGAATTTCTTTTGCCAGTTCTATGTTTTCTTTGTCCGGGAACTCGAACTGGAACTTTTCGGCGACAGCCACTAGAATGTCATAGAAAGCTTTTTCTTCATAGTCGATGCCCATCGAGCTGAAGGAATCCTGTTCCTCCTTCATTTTTTTCATGAGGTCCATCAACTGGTCCGCCACATCATCGAGGATACTCTTGATATAGTCCGCGTCGGACATACGGCTGTTATAGTCGTTGATTATATCCTGCAGCCTTTCTTCAAAAGTCTTGGCCTTTATCTTATTGACTTTCTTGAACTCGCTGACCTTCTTCTTCAACAGCTGTGTAAGTATTTTGATTTTTGTATTCGGCAGTTTTATTCGGCTGATGCGGGTCAGGTATTCATCGCTGAACAGATCTACCGCGTCAGCATTCACATCAGCATCCGTTGAGAAGACTTCCTCCACGCCCTCCGACTTTATGGCGTCTTCCAGCATCTTCTGGACATGGGCGTTCATCGTATCCGTGTCCGGAGCATCTCCATGGGTCAGCTTGAAGAGGATAGAGCGTACCGCTTTATAGTAATGGATCAGATCCAGCTCATAATTTGTAAAGTCTTTCCCACTGTTGCATAGATTAAATGCTTTGGACAGCCGGAGCACATTGGACATGAATCTCCGTTCCAGATCCTTTGTCTTCTGAATGAACTCCGCAGCCTCATTCAGGCACTGCAGTCTTTCACCCGGCGTTCCGTTGAAATACTTCCTGTTATCGAAGCCCTGCATCATAGCATTCAGGATTTCGAGCTGATCGCGTACTATGCGGACAGCCGCCTGCACATTATCATCATCAAAATTATCTTCCTGAAAATCAGTATATGTGCGAAGCGCTGCCAAAAGCCCGAGTTTTATACCGATAAAATCTACGATCAGGCCACTGTCTTTGCCAGCATAAGAGCGGTTTACACGGGAAACCGTCTGGATGATGGTATGTCTCTGCGTGATTGGTTTATCAATGTAGATGGTGTCAAGGAACGGCACATCAAAACCGGTAAGCCACAGGTCGACAACAATGGCTATCTTGAAATTACTCTTGATGTTCTTGAACTGAATGGCTGCCGTCTTTCTAACCGCATCGTTGCCCAGCAGGTCGTACATTTCCTGCGGATCATCCTTTGCCCTGGTAGCCACGAACTGGCACATTGGCATCGGGATCAGCTCCTTCCGGTCCTTTTCTGATAACTCCACACCATCCGGAGCAACTTTCAATTCGAACCATTCCGGGCACTTGGATTTCAGGATGTTATAGAACTTGAACGCGATAGGCCTGTTTAGGCAGACGAACATGCACTTGCCGGCAACAGAAGACCCCTCACGCACTCTCGTCTCATAATGATCAATGAAGTAATCCGCAACAGAATTCAGAATCTCTTCATCACCGACGATCGCAGCCATATTCGTAACAGCCTTTTTACTGGCTTCGACCTGATATTCATTACTACCGGATTCGAGGCACTGCTGGTAATATTCCTCGATTCTCCGCACCTGTTCATCATTGAGGGTAGCCCTTGCCGGACGGCCGTCATATACGAGCCGGACAGTGATGCCATCCTTCACGGAATCTGTCATCGTATACTGGTCAATGACAGGGCCGAAGACGTCCATGGTGGCATCCACCGGCGTCCCGGTGAAACCGATATAGGTTGCCTGAGGCAAAGCCGTGTGCAGGAATTTGGCGAAGCCATACCGCTTCAGGACCTCATCGGACTTTACGATGAGCTTCATATCCAGGTTATTACTTGTCCTATGCGCTTCATCAGAGATACATATGATGTTTCGACGCGTACTGAGCTCTCCAAATTCGTCTGCGAATTTCTGAATCGTAGTCAGGTATACTCCGCCGCTGGCGGTCTTTGCCAGGAGATCCTGTAGCTGTTCGCGGCTGTCCATCTCGACCACTGCGTCATCCCCAATAAATTTCTTGGAATTAAGGAACTGGCGGGACAGCTGATCATCAAGATCAGAACGGTCTGTAATGAGCAGGACAGTAGGGGAATGGAGAGCCGTTTCATGCATGATGAGTCTCGTCAGGAACAGCATAATGAAGCTCTTTCCGCAGCCGGTCGTTCCGAAATACGTACCGCCTTTACCGTCTCCGAGTGGCTTCTGGTGTTTCAGTACATTCGCAAGAAGTTTTCTTGCGGCAAAGTACTGCGGATAACTGGCGACGATCTTCATGTTTCTCCCGTTATCCGTATCCGGGAAGTAGATGAAGTTATGGATGATGTCATAAAGGCGCTCTTTCCGGAACATCCCCTGTATCATTGTGTCAAGGGTATTGATCCCATCCGAAGGGCGGTCAGACGCTTCTATACGGCGCCAGGAGTAGAAATGCTCATAATCAGAGAAAATACTTCCAGCCTTGGTATTTACCCCGTCGGAGAGGACCGCAAAGCAGTTGTATTTGAAAAGTTCCGGGATGTCCCTCATATATCTGGTCGTAATCTGCACATAAGCGTCATGGATGGTCGTATCTTCGTTAATCGCAGATTTGAACTCCATTACTACAACTGGAAGCCCATTTACGTACACAATAGCATCTGGACGGCGAGTCGCCCGGGACCCTTTTATCGTCATCTGATTGACAATTTTGACAATGTTCTTGTTATCAGATTCATCAAAATCGATTAGCTGCAGATGAAAATCCTTAGCGTTGCGATCCTCGCGGACGAACGTCTCACCTTCGATCATCCGCAGGAACATCGCCTTATTGGCACTGTATATCGGAAGTGCAGAAGAGTAGCGCAGCGAGCGGATAATAGACGTTATCTCAGACGCAGTAATCCCTTCTATTGCGTATTTCATTGCCAAGAACGCAGAGAGATCTTCTTCAATGAGGACATCTGTCAGTTCACGATGTAGATCATCACCAGAGACGTAATCATATCCTTCCGCCTTAAATTTATCTATAATAGCCTGCTCAAGAACAGCCTCGGAAAAGATACTTGGCATATATATCACGCTCCTTTTGTAATTAAAAACGCTCTTATCATTCCAAATAGCATTTCATAATTATAACTTTTGTTTTAACAAGAAAATCTATTTGCACTAATCAACAATTCAATACCCATTGACGCATTTAATTTTGCTAATTCTATTTCACTAGTTTTAATTGGTTTAAGTTCATTTATCAACAATTCATGGTTGGATATATCATTAAGCTCAGCTACTAATACATTTGTCATTTCAGACAAGTCCTTTATCAATATTTTGTCAATCACTCTTTCACTATCTTGATGCGCAAGAAGCTCATTTCTCATTTTACACAACGGTTTTCTTAATTGATCAATAATTTTATTTTTTTGTCTTTTGGGCAAATTGATTTTTGAATCCTGTTCTTTTAAGAACATAGCAATTTCATTCCTTAGATGACTAATTGTATTAGCATCTTTATTATTGTCAAAATAAGACTTCCATATAGACATAGCAAGATTGGATTTGACTAGTTCACATATGTGTCGTGCAACATCAATCTCCGAAGCACTTACTTGTTTCTTCTTTATAATATCGTTAAAACGTTCAATCCCATACAGAATCTCTAAATCCATATAGCATTGTAGTATCACATATCTTAATTCATAAAACATATTTATAAACTTCTTATTATTTTCCAATATATTCTCCTATAATAAACGAGAATTAAGCGGCTTAGAGGTCGAGTTTGGAAACATCCAATTCTCCAGACATAATTCTTGGCAACAGTGTATCTCTTAATACTGACAATCTCTTATTTTCCTCTGCATTTTCTTCTATCAATTGCATTATAGGATCTGCAATTGTAGAAAACTCCTTTTGGATGCTTTCTATCGGCACAATTACTGGAACTTTAACAAGTTCTGATTGACGTATCCCTGTAACCGTAGTACCTGTTTTACGACTATCGATTAGATTCTTACCAGTATTGTCAGTTAATTGGAAATACAAAACTGTAGGCTCTATTATCTTTTTATTAGCACGTAAGGCAAATACTCTTTGACTTAAACAGTATTCGCAGAAATTTGCTAAATAAAAGAATTCTCCTAATGGAGCTTCTGAAGTCATAAGTATATCTTTAGGCTCTAACTTGTCAGTCATCCACCTATTGAAGAGTGTTTCGTCAACTTTGTTACATACATTCAAATTTACCAACTGATCGTTTTTAATATTTTTTGCTGATATAGCTAAGATACCCTCTTCGCTCCAATTGGCATTCATTTTCTTAGGCGTCTTACCTCTATGGTCAATTATTAAGCTCAATACATTGCCAAGTGGAACCTCTCTGTATTCTGATGATTTTAATCCTCTACGGATTTTTTTATCGAATAATGTGCGAATAAATAACAGTAAATTCTCGTTTATCTTTTGTAATATCACAATTCTATTAGTAACGACCTGATATGTATGAACTATCTTATGCTGCTCGCTAATAGGTGGAATTGGGATTTCAACGTCGCGCATACAGTCCCAATCGAACACCTCTCTTGCACTACCATTCGACATAAATCGAGCATAACGATCAAACTCGGGACGCATAAACCATAACATCAGATATTCTGGTAAAAGTTCTTTGGTCTTATATACTTCAAAAGGCACATATGTACTTGAAACAATACAATCATCACCTTTTAAAAGAGCAATAGATATCTTATCACCATTTCTAGATGTAACAGGTCCATAAGCAAACTGTCCAGTTCTAACAATCTTATATGTTGATAAGTCCGTTCCAATAATATTAGCAATAGATGGAACGAACTCCTTTGTGATACTAACGCCTTGAAGGTTCGTAATAGCCAAACCACTGTTTCGCTCGTCCACTGTGCGGATAAATCCGCCCAATTTCTTATAATTCGATCCCATAGCCCAGCCCTTTCATTACTTTTAGAAGATCTTTCCTGGACTGTTGTTCCTGAATAAACAAACCTTTCAGCTCGTCCATAAGCTGAGACATCTTTTCTTCATATCCAACTGACTCCTCTCGATTTACAAACTTGATATACCGGCTGGGAACAAGGCTATAATTCTTTTCAACGATTTCGGTCTTCTTTGCAGCATAGCAGAATTCTGGGATGTCCTCATAAGATGTCTCGTAATCCTCAAAGCGCCATGATTTAAACCTGTTTACGATTGCTGAACGATCTTCTTCAGTAAATTCGATGTATTTTTTTTCATAAGGATGTCCCATCTGCCTCAAATCCATAAACAGAATTTCATTGGAGCGGTCACGGAAAGTAACATCTCCATCGGGGCGCTTTTCAACTCGAGATTTCTTGTTCTTGTTCAATATCCAAGCCGTAACGGAAATATCCGTGGTGTAAAACATATTGCGGGGCAGGATAACGATAGCCTCAACGCGGTCGTTCTCAATCAGGCGCTTCCGGATCTCGTACTCGTCATTGCCTTCTGTTCCGGCAGATAATGCACCATTCGCAAGCAGAACCACACCGACACCGTTTTGTCCGAGCTTGGACAGCGTATTCAGCAGCCAGCCGTAGTTGGCATTGCTGGTCGGAGGCGTCGGATAGCCGTTCCAGCGCGGGTCATCGTTCAGCTGGTTGGTCTCGCGCCAGTCCTTCTGGTTGAAAGGCGGATTTTCAAGCGAGAAATCCGCCTTCAGGTCTTTATGCTGGTCGTTCAGGAAAGTGTTGGCGGCCTCGTCGCCGAGATTTGCAGAGATCCCCCGGATTGCAAGGTTCATCTTAGCCAAACGCCGGGTTGTATCCGTCAGCTCCTGGCCGTAGATGGAGACATTCAGGCGATTGCCCTTGTGCTCATCCACAAAGCGCATGGACTGAACGAACATGCCACCGGAGCCGCAGGCTCCGTCATACACAATGCCGGAATACGGCTCAATCAGCTCACAGAGCAGTGCGACGATGGTGCGGGGCGTGTAGAATTCTCCCTTACCTTTTCCTTCCTTCAGCGCGAACTGACGGAGGCAGTATTCATACACCTTGCCAAACACATCCTTATCACCGCCGACTTGGAGCTCCAATCCATTGATAAGGTCAAGAAGGGAAGACAGACCGCTGGGGTCCATGTGCAGGCGGGAGTAGTAGTTGTCCGGCAACGCACCTTCCAGCGCCGGGTTCTTCATTTCAATCTCATGCAGTGCGGTGTCGATTTTGATTGCGATATCAGGCTGCTTCGCATTTTTCATGATGAAATCCCACCGGGCGCACTCGGGGATATAAAACACGTTGTCCTTCGTGTAGAAAGGCATCATTTCCAGAAACGCCTGCTGGCCGTTGTCTATCATTTGCTGGCGGTGGTCGTCGAAGCGATCGTTTGCGTATTTCAGGAAAATCATCGACAGCACGACATGTTTATATTCAGCCGGTTCGACCTTCCCGCGCAGCTTGTTAGCCGCATCCCACAAAGTCTGTTCTATCGGCTTCTGTTCTTTCGGTTTTGCTGTTCTTTTTGCCATACTGATTTTCCCCCATATTCATAGTCTACTATTAAATTTCGTTGTTTGCATAATCTTTCAGTGTTCTATTATCCGCGGTTTTCCATTCAATCCATCCATTTGCTGATGCAAAACAGACGAATGCCGCGGCAGTAGACGGGCTGGAAAAGCGCATATCTTCTATCAACACATTGTCGTCAAGCATCTTAGCCATTTTCTCTCTTTTTTCCTTGATGCTTTTAGGGCAGCTCTTCGTGGGTACTTTTGAGACCGTGCTTCCCTTGTACACTACAAATTCACCACTCGCTGACAAAAGATCTCCATAAGCCTCGAACCCTTTTTTCTTGATATGAAGAACTGCCTCCTTTTTCGCTGATTCCTCTTTTTCTTTTTCATTTATCTGTGGCTGAACAAAAAAATACAGTCCCAGTAATTGTGTCATGACAATGACTTCCGCTGTCCAAGTCTGGGCAGCATATTTATCCGAGTCCTGAATTCTTGGCGCATTTGAACCTGTCGAATTATCCATGACAGCAATGCCGCACTCCGTAGCTCTTTTGATCAAAGAACTTTCTATTAATTTCGTGTGGGCAGAGTTCATGTTCAGGAAATCTCCCTTTTCTACAAAGACCAATGCATAATTCCAAAAATCACGCTTCCGGTTATGATCCCTCAGACGGTTTGATATATTGTATCCAGTCTGTCCGATATATATCTGCGGTTTCTCATTCTTATCAGCCGTATTATAGAGAATATATACTCCAGCCTGGTTCGACTCATCCATATGATCAAATTCTGAAATCCGTTCCCTTGGGAACAAAATTCCTTTCAATGTTTTGGTCGGATTATCCATGATTTTGATTCCCGTCGGATCATCTGAAACCGTTGAAATATTATAGAAAAGCGCCATTCCCTCATTCCCCCATTATTATTTTCTCACGCCTGCTCTTCTCTCTTATAAGCGTTGACTTACTGATTCCTGTAAGCTTTACGACTTGGCTGTACGAATGATCCCGAAGCAGGATCATTGCGTGTTCCAACTGCTCATCATCCCATTTCCTTGGACGGCCTTCCTTGAAATTTGGATCCGTTGCTCTGGCGACTGCTTTTCCTTCCTGTGTTCGTTGCACAATCATATCGCGCTCAAATTGGGCAAATGCCAACAGGATATTTCGCAGTAGCGTATTCATTGAATCGTTACTGAGAATCCCAAGGTTAAGGACATTAATGGTCACTCCCTGATCGATCAGCTCTGTAATCAATCCAGATGCCTGAGAAACAGATCTGGCAAGTCGGTCCAGCTTTGTCACAATCAGCGTATCACCTTTTCTCAGCTTCATCCGAAGTTTTTCGAACTCCGGCCTGTCCATTTTCGTTCCAGAGAATGCGTCCTCATAAATCTCTTCCGCTCCGGCATCCCTCAAGGCCTGTATCTGCCCTTCAAGGCTGTTCCCATCACGGGCCTGTGTTTTTGTACTCACTCTGGCATATCCAAATATCATTTCTGAACCCTTTCGACACCACAATTTATGACACTAAGTTTTTATACCAGCATTATAGCTTATGGATAATAGTTATGCAACCGGTGTCATACTTTTGAGTTATGATACCGCTTGCAAACATGTGTTCTTTTTACTGTCTTATTTGTTGCAGCCATTTTTTCTATAGAGTTGAGTTCGTTGAGTTTACACACAGGAAACAATAAAAAAGACAATCCTAATCTACTATCAGCATGACCGAACAGCTCGATGCCAAACTTCAGTACGAGGAAATCCGCGAAATGATGAATAGGAAGAACCCACTCATCACTCAGGTCTTTAAAATGAAGGAGCTCGATGGACTCTCAAATGAGGAGATTGCCACTGAGCTTGGCATCGCCAAATGGCAGACGTACTACCTCTATTCCACGGCGCTGGCCATCGGTCAGAAATACAACTATAGTTAACTGAGCAGGCGGTACCAGGACTCAACATCCGGATACCGCCCCTTTAGATCTATGTTCCGTTATAAGTATTTTTTAATGCCTTATCCTTCCACTTCCAGTTCTTCAAAAACAAGGCCATGTTCTCGGGCATATGTTTCAGCGATAGAATGCCTATATCCAACAATGACAGTATCGGAATATGGAGTTAAAAAATCGTCGATTCCAGTGTTTTTATTATGGAAATAAACCTTCTTTATGTCGGATCCATAGAACGCTCTGTACCCTATGCTCGTCAGGCTTTCCGGCAGGTGCAGCTCACCGCTCAGTCCGCCGGACCCATAGAACGCTCTCTCCCCTATGCTCGTCAGGCTTTCCGGCAGGTGCAGCTCACCGCTCAGTCCGCTGCACCCATAGAACGCACCGTCCCCTATGCTCGTCAGGCTTTCCGGCATGTGCAGCTCACCGCTCAGTCCGCTGCACCCATAGAACGCTCTGTCCCCTATGCTCGTCAGGCTTTCCGGCAGGTGCAGCTCGCCGCTCAGTCCGCTGCACCCTTCGAACGCTCTCTCCCCTATGCTCGTCAGGCTTTCCGGCAGGTGCAGCTCA
>AUXO018016979.1_pt1:12500-22671 | contig 22671 bp, 16 predicted proteins | sample 768731 | NCBI WGS metagenome assembly AUXO01 (sample SAMN02715735, study PRJNA202380) | gut metagenome | biome: sheep rumen | host: Ovis aries | place: New Zealand: Palmerston North | reverse complement strand
TTGTGTTAAAAACTTTTTAAAAGTTCTGTTAGGTTCTTAGTAGCAATAGGTGACCTTATACCAATCCCGATCCATTAGATTTGTTCGGAAAATCAACGATAGACAATAAAACATCTCGGAAATCAGGGGGTCAGTTTTGTGGATATTCTTCGCGCAATGCGAGAAGTTCCCGGAAAAGGGAGATTTGGTCCCCTCTCTATCCAACTGGGCGAGTCGGTTTGTAAGAGTCTCTGGCCGATATTCCCACTTTTTTTTGTTAAAATGGAGTCTCCCAGACCAGAAGGCTGGTTCGGTTTTCAACCCAGAAAGGGTCTGGGTCCAGCTCGGCCATCCGAGATATAACCTGACTTTTGAGGTTAATCAAAGTTAGAATATCATCTATGGGGGGCTGCCACCCCCTCTTTTTAGAGGCAGCAAAGAGAAGTCTTGTATTGATCTTCTCAAAGACTTCCCCCAGTGGCCCTTCTGGAACTTGCCCAGGCTGCGCAGCCTCTGGTTGAGGTGCGGGCTCTCCTCCGGGCTGTTCCAAGTCCCTAAAGATAGACTCCCCGCTTATGCCCGGGGAATTTATTTCGAGCGCACCAGGAAGCCGCTGCCCGACTCCCTGAGAAGGCTGCAAATTTCTTTCTTCCCCAGGTTCGGCGGTATTTTGAAACCAGCCAGAGAGACCCTCAAAAAAAGAATCAGAAGGATTCCCCCGGCCCCACTAGCATCCATCATCATCGATGTAGAGGGGAGGTCTGTAGGCCTGACGCCTATAGAAATAGACAACCACTCCAACAAAAGATTGAAGGCCGTAACTTCCAACGCACAAAATAGGAACCCCAGAGAGAGGAACACCGAAGCCAAGGCCAGCCAAAGCCCAAAGGAAGACCCACTTGAGTATAGTGTTAATGAAAAAAGTTATAAAGCGGGTTTCGTCTCATTTTCCGGAAAGCCAGTCATACTATTCCACTTTAGCTAAGCTAATGATGAAACAGGATCCGGATTTGTCTGCAGATGATGATGTCCACTCCTGGCTCGATGCACTTAACGAAAGGGAACGAAGTCTCTAGATTAATTAATAAAGAATTTCCTTCGTCATTAAGCAGCATCCTTTAAGTGAGTAGGGGTGCGCCGGACCGCCGACGAATAATAGGTACCCCCACACCCCAGGCAGAGTTAGTGAGCCGTGTAATAGGCGACCATTTCGCGCGGTTCGGGGGGCACTTGAGTCAGCCGCCGGCGCCCGACTGCGTCTTGACCCCTATCCAATTTTTGGGCCAATTCCCCCTTCGTACTACCAAAAAATGAGATTCTTGCCGAATCCGAGTTTGCTGCTCCAACCATTACCAAACTTATACCTATTCTGTTTAGTACTTCAGGTGCTTCTGTAGCGTATAATGTAAATCCCGTAGCGGATCAATTCCAACGAGCCTTTCAAACAAGTACTTTTTGTAATCGACTCTATAGCTTCTTCAATAAACGCTGGTTCTTCGATCAAGTTTTGAATGACTTTCTAGTCAGATCGTTCCTGCGTTTCGGATATGAAGTCTCATTCGAAGCTTTAGACAAAGGTGCTATTGAGATATTGGGCCCTTATGGTATATCTTACACATTCCGACGATTGGCCGAGCGGATAAGTCAACTTCAAAGTGGATTTGTTGTGCGAAGAGTGCGTTATGACCCGTGGCCGCCTGCCTGGTCTGGTGGGGTCCTCCGTTGTGGGTAAACGGGAAACCCGACTCTACGAACCCGAGGAAAGGCTGCACAGCAGTAGTAGGGGCGTGAAGACCGGAGCTTTTAGTAGTGCTAGCAGGAATGCAAGTGAATGAATCCCATCCCCTAGCGAGTGAAGTGCTTACGCCCCTTTAGATTAGAGATAGGGGCGCGCTAGCGTTATAATAATAATAGAAAGGTTAGGGGGCTGAGAAAAGCTTGCTGTCTACTTCTCTTCACTGCCCCGTTCTGTAACTTCCCTTCTTTAGTCCGTCCACGAGGCTGTAAAAAGAGAGAGGGGCGGCTATATAGCGGGAGTCGTTTCGGTTGTATGCCACGAGGTCCCTATGGACAAGGGGACAAGTGAATCATCGCTTTTGGGCGCAGGCAGCCCTCTACCATCCATCCCATTGCATTCCATCGTCTCGTATTGTACTGTACCGTACCAGATACATCTATTGAGTGAGAGAAAGGTAGCTTCTCTATAGATATATTATTCATTTTTTATATTGATAGGGATCCCCAGATTCCCGTCACTACGGATTGATTGTCTCTACCTAACTACATGGTAGTGGTATAGGGAGCGCAATTGCTAGAGCACGGGAGAATGAAGAGTAATGATTTCAGCAAGAGCAGCCGGACGGACTACTATAGTGAGTCCTGTGACTACTAAAGTAGAGTTGAGTCAAAAGGTATGGTATAGCAGCCTTTCCGAGCGAGCCTCTGGGATCTCCTGTAAACCCCCATGATGTGGTAAAGGGAGGATATTAGGGGAAGCAGTGAGTGGAGATTCCCCTGCAGAGAGCCGGATGAGGGGAGACCTTCACGTCCGGTTCGGAGGGCGGGGATATCCCGACCCTACTATCATTATGCCTTTGCAATGTTACTTGGTTCAACTCTATTTGTGACCTTTTCTCGTATGTGGGACTCTCTATCTTCTTGGGTAGATAATCGATCGTCTTTCATTTTGATAGTTAGTAGTATTTATTATAATAAGTCAATAAAATAAATAATAATAAATAATAATCGAACTGGAGGAGCTAAAAGCCGGGATGGCTTGGTAAGCAAGCAATCTGTTATGTAGGCGCCAACTCCCATTTCTTTCTCTTCTTTCTTTTTGAAAGTCACGATCAGAATGAAAGGTAGTTCGCTGGGCCTGTATTTTGATCCCAGAGGTGCTGGTTCGACTCCAGCTCGTGAGAAGGCTTTTTTTTGTCATATCCCTTTGTCTCGCTTGTTCTTATTAAGTTCCTTTGTCCTTCCATCGCTCAACTATTTGTTGAACATAGAATTCGCCCGATATAAGATTAGTACCAACTGGGATCATAAAGCAGATTGGGCTAACGGAAAGGGAGGAGTCAGTCGTTCTGCCATCGATTACAGGCAAACCTTCCCCGAGCTACAGCCCTCACTGTCGATTCAAGACACAAACAACTACCTGTACCACAACCACTGGCATATGCGGTTAGCGGGTGTCAGGTCTAGGTCTAGATGGAGGTTCTCGTTCCAGTTCTATTTCTAGTTGAAAACAACAAATTAAAATTTAATCACCAAGTGGATATCTCGAGAACTAAAGGTGCCAAGCCTCGGATTCGACTTGAAATGAGGATAAGGCTTCCAGCTAGATATGTATGATTCACCCGGTACCTGGTATTGGTAGTAGCATCAGTCTCTTTCCCCTCCCTCTGTATGAGTTGAGAGGCTGAGGGGAAGTCTACTAACTATAGGGCTACTCCACCTGACTCACGGTCGCTCCACGGGAAACCACCACTAGGAGACGAAGCAAGCCGAGGGTTTCGAGGCAGATATCGCCATGACACGGTAGTAGGGAAACCGGTCCTTGTAAGCAGCACTAGAGAGGGGATAGAGACTCGAGACTTCAAACTAATGTCCTTCTTCCTCTGAGCCAGGTTCCTTGTAGAGTCTATCTACTAGAGACATTAACGGTGCTCACCCGGGGTTGGTTGGGAAAATTCAATACTCGAATGGAACGCCCTCCATCGTACAGTTCGGCGGACACGGAAGAGCTAGTTCATAGGGCTCGTGCAGTCATGGGACCGACGGTGAAAAGCTCGGGATGATGATGGGGCTAGCAGCATCATGAGATAGAACCCAATCCCATCCTTCTCATTCGATCCGTGCTATTAACAAATTACCACTTTTTCTGTGGTTTCGATTCAAAAGAAGTGGTTGAGATCCTCTAGCCTTCCACTTCGAGACCGACCAAAGCGAATAGGCTGGCGCGAAGGATAATTCTATTTGTTCTTCGCCAAGTGAAAGTCTAAAAGACTAATCCAATCCCACTCATTTGGCGGATTTAACACAGGTCACATCAAAAGAGAATGAAGGGCGTTTAGGATAACTCCTTCGAGAACGAAATCCCAAATACAGATTGGGCAAACTCTACCCCATCTTCAACTCAAATTCCTGTCCTGGGAGAGGTCCATTCTCAAGACAATTCCGTCCTCTCTCTTTCTTACTAGGCGACAAAGCAGAATCCCCTATGTAGAATAAATCGTTTGACCTTTATTGCACTTGAGGAAGACCCGACCTCCGAATACCAAGCTTAAATGCTTGCCTGAGTGCGCCTATTACCCTTCTCACTCGTAGTTCCCCAATCGTCTTTGGACAACCTGCCTTTTGACGGCCTTTTGAGGAAGATATCGTAATATCAAGATCTAAGATCTTACCACTTTACTTTTTAGCTGGGCTTGTTGTCTTTTACTTTGAAAGGGACATTATTTAGACTACTACTGGCGCTTCCAATTAGTATGCATAACATTATCTCTTAGGGGGAAGGTTGACTTAGCCTGCCTCTCCCATCATGACTTTCATTCATGAAGGAAAAAAAAAGCAATGATGATCAGAAGAGTCTTGGTCACTAGAAAGTGTTTAAGAGGAGAAGGAGGGGCCCCAGAAAACAACCCTTTCGTAGTTCTAGCTGCTCAAAAGGGAGTTGAATTTCTTTCATCTGGGAAGGTGGTAGTATATATATAATACCCCCGCGAGCAAGGGAAATTTTTTTCCCCAAGGCTCAAAGCGATTGAGTGCTTGACTAAGTTAAAAGAAAATGACTCTTTCTTCGGTGGACATGGCGGAGGCTCATGCACTTACACTTAGGAAAGGTTCTGACCTGGCTTTTTCTCTACAGCTATCTTCTGTTTTTATGTATGAAAACAGATTCATCTCAGGTCTTGAAAGCTTTTCATAGTCAAAAAAAAGTCGTCTACAGATCGCAGTCTGAGGCCTATTGTTAGTGATGTGCAGCAACTCCTGATGTCCCAGCTGGTCGGTATAAAGGGTGAACAGATTAGCCAATGCTTAGGCCGATTGGGTGGCAAAGCATCTTCCTGACTGAAAGTGTCGACCTTACTGGGTGCAGAGTCCTCCACCAGCTAAGCTATTCTTGCTATTTTAAGAGAAGATCATCATTGTCTGACTTAGGCCTTGATGTCTTTTTATTTCAGCTTTCAATGCCCGATTCAAAGGAAGGCAGGTGAATCTGCGTGTAAGGAAGCGGGGATCTTTAGGGAGAAGGGTTTGAGCGGCTATGTATAATTACAGTGACTTTAGAGTAACCCGGAAATCTAAAGCGCAAATAGCGCCGGTTCTGGTCTCACCACGTTAGATATCCGCTAAGAACTTCCCAATCAAATAGATCTCCCCTGGCTGGCAATCTCACCGGTGAAGTTAGAGCTCTCTAACAAGCGATGAGGGACGAGGTTGCCCGGGTCAACGGATCGAAGGCAGTATTTAACGTTCCCACCTGCAACTACGAACTAGGCTAGCTGACCTAGCAGTGAAAGACGAGAGAGCTGACCAAGAATATTTGTCCTAGATTCATCCCTAGCGGCTTCAAAGCCATTAAGATCGTTACTTCTGGGAATGAATAGTCTTTATAGCGCTCTTGAAAGCGCAACTCCAAGAAAAGAAGAGGGGCTTCCCCGTTCTCAGTCCATGAAGGTGCTTTCTTTATTGATTGGTAGTTTGATGCTAGCTGTTATGCTAAGCAATGCCGCTTATAGCAGCTGGACAAGGAAAGGCAAGAGCGAGCAGCCACACATGAACCGCGATAAACGATGTCATGATAGGCTTTCCATAACCATCTTTTCGTAATCAAATCCTTCTTTCAGTCTCCCAATAAACGAAAAAGCTGCGAAAGCTGTGCTCGATTTCCTGCGCTAAGTGGTCTTTCCGCTGGATGACTACTATGGACAAAGATGACGACTACTCCCAGTCTCTGGTCAATCCATGCCGATGCTAGAAGAGCCCGCCCCCCCGAAAGATACGAGGTTTTTTTCCTCTCCTTACTTACATGATTGAATTTCTTCTATAAAAAGATATAAAAGGTACCCCTAAGATAAGAATGTTTAAACCACCTGTAAAGGAAGAAATCAAAGGGAGGATGTCCGGAGGAAAAAAGCCCACCCAGTTGGAGGTAATATTAAGGGCCTGCAGTCACTTCAGGTTAACCCAGCGAGTTTTCGCAAGCAAAATGGAGAGATTTCCCTTCTATCCTCAGTACTCTAACTCTATTATTTGCTTTTCTTTGCTATCAATCTTTCGGTTCTTCTCCCAGTCGGTTTGCGTGTTCATCTGTCTTGCTTGCTTTGTTTGATTTGTTATAGACCGGCCGGTCGGGGACAACAAGCTCGATTAGAGTAACTTATTTTTAAACTCCTTTCGGGTCTACAACAAGATCCGGGTGACCGGAGTGATCAGCAGCTTGATCAGCTTACGGGGTAGTTTCGCAGATCTCCAGGAGTGGAACTAGGATATTAATCGAAACATAAGGTCTTTAGAGTTGATGAAACAGCATGTGCTACTGTGCGAGGAGCGAAGTGTAAGGCTGAAGATCAAGCTCATCTACTTGAAAGTAAGGTAAGTGAAGTGGTGTGGTTTAATCTTTTCCAGAGGCTGCTGCTTCAGCTTCACTTAGATATAGATAGATGCCAATGCCGAAGAGTCAAATAAGAGTGAGAATTAGAACAAGGAGAAAGGTGGCTGGATTGAATCAATCTATCACTCCAGCTTTAGCGACTGGGTCATGAATAGCCTGACGGTTGAACCGTGTCCCGTAAGGTCACTTTACCAGACTGACATGTAACTACCCTCTTGTTGATCCGGTTGTTCTTATTCAAACCGGCCCCGGGCTATAAGCAAACCATTGAGCTTCCTGCCGAGCGAACTGCAAGGTAGAGCTAAGGTAGACGATGGAGAACAAAGGGCTCCGTAACATCTATCTCAAAAGAATCTACATCGATTTCAGGAAGTGTGCCTAATGGCTGACCCCTGGAAATTGACTCGGCTTTCTAGTTCGAAGGGTATTGAAGTCAAAAGCGAGCTAAAGCCATACAGGAAGCTCGAGCCCCAACAACAAATAAGGAGCTGAAGAGATTGCTAGGGCAGGTCCATTTCCTTCTTCGGGATCAAGGAACTCCTGCTGGATAACTTCTGCTTCAAACAGGACTTGGAATAGGGATTTACTTTCATGGGGAACTTAACTTCAGATAAGTCTCGTTTGCGTCGACAAGCGAGTTCCCGCATTAACTGCCTTCCTTGTTAACGGATTCAAATTCACATCGGTTCTCCTGTCAACTTTGCGAAGTCAAGCTCGTAGACTCTCCTTTAGCCTGTAGGCTGATCTCCATATGGATGCGCGAGTGAAGGAATGACGGGACTCCTCCTCTTTCCCAGGGACTTTCTTCCTCTAGAAGTACCATGGGATCCAGACTAGGAGCAATCCCTGATCGTCAAATTTCATATCGAAAGATCAGGTTAGGGATCATCATCTGGTCTATCGCTCCTTTTGAGAGTGACATAAGCCTTTCCCCTGCAGTGAAGTTTCTTCCCGACCCTTATTCCACTATCTCATCCTAGCCAATCTTTCTAATGTTCACGCGGCTGATAGAAAAGGAAAATCTTCCATTAGGAGCTGTTGGTCTTATAGAAGTAACTGGTGTTTTTAGCCGTAACCCCTGTTACCACGTAGGAGTTCTTAAAGAAGGCCGCTAAATCAGCAATAGAGGACAACTCCAGATCTATGAATAGCCAACAAAGAGCCTAGCTTGATTACTGGAACTAAACTGCAAGCAGCTCCTACCTTACTTATCGATAAGGAGTACTGGGACTGAGTAGACTTCTTGTAGTTCTCTTTTCCCTATAGAACTACATAAATGTATTGGGTATTTTTCTAACCTTGCCAAGAGTGCTTTGAGCTTTTCTTTCTTAGACCCGGTCATATCCTCACCCTTCGGTCGAATCCAGCTTATGACATGGCTAGAATGTTAGACCGATGTCTTAGGGTCATTCTCAGTAGCCATACGGAATCGGAACCTATGCCTTCTAGCTGCCCTACGGATGAGCCCAAAAGAATAGAATTAAAATCAGGAAGTGACTTCGATAATACCTTTCCAAGACTCACTCGCTTCTTTAAGCCATGCTCTTACTAAACCTAAACCACAAAGACGAGATAATCTCTATCTTATCCGGAGACAGACTCAAATCAATTGACAACCAAAGGAGTCACTCGTGGCACACTGACTATATTCCAACTTCTCTGCATCAATGCACTCATTCGGTAAGATATTACTTTTTTAGGCAAGCAAGTCAGGGATTCCTCGAGCTGCTATCTCGATACCGATCCTTGAAACCTTGAATTAAGGGCACTGCTTAGGTAAGAAAGAAGCGCTGATCCACTTATACTCGCTAGGGGTTACTCTATCACACGCATCCTAGCTTATCTAACTTCTTCCTTGAAGGTCCCACGGACTGTTCGAATTCTTAGCCTGTCCTTGATTAGCTTCCTATCACCTACGCCTCCTACCAGGAAGTCACTATTCTTTCCTTTCTCCTGGCTCCTGAAGCTTTTGCATTTTTCAAAGGCCTTCACTCGATCTTCATTCTACTATAAGAACTCGAACCTGAGTCCATTACTATTCTGGTCGAGTTCGTTTATTCGTTTTTTCAGAACTAACACTTCGTACCTGAACATGAATAGGCAGCGCTCTTTTTCCCGACGTAAGCCCAGGCTTGCTATCATCCAGTTGTGGCTTTTTCCCCCCTTCATTCTCAAGTGCTATAGCTTGTTCGCTTGAATACATTAGGTAGGGAAGGACAGGATATTACTCGTCGGTTCTATTCGGCGGTGGTGGCTTTGCTTTGAATTTCTTTCCACTCATTTTGGCTTTTTCCTTTTATTATTCATGCTTGCTCCACTAGCCTCAAACTCCATTCCCATTTCGAATCGACCTGTTAGATTAGAGAAGGCTTTTCTGCTTAGCAGAACCCGATTCTCCGCTCAAAACATCTGATCTTCCGACTTAAACAACCGATTCCATTTCTATCCTTTTTTTCTATGATCAATTCAATAAAGACTTCCTTCTCAACTGACAACCCCTGGGCCTGTTCATAAGCGATCTTCTTTGTAGGGCTTTCGGCTCGGCTGCCTTCCTTTATTTTTGGGCTAAGGCTAGCTTTCCTAAGTCAGTTCCAGAGTGCATGAGTGAATCTTGATCTGTATTCAAGGTATGCCCTTTCCAGTTCTGTTATAATATTCCAGTTCTTTTATAATATTTACTTCGGTTAAGCTGAGGTTAGCGAAGTAAATCCTTTGCTTGGGGCCTTGGAGGTCGGAGATCAGAGCGCTGTGTTTAAGTCGTCTGGCCGTAAGAAAGACTTTATCTGCGCCAGTAAGAGTAAGAGCTTGAGAAGAAGGGAAAGAGGAAGAAGTATTCAAATAATTCACTCCTTTCCCTTTAGGAAAGCTTTACTTTATTCTTTCTTTATATACTTACCTTACTAAATAAGACAATACTATAAAAAAAAGACTTGGACGAGAAAAGTAAGATTGATAACTATGAATAGTAGGAATAGTCTAAAGCAGTGGTTAACTAGAAGAAGAGTCAAAGACTTTTTCCTAGCCGCTGATGGAGACAATGTGGGACCTCGTGCTCAGCCGGTTGCTCTTTTAGATAAACAAAATTTCCGGAACATTGCCTCGGTAGAAGCAAACCCAACTAATACGCAAGCCCATCTCCCGAGACAATCAAATCAAAGCAAAAGTGCCTTGCGGCTGTCGCGCCTCTCTCTCTGTCTCTGTACCTTGTGTTTGTCCTTGTTGTTGAAGATTACTAGGGGTATTTCTATTCCTTCCTCCGATCACATACTGCACATACTTTGTTTGATCAAATTCCCCCTTTTTTCGGGGTGTTCGGTTTTCTAGGTGTTTTGCCTTTATTTACTTGTTTTTGTACGCGTTGACTAGAGACATCCGAAGCTTTTCCTGGTGCGTCGTGCGTCCTCCGAGTCCTCTCTCTCCCTCTGTGGTTACCTTTTTTCTTTTTTTTTAATTAATCTCCTCCCACTCGCCCCTTCAGTACAAGGTGAATCGGACTCAGCCATCTCGAGATCAACGGGATTAGAAAAGCTAGCTCATAGGAGAAGGCGATTAAGATTGTTAGCCAGAGCCATC
>AUXO018016979.1_pt1:0-7500 | contig 22671 bp, 16 predicted proteins | sample 768731 | NCBI WGS metagenome assembly AUXO01 (sample SAMN02715735, study PRJNA202380) | gut metagenome | biome: sheep rumen | host: Ovis aries | place: New Zealand: Palmerston North | reverse complement strand
GACTTGCATTCTGTTACTCTGATAAAGATCCGGTTATCTTATGGTTAGGATTCTTCTTTATCTTTTATCTTCCTTCTTATCTCTGTTCTCTGTGAGTAGCGGGCGGTTTTTGCTGTCAAAGTGCGGGTTTGTCAAGGGAAAGCTTTCTGAGCTGTTGATTTTCGACTTCCTTCCCTCGACAACTATTTTTATAATAGATCTTGACTACTGACCATGGGCGGGGTCGGTTAATTTTGTGATGTTTTCTCTCTGGCAACGAGTTTAGTTTCATTTTTCCAAAGATGGAACTCGGCATACGCGTAGGAGCGAACAAGAAGAGTTGTCACAAGGAGCTTTTAGCGTCAACCACAAGAAGCTGTAAAGAGTGGCTTGAACCTTTGCTGCCTGAGTTACATAGCTGACTGCGAGAAGGAAGGTAGGAGGCATCCCCCGGGCCTTACCGAGGAAATAAATGCTGCTTGCTTTTTTGGGGATCTTCTGCCAGGATACAAGACGGCTGGCAATGACTTCATCGATTCCTTCCTCAGTCGCTGCAGTCACGGATTCATCTGACCCTTTCATTCATCATCTCGCACCTTCCCTACCGGACCTGTTCCCGTACTCTCGGGCCTTCAAACTCGATTTCTGATCTATTTCTTTCTTCTTAGCTTAACTGGCTAAATGGATTTCATTGGCAGTTCGGTCCGATCTGTCGGATTCATATGTATTTTGGGCTATTTGCCTTGGTTTAGGGGCCTGATTCAGAGCAAATCACTAATGTCGAAACTCTCGCGGCAAAGCCTCGTGGTTGGGACTTCTTTCAATTTACCGAGTTGAATAAGGATAAATTGCTTTTTCAGCCAGCTGACGTAGGGGGATAGAGCTTTCCAGTTACCTATATAAAGCAGTTTATTAAACAGCATTCTAGCAAGTTCACCTATTGTGAATAACGTAGGTCTCTACCGGCTATTACCACATTGGGGGCATCCCCTTCTATTGAATCAAAAGGAGAATCTTCTTAGACTTAGTGAATTCCTTATGCCCTGGGTCTTGGAATCAATACAAAGAATTGAGCCTCACTGACCACTCTTTCAGCTTAAGCACCTTCCTTTCGGGCATTGGAAATAGCCTTAGTTCCAGCGGATCCGGTCATTCGAATCGACTTGAGTTCTCACTAGGCTTGAGCATTCCATAAAGAAGGAAGGACAGGTGAATGCTAAAATGCTTCTTCTTCGCTGCCTCACTTCTTTACAACAGGAGCAGCTTCCTAATCGACATCGGTCAGCACCTTGCCCCCTTCCATGACAGAACTAGAGAGCCGGTCTTTTTCCCGCCCTGAAAAGAGTCAAAGTGAAATAGGGAGGGATTTAACAGCCGTTATGGTAGACTTGGATGAATCTCAATCCGAATGAGTGACCAGATCCCTATAAGAGGTGGATCCTTCTTTGCTAGATCCATCAGAAGCATGAGAGAAGAAGTGAGCCTCCCTTTAGACCATGATGGCCGCTAGGGACTGGTTCGTACCATGCCTGTAGAAAGTTCCTTACAGAATACTAGCAGACATGATCAATAGCTCTTACAGAAGGCAATGTAATTGATCAAATGGGGGGGCCAACCGCTTCGACGTCTTCAGAGTCAGAGAAGTGGACAAATGCTGCTAGTCTTTTCGACGAATCAACTGTGGCACTTTAATTAGCATTACCTTGTGTAAAAAAAAAGCACTTCTTTTAGTGAGCGAGTTAACCGCCTACGGCCCCTCGATGGTTTGCTTTCAGTTGACTTTTGTGGTTCTATCGTAACTAAAGATGATTCTGTTATTAGGAGTAAGGGCACTTGCTGTTGCCGCTCTTAGAGTAAGAAGATCAGAGCTTAGCTTAAGGTTCACTTTAGGATAGATGGGCCTAGACCTTTTGCCTCCTTCCTTCAAAGAGCCGATTCGTGACAAGAGAAGAGCCCTGGAAACGACAAAAAGGCTATTACCGTATACGACAACAAGACCAACAAGAGTTCCTACTCATACTCTTACTAAAGCACCGGCAACTCCAACTGTAGCAGCGGTTATTGCCAACAGCGTCTAATCCCAGAGCTTCTATTTACTCAAGACCAGATACGCATTCAGTTAGCTTTCTAGCAGCGGTAATGCCATCAAGAGCGTCAAGGCTTAGAGCTTCTTTTCAAGCTGCCTTGCCTATTCTGTGTTTGGGTTAACTATTGATTCAATTGCGACAAGAGCGTATTCTTTCCTTTCAAAGAGGGCATTCGATGCCTATTCTTTTCTTATTGATCCTTACTTTCCCTTTACTTCGTCTAAAAATGCTCGAGAAGGCCTATCTTTAATTTAAGCTAAAAAAAGAAGAGTTAAAGTGGTCTAAGCCCCCAGATCCTGTTTCATCGGCCTTCGGGATATAGAAAGCTTATTTCCATTTTTTTTATTAAAAGAAGCCTTAAGGCGACATCTCTTATACAACCTAAGACTAGCATGCAACCCTCAAGGCGAAATGGTTAGCAAGACAGTCAAGCAGTCTAAGCCGGCCTGAAGCCACTCCTTCTCTGAAAGGGCTCGCGCACGTGTGCATATAAAAGAGAGCTAATGAGAGGAAGGGACGCTAAGGTGCCGCGGCAAAGTAAGCTTAGCCTTTCTCCGGTCAGCTGATATAGACTCCCCCCATTGGCACTTCTTTGTAAGTTAGCACATCAATGAATACAAAGTCTGTTGTCAAGAGTGAGCACAAAATATGTATGAATTTCCTTGATCCAATTTCCCATCTCAAACTGATGAAAGGTAGTGTCACTTTTCCTTTGAGCGAATTACAGGGCGGAAAAGGAAGCACTCTGATGACATCGCACGTCGAGAAAGAAGCTGGCAGAGGGTATAGTCTTGATTCCGAAGCCGAAGGAGCAGGAGTTTTCAAATGCCACCGGGGAAGAAAGTAAAGGGATGCTCGCTAGCAGGGATTAAAATTCATCCCATAGGAAGGAGACAATCTTCTTCTGTTTAAAAGTCTTGTTGAAGAAGCCTTTACTAGTCTATCCGATTCCTCATCAACTCCTGACCGATGTAGAGAAAGTTCAGCCGAGGTATAAGCTCTTGCTAAGTCGAAGAGATCCGCTTTGCCATCTATGCCGCTCACTCCCCTATTCAAGAAAGATTCTCTTCCTGGGGTGGGGTCATATCTTAGTCTTTTTCTCCACCCGTTGGAGTATTTAGTAGTTGGAGGGGGGAACTTATCTTGCAAGTTTTTACCCGAAAATAATCTTATCCCTTGGTTAGTTTAGGTATTTTCTTATCCCCTCCCATTCAGTCTTATCCTGCTGTACTTTAGGCATTGTTCGCCTTGGACCTGGAAGAGCTGGTGTTGAAGCTCATAGGCTTGGAGAGGTATGAAGTCTTTATACTGCTATAAGAGGAGATGAAGCGGAAGAAACTTGAACTAATCTTTCTGCCCTTTAACCCCTTTACCGGATCTAATGTTAAAGCATACGTACCCTTTTGCAGACGAGTCACCTATTAAGAGTCGAACATCCTCAAAACCTTTTCCAGACGGTAAGCCGTAAAGTGTCACAGCAACAAGGGAAGTCAGCCTTCTGTAATTAAGACTTCAATAAAAGACTGAAAGATATGATTGATATATTAAATTAGACATTATAAATTATACCACCCTTTCCTAAATCTTTAAAAAAGATATGTTTGATTAAATGAAGACTTCGCTTTAAAGACTATTCTTCACTCATTAAAACTGAATGTTTTCTAGCTTTGAGTATTATTTATGATTGAGTCCTTCCCCTCTGGCTAATTCCCTAAGAGAAAGTAATCTCTGAAAGTTGGACTTGAGTGCCATGATTCCTTAATCAGCCACTCGTCTGGCTAAGGCTTTTCCCTACTATTTAACTCCTCGTCCTTTTATATACCTTCCAACCCTTAGAGTGGTAGATGGAAGCCTGATCGTTCGTCTACTTCCCTAATAGTAGCACTAGACGGAGGTGAGACTTTTCCTTGAGCCTTGATAGCTCCCCTTTGAACAGCCTTCCGAAGAGGCCCAGACATTTAAAATATAGTCTCGTAGCCTGCTTTGAGATCTGTTCACCTTATCTCTGACTCTTGTTCCCCTTCTCGCCTCGCCCTATCCGACTGGACACCACATATCGTCTTCAACTCATTCTGACACTGTGAGATCCTATGGTCACGCCTTAGTCCGAAGGGCTAAACGGGCTTTGAAATATGACTCTCCACCTATTTCATTGTGTGCTTACCCCCCTTCTGCGCTAACAAAAAAGATAGTAGATAACGTAAGACTTTGCTTGGCTTGCTCCGAGCCATCTTGTTAAGGAAGGGCGGCTAGGGTGGGAAATGAAGAAGAATGGAATTAAAAATAAGGAAGGAGATGATAAGGAAGACTCTTAGTTGTTGAATGCGAGCCACTACATAGGTGGAATTTGATAAGCTCCTTTAGGCCCGGCTAGCCCGTAGAGTCTTAGGCTTTTTGCCACTTTCCCTGACTGACGCAAGGTCGGGGTCGTTACGAATAGGACACATATACACCAAACCTTTGAAGGATGAGGTTCCAGTTTGCCATTCCTATTATTTATAGGCTTCCAGTCTCCTCAGAAGTCCGCTCTTCTATCTTCGCAGAATTCACCCGGCTCTCTTACTCACCTTCGCGTCTAGGGCATGATGTCTTTAATTTAAGATGATTCAATTGGTCAATCGTCTTGTTATTCTTCCGGGCCTCTCTACGGGATTGGAAGAAGGAGTTTTCACCCAAATGAGTTAGAGTTCCTCCGAACCGTGTCATTCTCGAAGTATGGCACAACACTCTGTCGAAAACACGAGGCGGGAGTGCGTCGAAGCATGAATTGACCTAGCGACGTGAACCTTGGGTGAGGTGCAGTGCACTAGCGAGCGACTTCCTTCCCCAAAACAAAAAAAAGAATGCCGCTATCATTATCATGCGCGAAGCTAAGCTTGAAAGGAGCCCGAGCTGAGAGAATAGAGCAAACTCGACGTCACAAAACCAGGGATAGATCGCTCAAGGGAGCAACTCGAGATAGATGCAAGATTCTTTCTCCTGCCCTTCACTTAGAAAGAAAAGTAAATTTTTCAGCACGCACTAATTCCTAAGTTTTGTCGGTCGAATAGCCTTCTTGTGTGACCTTCCACGGGGTGGCTGGCAAGCTTTAGAGAATAGGGGCGAGGTCCCCATACTACATAAGACCGTAAGCAGTGGCTCGACGGAGATGGTTCGAATCAAGCGAAACCAAAGGCATTCGTTGGCACCCGAGATGCTAAGGGTCGAAGACTAACTTTTGGGATATGGAATAGTACTTTATGTTTGTGCCCCTTTTTACGACCAAGTCACAATGGCTAGTATCTATCTGGGGATGCGCTGCTGTGGTGACGGACGCGATATGAGGACATGCTGGAGGGCCGTTGCGAGATCAACGCCTGGCCTGGCTGGGATGGGAGGAACAAAAAAAATAGGGAGCTCAAGGAAAGGAGCAGTTCCTGCCTGGGAACGTTGTATGGCTCGCACGAGAGTCCCTGATGCGGGCCGGCACTGTTCGAGAAAATAAAAGCAGACCATGGGGGACTGACCCGAGCTATAGACAAAGAAGGACTTTGATAGATAGAATAAGGCACTAAGACATAAAAAAGAGGGCTACTTCACTATGAATGGTAACATATGAATTGAAACTAATGCGAGGGGTGTCAATTACCAAAAACGACTCGACCACTAACTCAGTCCCGCGGGACATTTCTAACACAAGGCCGAAGATGGATGCGAAGAATATTTTACTCTCGAACCATCACACGGATTCCAACCCAACAGCCCATGATATAGTAAGAACGGAATGGAAGGGCAAAAAAACTATTCTATATGCAGACGTGAAAGCTCTATCGATAGAAGCATTCATTCTAGCCTATCTTTTTTTTTTTAGAGAGGAACGATTCCCTTGTCTGAGAACCGCCATTCACGCACTATTCCTCCCCACTAAAAAGAGCGATTGATAATCCCTAAAAAAAAATGCAGAAGTGAGCGTACCCCAAAGCTATCCTCTCTTCCCCTTTTTTAGCTTTAGCCAACCCCATTTTTTTTCACCTTGAATTGGTCAAAGCCAAAAATATGAAAAATAGAAGGAAGAGAGATCAGAAAGATAGGCGGACGACTTGACTATAGTATAGGTCGGATGTTTCCGTGAGCAGTAAGCAGCAGATATCCCCTTATTGATTGAATTAATGAAAGCTGGTGGCCGCCTGTGAATTCTTTCAAGGCAAGGGGCGGCCTGATTCGACATTGTTGTTTACTCTGATCCGGTCGAGGTGGTTTTCGTTTACCAGCGCGTAGGCGGTCTAAGTTCCTATGACCGAGTCTTTCTGGCCCCTGTGAACATCTTTTCTTAATGTATTAAAGAGGGCCTCTCTAACCGGTGAAAAGTGGTAGGTGTCCACTAACGGCCATTCCTGGCTCGGCTCCGATAACGCAATTCCGGAAGGAGTCGGTAGTTGGGCACTGGATCCCTTCGGACCTGGAGAACGCGTGACGCTGGGTCGGGGTTTGGTGAACCAACTGGTCGCTCCTCTAGTTGAAGTCTCGGGCCCCTTTTTATTTCGTTGCCTAGGTTACACCTTCGGAATACCCCATAAGGGAATTTTTCTCTATTTCCCTCAATCTTAACTTTACGCCACGCCGACTCTCCTTTCGTCATAAGGCGTGGAATTAGACCAAAGGGAATCTCCATAGGAACTAGTCCCTCAGATTTCGCACGTAGGAGATCGAGACACAGCCCCAGGGCTTTGAGGAAAGATGTAGATCGATCGCCAGACAACTACATAGAGGGTCTCTACAAGTCTATATATTATTTTTTATTTAGTTCCCCCCGTAAGATCACCAATGAGGTCTGCAAGTTTCACATCTAAGTAATACAATACCCGATCCGATAGTTTACGATATATATTTAACAACAACATTCTAAGCTAAGAAAGGATATTTTTAGATATCGGTAGTTGTCCGGTCGTACCCAAACAGTAAGATTCCAGAGGAAAATGCACCTAAGATCAAATATTTCGAGCCGGCTTCCGTGGAAAATTCAGACTTTCTTTTTGATGCTGCCATCACATAAAAACATAAACTTTGAGGCTCAATAGCTAAATACATGGCAATTGAATCATGAGCCGAGATCATAAAGAGCATACTGCGAGTAGGAAGTGGAATTAATACAATGAATTCAAAAGCATCAAACCTCTCTTGTTCGGAAGAATCGAAACACATCGAAATGGTACCAGCCGTACTTAATAATAGAAGGATTTGGCAGAAATATGTAAAATTGTCCCTCCTAAAAAGATTATTCCGGAATAAATGGGCAATAGTTAGGAGAGGTGCGCCAGCGGCGAGCAGAAGCAAGGTTATTAGATACCTCAGGAAAGCCCGGCCAGAACCACACGTGCAAGTTTCCCTGCATGTGGCTCGTCCGTGATAACTTATTCGGATTTGCGCGAACTAGCGGACCGATCACTAAGTGGGG
>AUXO014579264.1_pt1 | contig 22679 bp, 18 predicted proteins | sample 768731 | NCBI WGS metagenome assembly AUXO01 (sample SAMN02715735, study PRJNA202380) | gut metagenome | biome: sheep rumen | host: Ovis aries | place: New Zealand: Palmerston North | reverse complement strand
TTGCTTGTTTCGTGCAAAGATACGCATAAAATTCTTATACACATAAGAAAAAAAACGTAAAAAAACGTCATTTCTTCAAAAAAGACGTTTTTTTACGCATTGACGCATGTTTTGTTATAATGACAAAGTGACGAAAGTCTATTCTGCTGTGGTTAAGCAGATGTTCAGAACAAGCTCGAGGGTATCAGTGCCTTTGCATTGTTGAAATCGTCAACGGTATCGAGTTCGATAGAGAAAAACTCCGTGGTGTCAACAACGGTAAAGGTGTGTCCCTGAGGGATGAGACGCTCGAAAGCCCGCTCATAGAAGATGTCGATGAGACCTTCGTGCTCGATCATCTGCTCCAATTCACGAAAAAGCGCCGTACTGTATTCTGCTGTCATCTTCTCTATACCTACGCTCTCGCCAACGGCTTTATCGATAGCACATACCTTGCTTATCTCAACCACTTTATTATTACTGTCAACAATCACCTTTATCTCCTCATCGCCGAGTTCATGACGGTTGAGAGCAAGCGCACTCCCCTGCCCGGCCATGACCGTAGGGATAATCTGCGGGTCGAAGAGAATATCGCTGTCGAGCAATATGAAGTCGGTTCCGTCGGTATATGGCCGTGTGAGCCAAAGCGAAAAGATATTGTTGTTGTGCTCGTAGTCGGGATTATCGATGAAGTGGATGTTGAGCATCGGGAAATGCGCGGTTAGGAAATCGCGTATCATAGAAGCGCGATAGCCTGTGACAACCACCAGTTCGTTGATACCCGCAGCAACGATTGCATCAACAGTACGTTGCAACAGAGTTCGTTGTCCAATTGTAAGCAGACACTTCGGGCGCTCATCAGTAAGCGGGCGCAAACGCTTTGCCATTCCGGCAGCAAGAATTACTCCAATCATTTTTTCACGTCAGTTAAGAGGCGACGTTTCCAAGCGTCGCACGAATTAAAAATTGTTCAAAAGTTAACATTAACACCGCCCATGAACGTTGCACGCGGCATGGGGTATCCTGCGTAAGTCTCATAACGCTGCGCAAACAGATTTTCACCCTTGACCCACAGATTCAAATTCTTGACAAGCTGATAGCCGATGGTGGCATTAAACAGCGTGGCACACTCCTTCTGCTCTTTGTCGCCAGTGGCGGTATAAAGACCAGCAAGTTGCATCAGCCCTGCCGATACCGACCATTTGCTGCAACGATAACTGGCCCCTACATATCCTTTATATTCAGGCACGGACAGTATGGGATTCTTCATGTGCATCCACGAATGGTTTGTGTTTAAGCTCCAATGCTCGTTGATGCGCCATACAGCCTCAAGTTCGGCTCCATAGTTTCTTATTTCGCCAGTGTTCTCGTTCCTACGGACTGCAGTATTAGTGACAATCATATTGTCGCCCTTCAGATAGAAGAGATTGATACCATAGGTGACGGCATTGTCCAGTAACCGATGCTTCCACGACAGTTCGTAATTCATCATCCGCTCCGGCTCAAGTTCTTCAGTGGATGGCGGATAGAGATACATCTCGCGCATCGAAGGGTTGCGAAAACCTTTCGAAACCATTGCCTTGATTTCGCCGTTGGACAAGGGGCGCACCACGATACCACCCTGCGGAATCCATTCCGTACCGCTAACGGAATGATGGTCGATGCGCACTCCGGCATTCAGCGTAAGCCATGAGAAGAGATTCTGCCGCACGTCGATGTAACAGGCAATTTCGTTGCGCCGGCTCTGACCTGCCTGCTTCATCCTAATGCGCTGACCTTCTGTCACCTCCTCGCCTGTATGACGGTTGGTGTACCACGCACGTCCGTAGATGTGCTGATAATCTACACCTGTAGTGATATGGTTGCCGGTGAATAAATTGAAAGTCTGAAACCACGAAATGCCGAGCAGATAATCTTTCGAACGGAAAAGGTCGGTCTGCGGTGTGCCACCGACGGCTTTATACCCGTCGTTAATCTTATGTATGCCGAAGTTGTCATATACACTCAGGCGTCCATTAGTCTTTTCATATTTGTTCTCTACTCCGAGAGCCACTGCGCCTCTGGTAATCCACTGGTCAGCTTCGAGCATTGGCTCATCGGTGGTGCCGGGATTTGAGGCATTGAACCGTGTGATATTTCCATCGGCAAACACATTCCAGTGTTCACAGATATCGTAGGCCAACTTGAGGTAGCCGCCATACTGCTCGAAGGCCATGTTGGGACGATGGTTGTCTGAGCGCTGATACTGTACTGCAACGGTTGATGAAAAGCGTTGGCTCCGCACCTGATTAGATGCTTCAGCCTGGAACGTGCCCCACGAGCCTGCGCCGAGACTGATGTTCGTACGCACACCGTTCTCCTTCATTCCCCGTGTGACAATATTGATTACGCCGCCCATAGCATTTGAGCCATAGAGCATCGATGCCGGACCACGCAACACCTCCACACGCTCGGCCATTAGCGTCTGATAGCTGTCGGCGATAGGATGTCCATATACGCCCTGATACTGAGGATGGCCGTCGATGAGCACGAGCAGCTGTCCGCTGCCTGCAGAGATACCACGCAAGGAGATGCTTCCCGAACCACCCCCACTGACACCGTAGCCAAGCAATCCGCGTGAGGTTGTGAAGAGGCTTGGCACCTGCTCAGTCAGCGTGGGCATGATATTGGGACGTTCGTTCTCAGTAAGCTTCTCGCGGCCTACGACAGTCACGGTCATAGGCAGATGGCGCACATCGGCAGCATCGCGTGTACCCGTAACTACGACATTGTCTAACTCTACAGAAGTGGTATCATGCTGGGCATTCGCTGACATACAGGATAATGCCGACACAATAAACAAAATTTTCTTCTTCATTTAGTGTTACTTAGTTAATAATCCTATTTCTTCCAAAACTGCGACGTGATATCAATAAACGTTCCATCGGGCAGCTTCTTCAGCATGTGTTGGTTGGTTGTTTTGCTCTTCAGACTTCCAAGATGACGTATATACGGTCCTATCTTTATATAGTCGAAATCGGTCTTCTCCACCTTCGACGAAATCACCGTACGTCCACTCCACCATGCCACCTTGAAGTGTGGGTAGCGCTCGTGAATGTAGCAGGCGAGAGAGTTGACGGCCTTGGGGTCGGCATCTCCTCCCATGAACGATATACACGTTATATCGTCGCCATATTCCATCACAAAAGCATCGATAGCAAGTGGCGTAAGCGCTGTTCCTACATCCTTCCACAGATAGCTACTGTGGCATCCTGGGCAGCGACAAGGACAGTTTGATATATTTATAGAGAGCGTCACCTCGTCAGGTATTTCCTGAAAGACAACGCCCGTATTTACGTACTTCAACATTACATCTGTGTTGCCTCAGCATAGTAGCGGCGGCGTGCCTCCTCCTGGCGTGGCTCGGAGAAGTTGCTCACACGCTTCAGATATCCGATGATTCGGGTCATATAATCAACGTTTTTCGAGTGGCAATGGGGACACTCCTTGAGATATCGTTTGTCGATGTGTCCACAGTCATTGCAGATGGTGTTGGGAATGTTAAACGTGAAGTAGTTGCATCCCTCTTTGGCAGCCACTCGCAGCAATTGGCGGTACTGTTCCTTCGACAGATGCTCTTCAAGATTCATGTGCAGTGCCGAGCCTCCCGTCAAGTGCTGTATGTAGGGAGCTCCGTGGAGCTTGAACTTGTCGATTATATTCAGCGAGTCATCCTCAACGATATAGAAGTAGCTGTTATAGCAGTCGCGCGGAACGAAATAGCCGTCCTCGCGGTCCCACTTAGCGTGTTTCACTCCGACGTTCTCGGCAGGAATCATCTCGCAGTTGAACATCAGCTCTTTCGTGCGGTATTCCTTGTTCTTCTGCTCTACAAGCCCGAGCACTGTCTGAACGAATCTCAGGTAGTCGGGATTGTCGGTAATCTTCAGCCCCATAAACTCGGCAGCTTCTACCAGTCCGTTTACACCGATGGTGAGATACTGACGGTTGATGTTGATGTAACCGGCATCGAACAGCGGCAGCATACCGTTGTTCATCAGTTCCTTAAGGTTCTCGTTGTATGCGGTCTGCACCTTGTGGCACACATCGATGATGTCAAGCAGGAATTCCTTGTAGTCAATATTATTGTTCACAGCATATTGTATGCAGCGGTTCAGGTTGACGGTAAGCACACTCTTCGAGCCTGTAGAGACGCCTCCTGCCCCGAGGGTATAGCTGAAGCCATTGTCCTGAATCTCATTGCGCAGACGGCAGCATGAACTGAGGGAGTCGGCATTATCGCTCATATAGGTAAAGAAGGAATGTCCCTCGCTGTACATCTCTGCGGTAAAGTCTGCCATGTCGCTGTCTATACACTCGCCGTTCTTCGACAACAGTGCCATTGTCTCAACGGGGAACGTGAGTACAGCCTTTGTGCGCTCATGGTTGAACCACTTCATAAAACGCTTCTGCAACCAGCAGAGACCATTCCAGTCCGGACGCGAACCATCGGGGAAATAAAACTCTCCAAAGAGCGACTCGAAGTATGGCTTGTCGTAGTATGCGATATTCCAGAATACAGCCTGATAGTTTCGTGCGCCTGTCGGCTGGTTGATGCTATACACAATCTGCTCAAAGCAGTCGGTGATAACCTTGTCTATAGTGCGCTGCTTGAGTGATAGATCAACTACGCGATCGGGGTCTTTCCAATAGTCGTCGCCATACTCTTTTTGGATGAAGTAGTTCAGATACATAAGAAATTCTGGCGTGGCACATGCTCCGCTAAGCATTGAACTTACCATGAAAACCATGTTGACAAAACCTCCACAATAGGATTTCAGATTGGTAGGCGCTGTGGAATTGCCGCCAATCGACATGGTTCCGCCTATGAGCCAGGGATACATGGTGATGGAAGCGCAGTAGTTGGCCAAGCTGGTCTCGTCGTTCTTATATATGAAATGATGTGTTAGCAGGTCAATGTAGCGATCAGCCAATTCCTTGCCATACATCTTCTTTATACGGTCGGTCAATAGACGACGATTCAGACGGATAAAGCTGGCCTTTGGCAGCTCGCCGATGAGCGTGGCGATGTTTTTGTGCTCCACGTTGGCATTAGCATCATACTTTGAGCCGGTAGCAGCGTTGGCAGCATCACAATATTCGGAGAGAAATTTCATCTTCTCCATTGTCTCGCGGTCTTCGGTGTGGCGTTGCCGATACAGCATAAACGACTTCGCTACCTTATAAAAACCTTCGCGCATTAGAGCCTCTTCCACCTCGTTTTGAATATCCTCGACCTTGATACCCTCATGGATGTCAAGATGGCTCAGGATTTTCGACAGGCATCCCAGGTCTGTAGGTTCATCAACTGACTCGAATGCCTTGATGATGGCATTCATGATTTTGTCTAACGAGAAACGGTCGGAACTACCGTCGCGTTTCGTAATTGTAAAGCTTCTCATTTCCATGCTTTTGTTAAATTTACGGGAAAATATTTACTGTAAATATTTCAGAAATATTTCCCGTTTCGGCAAACTTCCTATCTATTATTATTACTTATGATTATCTTTTTTGCAAACCGAAATCGATTGCAAAGATACAATAAAATCCGATAACGCGTATCGGATTTTGCAGATTTTTTTTGTAAAAAACTTAAAGTTTTCTTAAAGCTTTACAGTCGAAATATCGACCAGTCTGTTAACTATTGCATAAACGGTAAGGCCGGCAGTGCTATGTATCTGTAGCTTACGGGCAATGTTTCTCCTGTGCGTAATTACGGTGTTTACAGAAATACACAAATGGTCTGCAATTTCCTTGTTCGACATTCCCTGAACTAAACTCACTATAACATCGCGCTCTCTATCGGAAAGCGTTTCGGCATTGTCTTGCCCGTTTTTGAAAACCATTGCCGAAATATTTTTTGTCACATCTTCTTTTTTCGTATATTCTTCAAGCAGACGTATGGCCGGCACAAATATCTTGTCTTCCACCATAGAATGCTGTCGAAGCCACTCTTCGTTGTTATAAATATCGTAGAGTGTGGCCGTCAGTTTATTATTCAGATATGTGTCGGCCGGCAGATATTTAATAATCATAAGCTTCAGCTCCTTCAGCTTCTTATCGGCTGCACCGTGGTGCTTCGAGAAAGTCTCTATGTTGTAGTCGCCCACCTGCACACCATTCAGCAGTGCCTCAACGTATGGGAAGAGAGTCTTGTGTTCATACATCATGTGACGCTTGATCTCATGGGAATATTCATCGTAGAATTTCAGAATAATCTTCCCGACGCTGTCAGCGGGAGATATGCTCTCTTCCAGTTCCTTGCGTATGAACGGCAGCTGGAAGTCGAGATAGTAAGCATGGCTTGCCTTAAGGTAATGCAACAGCGTGGGTATCGACAGCGACTCGTCAACCTCGAAGTCAGAATAGCCATTTATGGTGAAGTTCACAATTGCGAGGAAAGTGGCAGTATCAACTCCATTGTCGGCACATGTCTCACGTACAGTCTTATCGCCGAAGCCGAGATTGATGCCGAAGCTGCCGAGAGTCTGCAGCAATGCATAGTTGTCTTTGATGAGCGTGATCATCTTGTCGTCAGCCTCGTAAATTTTCTGATTTTTCATCCCTATACATTATTATATATTAGCAGCTGCAAAGTTAATCATTTTCTGGTGAATCCACAAAATTATCTTTCAGTTTTTTTACATTGCACACTTTGCATCCATTCTACGGCGCGGTTCTGCGACTCAGTGAAACGCCAGTGCCCGCTTGACGGTGTGATATCGATGATCTTCGGGGCTTTAATCTCATTGAGCATACCGCAGATGCTGGTAGGTGAGCACGTGTCATCGTTGTAACCGTAGCTGTAGAAGCCTGGCAATGTCAGCATACGTGCGAAATTGGTTACGTCGTAATACTGTAGCGTCTGTTCGGCTTTCTCCCTTCTGAAGTCCTTCAGGTTGCCGTCATTGTATAATGTTGTAAAGAATTTCGGCCATCCTCCGGCACGTCCGTGTAAAAAACCCGTCAGGTCGTTCAGTGCCGGATAGAACGACACTAATGCCGTAACCTTATCACTAAGTGCAGCGGTAACTACGGTGAGTGCACCACCCTGCGAGCCGCCTGTTACGAATGCATTGAGTCCGTCCCAGTCGGGCAGCGAGCATAGATAGTCCATACAGCGTACAACTCCAGCATATACATCCTTATAATAATATGTATCGCGATTTTCAATGCCCTGTTTGACGTAGCCTTCGCACTTCTGTTTGCGCATCGTCTCGTATTCTGCATCTGAGAGACGGGGATCGTTGCCATGTATCTCCATTTTCAGATATATGTATCCACGTTGGGCATAATAGTCGGCAGGTTCCACCTTCTTGCTGCCTGCACCCGGCAGACAGAGCACCACCGGATGAGGCTTGCCATCGCGTGGACGTGTCAGGTATCCGTACATCCATTTCTCCTTACCTACGTGCAGGCGCACCAGCTTCGTCTCAATCTGGTCGTTGGTCCACTCTGGAGCGTCCCACACATCCGGCTCAAGTGCAGTTTTGCGGGCCTCGACGACTGCTTTCGTCCAGAAATCGAAGAAGTCAGACGGCATCCGTGCATAAGTTTTTATCTTGTCGGGGGCAAAACCTACTTTCAACAGGTCTTTATAAGTTCTTCCATCAACACTGAAACTCCACTCCACAGCCATAAAGCCAGGTTCTGTCATCGTACCCATGTCGATTTCGAGCCGACCACTCTTTAGTGGTGCTTTTTGCCACTCATTTGGCAACAGCATCTCCGGACCAGTACGATAGCTGACCTCTGCTTCAAGGGGCAGTCCGTGGTTAAGTGCCACAATCTCTACCTTGGCCGTGTCACCTATACGGTAAAGTCGGTCTGGATGATTGGTCGTGGCAATGGTTTCAATACTAGCCCTGCGCTGAGCAGAGAACTCCTGTGGAAACTTTTGTGCTGCAGCCTGTGTTGAGGCTATCAACATCATAATAACAGTCAGTAGAAAATTTGTTTTCATATATTATCAGTTAACAGCCACTTATTCACCTATCATCGCCAAGAAATCATCCTCGCCAACTATCGGAACACCAAGTTTCTCAGCTTTCTGTAGTTTCGAAGGACCCATGTTAGCACCGGCAAGTATGAACGATGTCTTGCTGCTAATGCTTCCAACGTTCTTGCCTCCATGCTGCTCAATCAAAACCTTATATTCGTCACGACTATGACGTTCGAACATTCCACTGATGACTATCGACTTTCCGGAAAGACGGTCTGACCGTCCCGAAAGCTGTTCGTCACTCAGCGACATCTGCAGTCCATACCGACGCAAGCGTTTCACTATTTCTATGTTTTCGGGCGTATGGAAATATGTTATCACACTCTCGGCAATCACTTCGCCTATACCCTCCACTTCCTGCAGTTCTTCGAGACCAGCAGAACTGAGAGCGTCGATATTCTTAAAATGTCGTGCAAGTAACTTCGCTGATGTCTCGCCTACGAAACGTATCCCCAAGGCATATACTACCCGCTCGAATGGTACTTTTTTAGAATCCTCGATACTTTTTATCACCTTACGCGCTGACTTCTCGCGGCTGCCATCACCGTTAATCTGATCAACACGTATTTCGTAGAGATCGGCAATATTATAAATAATGTGGTGACGATAGTAGTCGTCAACGGTCTCCGGCCCAAGGCTATCAATATTCATTGCCTTGCGAGATATGAAATGTTCTATGCGCCCTTTTATTTGTGGGGGGCATCCTGAATCGTTTGGACAGTAGTATGCTGCCTCGCCCTCATATCTTACAAGTTCAGCCCCGCATTCCGGACAATGTCGGATAAAGCAAATGGGTTTGGCATCGGCAGCACGCGAATCCTTGTCAACACCCACAATCTTCGGAATAATTTCTCCGCCCTTCTCGACAAACACATAGTCGCCCTCATGCAGATCCATTGTCTGAATGAAGTCGGCATTGTTCAGTGTAGCACGCTTCACCGTAGTTCCTGCCAGCTGTACCGGCTCCATATTCGCCACTGGGGTGACGGCTCCCGTGCGCCCGACCTGATAGGTAACTTCATTCAGACGGGTACGTACACGTTCTGCCTTGAACTTATATGCTATCGCCCAGCGTGGACTCTTGGCCGTAAATCCCAATTGGCGCTGCTGACGCAGCGAGTTCACCTTAAGTACAATGCCATCGGTAGCCACGGGCAGATGCTTGCGCTCCTTATCCCAAAAATTTATATAGTCGTATATATCTTTCAGTGACCTGGCTTTCCTCATACCCTCGCTAATCTTAAATCCCCACTGACGTGCAGCCTCAAGATTCTCGTAGTGGCCGTCGCTTGGAATGTCGTCGCCAAGAAGATAATACAGATATGCATCAAGCTGACGGCTTGCAACGAGTGCCGACGATTGGCTCTTCAAAGTCCCACTGGCAGCATTGCGAGGGTTAGCAAACAGAGGCTCGCCAGCTTCCGCGCGCTCCTGATTGAGGCGTTCAAACACCTTCCAAGGCATGAGTATCTCACCACGAATCTCAAACTCGTGTGGGAATGACGGAGAGAATAGGTCAACAGAATTGCCATTCAGAACAAGCGGAATGCTTCGTATGGTCTTCACATTGTCTGTCACCACATCTCCAACCACGCCATCACCTCGTGTCACTGCCTGTGTCAGACGGCCATCAACATATGTAAGACTAATCGACAATCCGTCGTATTTCATTTCGCAGCACACCTCGAACGGCTCTCCGCCGAGCGCTTTCTCCACACTTTCATACCACGATGCTACGTCCTGCTCATTGTACGTGTTGGCAAGCGAAAGCATGGGATACTTATGCGCTACCTGCACGAACTCCTTATTCAAGTCGCTGCCCACACGCTGAGTGGGCGAGCTGTCGTCGGCAAGTTCCGGATGACGTGCCTCCAAATCCTGAAGCTCATGCATCATCATATCGAACTCCTGGTCACTAATAACAGGTTGATTCAACACATAGTAACGGTAGTTATGGCTATGTAGTTCCTCACGCAGTTTCAGTATTCTCTCTTTCTCGTCCATTGTTTTTATTATATATTTCTGCCCATTTTTATATTATTATCTTGCAAAAATATGGTAAAATTCCGAACAACGAAAATATAGCGGCATAAATTTTCTTAATTCAGTTATTTTTGACAATACATATATTCTGAGTAAAAAATTGGTATGTTAATCTTCCAAAAACATGATGAAGTTTCAGCATTATTTCGTATCTTTGCACAAAAACGAAAATGAACAAATCGATTTATATCCTTACATTGGCTGCGCTTTTCTGCATGTCCAATGCTTATTCACAACAGAACACAGGAACAAGGAGCGATCCAACCATAGAAAGCCGCATTGAAAATACACTCAGCCGCATGACTCTCGACGAGAAAGTAGGGCAGATGCTCCAGCTCACAATCGACGTGCTTGGCAAAGGAGCAGGCGACAATTTCATGTTAGACCGCGACAAACTCCACAAGGCTATCACTACATACAAGATCGGCTCTGTATTAAATGCCCCCGGACCTGTAGCCCTCTCGCCAATGCGCTGGCGTGAAGTGATTGGCGAGATACAGAAATTGTCGTTGAAAACGAGTGGCATACCATGTATCTATGGCCTCGACCAAAACCATGGTGGTACATATACGTTGGGTGGAACGCTGTTTCCCCAAAACATCAATATGGGAGCCTCGTTCAATCCTCGACTTTCCGAGGAAGCTGGCCGTATCACAGCATACGAGACACGTGCATCCGACTGCCCATGGACTTTTTCGCCCACCGTCGATTTATCAAGAGACCCACGGTGGCCTCGCGTATGGGAGAATTATGGCGAGGATGCGCTGGTGAATGCCGTGATGGGCTCGGCCACCGTGCAAGGTTTCCAAGGTTCTGACCCTAACCATATAGACGCATACCACATCGCAGCCTGCATGAAGCATTATCTTGGCTACGGCTCACCACGTACTGGCAAAGATCGCACACCGGCTTACATTCCAGAATATGAGCTGCGCGAAAAGTGCTTTGCACCATACAAGGCAATGGTCGAAGCTGGTGCTCTGTCTATCATGATCAACTCAGGAAGTGTCAACGGCATACCAGTACACTCTAGCCACAAGTTCATAACCGAATGGCTCAAAGAAGGCCTGAAATGGGACGGCATGGTTGTCACCGACTGGGCAGACATTAACAATCTCTTCCAGCGCGAGCACGTGGCACGCGACAAAAAAGATGCCATCCGCATAGCCATCAATGCCGGCGTTGACATGTCGATGGACCCATACGACACCAACTTCTGTACGCTGCTGAAGGAGCTGGTGCAGGAAGGCCGTATATCAATGACCCGCATCGACGATGCCGTGCGGCGTATCCTGCGACTGAAATTCCGCTTAGGACTGTTCGACCGTCCAGACACGGGCGACGACAAGCGATACAGGAACTTCGGGTCTGCACAGTTTGCGGCAACAGCACTCAAGGCTGCCGTTGAAAGTGAGATTCTACTCAAGAATGAAGACGGAGTGCTACCTCTGAGAAAAGGAATGCGTATTCTCGTGACCGGTCCCAATGCCAACCAGATGCGATGTCTGAACGGCGGTTGGAGCTATACATGGCAAGGACATCTTACCGACCGCTATGCCTCACAATACAACACCATATATGAAGCAATAGCCAAAGAGTTCGGTCAAGAGAACGTTACACTCTGTCAAGGTGTTACCTACGTTGCCGAAGGCAAGTATTTCGAGGAGAACGATCCCGATATAGAGTCAGCAGTCAAAGCTGCTGCCAATGTGGATGTCATCATTGCATGTATCGGTGAAAACTCATATACCGAGACTCCAGGCAATCTTGACGACCTTTCACTCTCAGCCAATCAGAGAAACCTGGTAAAGGCTCTGAGTAAAACGGGCAAACCCATCGTACTTATACTCAACGAGGGGCGACCCCGACTGATTGGCGACATTGTGCCACTGGCGAAGGCTGTGGTCAATATCCTGTTGCCTGGAAATTACGGTGGCGACGCTCTTGCCAAGTTACTTGCAGGCGAGGAGAATTTCTCAGCACGTTTGCCATACACTTATCCAAAGCATCAGTCTGCTCTCTTCAATTACGACTATCGAGTCAGCGAGGAGCAGGGCACCATGGATGGAGCCTACGATTATGATGCCAAGGTTGACGTGCAGTGGCCCTTCGGCTATGGGCAAAGCTACACAACGTTCGCTTACAGCAACCTGCGCGTTACAAAGACACAGTTCTCTGCCGACGATGTTCTGAAGGTATATGTTGACGTAACCAATACAGGTTCGCGCAAGGGCAGTGAAGCTGTGCTACTCTACAGCCGTGACATGGTGGCAAGTATTGTTCCCGAGAATCACAGGCTAAGGGCATTCGACAAAGTGGAACTCAAACCTGGCGAGACAACAACAGTTTCGTTCATTTTGCCGGCAACAAATCTTGCATTCGTCGGTCCCGACGGCAGATGGCATCTTGAAAGTGGAGATTTCAGCCTCACTGTAGGAAACCAGATTATAAAAATAACATGCACAAAAGATCACGTTTGGGAATAGCACCACGGTCACTATGCGTCAGTATGCTCACAGCAATACTGACCATCCTTACCCTTCCAGCTTTCACGCAGCAATTGGCATTTCCCGGAGCCGAGGGTTTCGGAGCCTACGCCAGCGGCGGGCGTGGAGGAACAGTAGTTCACGTCACCAACCTGAACCCTTCAGGCGAAGGCTCACTTGCAGAAGCAGTGAGTCGTTCAAACCGAATCGTTGTTTTCGACGTAGGCGGTGTCATCAATCTCTCTGGACATGACCCCATAAAAGTAAGCGATAGCATTACCATAGCAGGACAAACGGCTCCCGGCGAGGGCATCACTATCTATGGCAACCGGCTGCTGATAAAATCGGAAAACGTCATCATGCGATACATCCGCATACGTGGAAGCATCAAGATGAGCCGAGGCAGCTGTCCACTCGTGTGCGACAGTGCACGCAACCTGATTATCGACCACTGCAGCATCTCATGGGGACGGTGGGACTGCTGCCACATCAAGAATGCCAGCGACGTTACATGGCAGAACTGCATCATTGCCGAAGGCATTGACCCACAGCGTTTCGGAGCATTCACCGACGGCACACGCAATTGGACCATCACACACTGTCTATGGGCTTCACAGAAGAGTCGCAACCCGAAACTCAAATGTTACGTACAACAAATAAACAACGTTGTTTTCAACTACGGCTCAGGATCTATAGGAGGGCATTCGGCCGGAAACCACTATCAAGATGTCATTGGCAACTACTACATTTCGAGTCACGTGACAGGAAAGGACAATCACTGGAAAATGTGGACTGAGACCGACCACTTGTACATGAGAGGCAATTACACCGACACCAACTGCGACGGCAGGCTCAACGGAATTCTAATAACGGAATATCCCCAGACAGCCACTCCAATGTCAGAGCCATCAATGCATCCAAAGTGTCCTGTAACAATTGAAAGCGCAGAAGCAGCCTACTATACTATAATAGCTCACTGCGGAGCATCACTGCACCGCGATGTACACGATAATAGGGTGATTCGCCAGCTGAAAGCACTGGGCAGAGAGGGTGGCTTCATTGACAATGAAAATGACATAGGAGGTATTGGTTCACTCAAAGGTGGCAAACATCCCAAAGATAACGATAAGGACGGAATACCAGATGTCTGGGAGCGCAAGCACGGACTCAATCCCTACAATCCTTCTGATGCCATGACCGATGCCGACGGTGACGGATATGCGAACATTGAGAACTATATCAATTCGCTTGTTCCATAACTTACTACGAATATGAAACTGCGACACCTATGGTTTTTTATGCGCATAATATGGCGTGTACGCCGGCCGAGCAAGATTGCAGATATGCCGGCAGAGGCCGTTCCTGGCATTTTGCGCAACGGATATGCCGCCGTCACCTTCTTCGGGCATATTCTGACAAGCTCGAAGAAAGACGCATGGTCGCTCAACAAACAATTTGATGCGCTGAAGAACCACGAGATGATCCATTTGCGGCAGGCGCAGTCAACAGCCGACTCATGGGTAGTATTCTATACCATGTATTTCCGATTCTGGCTTCACGCCCGCCGCGCCCGACATAAATATCCAAACGCCGGCTACCACCTGAACCCTTTCGAAATGGAGGCATACTGCCACATGCACAACTTGCACTATCTCGACCAAAATAAAAATGGCGCCACAGAATGGCGCTACTACGCCCGAATGACCCTCGACGAGAGAATAGCATTCCTACGCAATGGTCGGTCCGTCATAGAAATACAGAATAAACCAAAATGAAAAATGCTGTCTCAAAGAGCGACAGCATTTTTACAACTTCCGGTTTACTGAATCTCCCATCCTACTGCCGACGCTCCAAGAATGGCAGCCGATGCGCCGTCGAGGCCACTGACGAGAAACTGTGCCTTTCCACGGAAGATAGGCATCACATGCTCGTTGTAGCTCTCGACAATGGGATGCATGATAAGGTCACCCGCCTTAACCATTCCACCGAAGAAGATAAATGCCTCGGGTGATGAGAAGGCAGCAAAGTCTGCACATGCTTCGCCAAGCATACGTCCAGTGAACTTATATATCTCGTTGGCAAGCTTGTCGCCCTTACCTGCAGCAATGGAAACATCGAGCGAGGTGATATCCTCGGGATTCATCTCGCGCAGTATCGACGGCTCGGTGGTTGTCGCAAGTAGTTCGCGTGCCGTGCGCGCAACACCAGTGGCCGAGCAATATGCCTCAAGACATCCTTTACGTCCGCAGCCGCACAGACGCCCTTCCGTGCCCCTCACCATGGTGACGTGTCCCAGCTCACCGGCAAATCCGTCGTGGCCATAGAGTAGCTGTCCGTTGACCACGATACCACTGCCTACTCCAGTACCAAGAGTAATGACAATGAAGTTCTTCATACCACGCGCAACACCATAAACCATCTCGCCAAGTGCAGCAGCATTAGCATCGTTGGTGAGAGCCACTGGAATACCTCCAAGCCTCTCGCTAAACATGTCGGCAAGAGGAACAATACCATTGTGGGCCCATGTCAGATTAGGGGCATACTCTATCGTGCCTTTATAGTAATTGGCGTTAGGAGCACCTATACCCATAGCCTTGATGGTCTGAATGCCCCCCACTTGTTCGATGATAATGCCAAGAGCCTCTACACAAGCGTCAACATATGCCTCAGCAGTACCGAACCCGGCAGTCTTAATCGCAGTGGTAGCCTTTATCTCGCCACGACTATCAACAATACCAAACACAGAATTCGTCCCGCCCAAATCTAAACCTATAACATAAGGTTTCATATTAGCTTTATTTTCCATAAACGATAAATTAAATCTTGATCTTTTGTTTGACAAAGGTAAACAAAAAAGGCGAATAGACAAAGATTTGCACAGAAAAATTGCATAATTAGTAAAAAAATGACTACCTTTGCAGTCGATATGGCATTTCATCTACCTATTAACATCCTGGATTTCGTATTCAAGGGTATGCTCATCGGAATAATCGTGTCAGCTCCGATGGGACCCGTTGGTGTGCTCTGCGTGCAGCGTACACTAAACAAGGGACGATGGTACGGGTTCGCCACAGGTCTGGGCGCTGCCTGCAGCGACATCTTCTATGCCGCCGTGACAGCATTCGGCATGAGTTTCGTAATGGACTTCATCAACAATGACCGCAACCGTTTCTACCTGCAGCTTGCCGGTGGCATAATGCTCCTTGTCTTCGGTATCTACAGCTATCGTAGCGACCCCACGAAAAACATACGCAAGCCCGGCCAAAACAAAGGAACGCTATTCCATAATGGCATGACAGCATTTCTGGTGACATTCTCCAATCCGCTGATAATATTCCTGTTCATGACACTCTATGCAACTATGGCGTTTGTTATTACCGACCATCCATTCGAGATGCTTGTAGGATTTCTCAGCATCGTTGCAGGGGCAATGCTCTGGTGGTGGGGATTGACATGGCTTATCGACAAGGTGAGGGAGAAGTTCGACGACAACGGAATCAAACTAATCAACCAGATAATAGGATTCTTCGTGATACTGGGTTCCATCATTATATTATTCGGAACGCTGACTAATATTTACAGGTTTTAGGAGCAAAGAGAAGATATGTTTATTGCACAAGAATTAAGAAAGAAGAATATTGCCGAATACCTGCTCTATATGTGGCAGATAGAAGACACAATACGTGCCTACGGTTGCTCTCTGACACGCATCAGACGCGAATATATCGCCCGTTTCGACTACGACGATGAACAACTTGAGGATGAGACCGACTGGTTTGGTAACCTCATACGCATGATGAACGAAGAAGGCTGCCGAGAAAAAGGACATCTTCAGATTAACCGCGTAACGATGCAAGCATTAACCGATCTGCACTCGCAATTGCTCTCAAGCACCAAGTTTCCGTTCTACAACGCAGAATACTACAAAGTGTTACCGTTCATCGTGGAACTACGCAACCGTGGTGCCAACAAGGAAGAAAACGAGATTGAGACTTGCTTCAATTCGCTCTACGGCGTGATGATGCTCCGTCTGCAGAAGAAAGAGATAACGCCAAACACACAACATGCAGTAAAGGAAATAACCACCCTCGTCGGTATGCTGTCGGATTATTATAAGAAGGACAAGGAAGAAGGGCTGAAGTTTGAGGACAATTAAATGATAAATATGTAATTATAAAATTATGAATATACTGATTACCGGCTGCAACGGCCAATTAGGAAACGAAATGCAGGTGCTGGAACGAGAGAATCAACAGCATAATTATTTTAATACAGACGTGGCAGAGCTGGACATCACCAACCAACTTGCAGTAGAACAGTATGTAGCCGAGAACAATATCGATGGCATTGTGAACTGCGCTGCCTACACGGCCGTAGATAAGGCAGAGGACAACAAGGAGATTGCAACGACACTCAATACCGTGGCACCATCGTATCTCGCCGCTGCCATAGAAAAACGCGACGGATGGATGATACAGATTTCCACCGACTATGTGTTCAACGGAAAGTCGCACACCCCATACGTCGAGACCGACACACCGTGTCCCGACAGCGTATATGGCTCTACCAAGCTTGCTGGAGAACTCGGTGTATCAAAATTCTGCCGAAAAACGATGATTATACGAACAGCATGGCTCTACTCAACCTTTGGCAACAACTTCGTTAAAACGATGATACGCTTAGGAAAGGAGAAGCAGGAGCTGGGAGTAATTTTCGACCAAATAGGCACGCCGACATACGCACACGATCTGGCATCGGTAATTTTCACTACTATCAACAAAGGTATTGTACCGGGGGTTTATCACTTCTCTAACGAGGGAGTTATCTCATGGTACGACTTCACCAAGGCCATCCACCGCATCGCTGGCATCACAACATGCCATGTTCATCCTCTTCACACGGCAGAATATCCTACGCCTGCCAATCGTCCGCACTACTCTGTGCTCGACAAGACGAAAATCAAACATACCTATGGTATCGAAATACCATACTGGGAAGAGAGCCTCGCAGTTTGTCTTCACAAACTACTAAAGGATAACGAATAAATGACAACTAAAAGATGAATCAAGAAATAGAGCGCAGGCGAACATTCGCTATCATTTCTCACCCTGACGCAGGAAAGACCACGCTGACAGAGAAGTTTTTACTTTTCGGTGGGCAGATTCAGGTAGCAGGAGCTGTGAAAAGCAACAAGATAAAAAAAACCGCCACCAGCGACTGGATGGACATTGAGAAGCAACGCGGCATCTCGGTTTCGACATCGGTGATGGAGTTCGACTATAACGAATACAAAGTGAACATCCTCGACACTCCTGGTCATCAGGACTTTGCCGAAGATACGTTCCGAACGCTCACTGCCGTTGACAGTGCCATCATCGTTATCGACGGTGCCAAGGGTGTCGAGACGCAGACACGTAAGCTCATGAACGTATGCCGAATGAGAAACACGCCCGTCATTGTATTCATCAACAAGATGGACCGTGAGGGACGCGACCCCTTCGACCTACTCGACGAGATTGAGCAGGAGCTGGAAATAAAGGTGCGACCTCTAAGCTGGCCCATCAACCAGGGAGCTAAATTTAAGGGTGTATATAATATATATGAGCAGAAGCTCGACCTTTTCACCCCCGACAAGCAACGAGTGACAGAGAAGGTTGAAATCGACATCAACAGTAGCGTCCTCGAAACACACGTGGGCGAGCAGGATGCCCAGAAGCTGCGTGACGATCTGGAACTCGTGGATGGCGTATATCCAGAATTCGACGTAGAGACTTACCGCTCGGCTGAGGTTGCACCAGTGTTCTTCGGCTCGGCTCTCAACAATTTCGGAGTACAGGAACTTCTCAACTGTTTTGTTGAGATAGCCCCAAGTCCTAAGCCCACAAAGGCAGAAGAACGCATGGTAAGCCCCGAGGAGCCGAAATTCACAGGCTTCATATTCAAGATCACTGCCAACATCGACCCCAACCACCGCTCATGTATCGCTTTCTGCAAGGTATGCTCAGGAAAGTTCCAACGCAACCAGCCTTATCTGCACATTCGACATGGAAAGACGATGCGCTTCACTTCACCCACACAGTTTATGGCGCAACGCAAGAGCACTATCGACGAAGCATGGCCAGGCGACATTGTGGGACTGCCCGACTCCGGAGGAGTATTCAAGATTGGCGACACACTCACCGAGGGCGAACAACTTCACTTCAGGGGACTGCCGTCGTTCTCGCCCGAGCTGTTCAAATTCATTGAGAACGACGACCCAATGAAATCAAAACAGTTTCAGAAAGGTCTGGAACAACTGATGAACGAGGGCGTAGCCCAGCTATTCGTCAACCAGTTCAACAACCGCCGTATCGTGGGCACTGTGGGACAGCTTCAGTTTGAGGTTATCCAGTATCGCTTGGAGAATGAGTATAACGCTCGCTGCCGCTGGGAACCCGTCCACCTGCATAAAGCATGCTGGATAGAGAGTGACGACGAGCAGGAGCTTGACAATTTCAAAAAGCGCAAATATCAATATATGGCAAAAGACAAAGACGGTCGCGATGTGTTCCTTGCCGACTCTGGCTATGTACTGTCAATGGCTCAGGAAGACTTCAAGCACATACGATTCCATTTCACAAGCGAATTTTGATTATAATTTGCGGTTTCCAAGCCACACTGCAATTTACACGAACAAAACACATGAAACAAGAAGAAGACATACGACAAGCGTGCGAGGTGATGCGTCAGGGAGGCATCATTCTCTACCCTACCGATACTGTATGGGGAATCGGCTGCGACGCCACCAATGCCGAGGCCGTAGCCAAAGTATATAAGATAAAACAGCGCGAAGATTCTAAGGCACTGATATGTCTCGTAGATAGCGACAACCGGCTACAGCGATACGTTAGGTATGTACCCAACGTGGCATGGGATCTCATCGACTGTGCCGACAAACCAATCACAGTCATTCTTGACGGAGCCGTAAACTTGGCTCCCAACTTGATTGCCGATGATGGAAGCATTGGCATACGCATCACACGGGAACCATTTTCAAAAGAACTTTGCTACCGTTTCCAGAAAGCCATAGTCTCAACATCAGCCAACATTAGTGGAGAACCGGCCGCACAAAACTACAGCGACATCGACCCACGCATACTCGAAGCTGTTGACTACGTATGCTGGAGCCGACGCCAGGAGCATAAACCACACACGCCATCAAGTATAGTGAAACTGAAAGCCGACGGCGAGGTTACTGTCATACGGAAATAAAAAACGCAACAAATGAAAAGCTGGGCTGAACAACTGAACAACTGGCGTGCCAGACACATCAGCGACAAAGTGTTCATAATCACACTCGCACTGATGGTGGGTTTTTTTGCTGCCGTAGCTGCATACGTGCTTCACAGCACCATAAACCTTATCGTGAGGTTGCTCACCGGTTCGTTCGACACCGAGACCTTCAACTTCCTATATCTACTCTATCCCGTAGTAGGTATTTACCTCACCAGCCTGTTCGTACGATATATCGTCAAGGACAATATATCCCACGGAATAACCCGAATACTATACTCCATCAGCTCAAACAAGAGCCGGCTGAAAGTTCACAACTGTTGGAGTTCGGTCATCGCCTCTGCAATAACCATCGGCTTCGGAGGTTCCGTAGGAGCTGAGGCCCCGATTGTTCTGACTGGCTCGGCTATAGGAAGCAATCTCGGAAAGATATTCCATCTCGACAGCAAGACGCTCATGACGCTCGTGGGATGCGGTGCGGCAGGAGCCATTGCCGGCATTTTCAAGGCTCCAATAGCAGGATTGGTGTTCACACTCGAAGTGCTGATGATCGACCTTACGATGGCATCGCTGTTGCCCATCCTCGTTTCGTGTGTTACGGCAACATGCTTCACATACATCTTCCTCGGCAATTCAGCACTGTTCTCATTTCATCTCGACAACGACTGGATGGTTGAGCGTGCACCGGCAACCATTCTGCTGGGGATTGCCTGCGGACTGATAAGTCTCTACTTCATCCGCACGATGAACAAGTGCGAGGATATGTTTGCACGTTTCCACGACAAACAATACGTAAAGCTCATCATTGGCGGAAGTATTCTAAGCCTTCTTATATTCCTGTTTCCTTCTCTCTACGGCGAAGGCTATCATGCCATCAACCTACTGCTCAACGGGCGCACTCAGGCCGACTGGGACATGATTATGCAGAATTCAATGTTTGCAGGGCACAGCAGTATGCTCGTAGTCTATCTGGCACTCGTATTGCTGACAAAAGTATTTGCCACTTCGGCCACCAATGGCGGAGGAGGCTGCGGAGGTACGTTCGCCCCGTCGCTCTTCATCGGATGCTTCGGAGGTTTCCTCTTTGCACGAGTATGGAACATGTACGAGCTTGGCATCTACCTGCCTGAAAAGAATTTTGCCTTATTGGGCATGGCCGGAGTGATGTCGGGAGTTATGCACGCACCGCTGACCGGCGTTTTCCTTATTGCCGAGATCACAAGCGGATATAATCTCTTCGTACCACTTATCATAGTAAGTATTGCAGCCTATCTCACCATCATCATCTTCGAGCCACACAGCATCTACGGTATGCGACTGGCAAAGCAGGGAAAGCTGATAACCCACCACACCGACCACGCCGTCCTTACGCTGATGAGCCTCAACAGCGTCATCGACCATGATTACACTGCCATTGACCCTGACATGGAATTGGGCAGCATAGTACACAAAATCAGCCGCAGTAAGACAAGCATACTTCCAGTATGTGATGCCGCAGGCAATCTGCTCGGCGAGATCGACCTGACCAAGATACGGCACATAGTGTTCCGAACCGAGTTATATCACCACTTTCAGGCAAAACAGTTGATGACGGAACCGAAAGCCATCCTTCGCGATTCCGACGACATGACATCGGTGATGAAGACTTTCGACAACAGCCATGCTGACTTTCTGCCGGTACTCGACGCAGAATCACATCTGAAAGGATATATCTCGCGTCAGCGACTATACGGCATGTACCGCAAGATGGTGGCCGACATGAGCCAGGAGTAGGCTGCACTACGTGCTTGATGGATAATGAATAATGGATAAAGTGAAATGGAAAAAAGCGATTTAAGGATAGTATTTATGGGAACGCCCGAGTTTGCCGTTGAGACACTCAAGGCTCTCGTGGAAGGCGGCTACAATGTAGTGGCTGTAGTGACACAGCCCGACAAACCTGTTGGACGCCACGGCAGCGTACTTCAGCCTTCCGAGGTGAAACAATATGCAATAGAACACAACATACCGGTGCTGCAACCGGAGAAGATGAAAGACCCCGTATTCGTTGAGCAGCTACGATCCTACGATGCTAACCTTCAAGTGGTAGTTGCTTTCCGTATGCTTCCCGAAGTGGTATGGGCTATGCCCCAATACGGGACGTTCAACGTACATGCTGCCCTGCTGCCGCAATATCGTGGGGCAGCACCTATTAACTGGGCAGTAATCAACGGCGAAACTCTGACGGGAGTAACAACATTCTTCCTCGACCACGATATCGATACGGGACGCATCATCGAGCAACGCACCTTCAACATTGCCGACGACTACAACGTAGAAAACGTATATGACGGACTGATGCTCCTTGGGGCTGAAATATGTCTCTCGACCATCGACAAAATTATTGCCAACGATGGCAAACCGGAAAGCATACCCCAGGAACATCTCATCACAGCAGGCGAAGTGCTTCATCCCGCCCCAAAGATATTCAAAGAGACGTGCGAGATCGACTGGCAAAAACCGATGAAGCAGATATATGACTTCATACGTGGTCTGAGTCCATACCCTGGAGCCTGGACTACTCTCATGGCTCACGATGGCAAGAAATCGATGCTAAAGATATTTCGCACGGAGAAGACTGAAGAAACTTCGTCAGAACCCGCAGGCTCAATCATTACAAGGAAGAACACCATAAGCATCGTCACTGGTAACTGCCAGCTACTGAACATCCTCGAGCTCCAGCTTGCCGGCAAAAAACGCATGAGCGCACAAGACTTTCTCAATGGCATGAAGAATTTGGAACTGTTCAAAGTTAAATAAAGATTAAATTTACAACTGCACAAAATAAATCACAGGTAATCATCGTTACAAATATATAA
>AUXO013050864.1_pt1 | contig 22688 bp, 24 predicted proteins | sample 768731 | NCBI WGS metagenome assembly AUXO01 (sample SAMN02715735, study PRJNA202380) | gut metagenome | biome: sheep rumen | host: Ovis aries | place: New Zealand: Palmerston North | reverse complement strand
GATGTACTCCAGGAATTTTGCAGTCAATGGTCGGAAACCATAGTGTATTCAATGACCCCTTGGGATGCCACGCCGGAGGTCGAGCAGGCCACCATTCGAGCCAAACTCCAGTGGTTGTATAAACATTTTCCATTCCTGTTGGAAAATCATAAATTGGTTATAACCAGGCAAAAACAGGAGAAGAACTTTATACAACAGGAATATGTATTATACCGGAGCCTTTCATTGAAACCGGATTGGAAGGCCACACCGGATGATACGCTTGTGGATGATAACAAACTATTCCTGGAATCCTTTATAGGTAAGAAAATGTTACCACCTTGGTTGAAGAATGAATAATTCCTGGAAAAATACCATTATGGAAAAATTGCACATCGATAACACTTCCGGTGTGCTTCTTTTGTTTGCCTTTATAGATTCACTTATGCTCGCCCTGGCCTATCCGGCAATCCGTAAGGTAACCGGTGATATGCTCCCTACGCGTTACTTCGCCATTGAAGGTATATTGAGTTGTGCCTGTGGATTATTGGTATGTATGTCGTGGAACTCCAAAAAATTCAGGAGGTTTAGTTTTGGTATATTTAAAGGGATGGCCTTTGCGGAAATCCTGGTATTCGCCTGCATTGGTGTATCTATGTACCTGTGGTTTAATATATGGGTGTTTGCGATAGGTACCCTAATTACCCAATGTATAATATGTGTGTTTATGGGGAGAATCCTTAATAGTTTTAGGGTTGCCATATTTCCGGATAGGGAACGTGAATTTTATGATAATAATATGCATATCGTTTCTTCCATTAGTTACCTGTTGGGGCTTACAGTAGTCGCCATTTGGCCTATTCCATTGGATGTATCGATATTGTTGTGGGGATTCGGATGCTTTGGGGATATTGGTTGGTTAATTATATACCGGCGACATAAATCGAAATTTAACAGTATAGATAAAAATTAAAGGATCTTTTTACAGATCCTTTTTTAATACGTATTTTGTAAGACCGGAATCATATATTCGTAGGTAATCGGTTGTCATCATTATTTGTTCCTCCGTAAGTTTTGGATCATATCCCATTTTTACAAGTGCATTTTTAGTAAATGAAGTGCGGTGGTACCTTCTATGTGTTTGGTTATGTACGTACCAATAAACACTCTGGATCTCATTCGCCGGTTTGAAGCCAAGCTTTATATATAGATTACCATTTGATATGTCGTGTGATGCAAAAGATATAATCGGATCATCAGAATGTTTTTCCCGGAAATGCTTTAATAATTTTTCAGCGCCACCTACAACCTGCATATCTTGTTTGGTACAAAATCTCAGGAGTTCCCAACCGGTATCCTTACCCATAACCCTGGTTGAATTATACCCGAATACCATTAGACTTACGAGTTCATCCTTATAATATAATCCTATCTTCACCCTACTATTACATCTTCCCTGTATATGATTGTTATCCAGGAAGTTCAATGCAATATCCGGTTTCACTTCCTTCACTTCGCACTGACGGGCATATATTCGTTGCTGATATATACCAAGTTTGGACAGGATAAGGCTGCGTACAATTTCCGGTTTATTCGTTATCCAATCCTCCCAAATAGATAGTAATTGAATACCCTTATCCGCACAACCTTTCCATTTTTCATAGTGATATTTGGAATCATACATTGCATGCCAGTAAACACCATTGCATTCTATAGCAAGTTTTTTGTGGGGTATATAAATGTCCAATTCCTTGCCACCTAATATTTTTCTATTATTGGTTTCGTATGGTATTTCGTGTTCATCCAAAATATCCTTTACGAATTTTTCGAGCGAGGTGTTTTTTATATGGGTACCCACAGGATAACGGGTCGTGCATATATCAACCCCTAATCTGGTGCGATCATACAAAGTGTTTGAACCTATAGTGAAACATTTTTGAGTACACTTATTACACGAAGGATCGGGGCATTTTATGGTATATATATCAACACAGTCCCCAGATTCTATTGATAGGATGCCCTTGTATTTTGATTTAACCCACTGCTGTTTGGATTCCTTGATTTTTCCCTTTACTTCTTTTGATTGGTTAGCGTATTCGGTTCCATATTTTTCGAGACAAGTTTCTTTCGATTTTTGCATCAATTCCTTCGATTGAAAGGCATTCTCTACACCGTAGCGTTCCTTGCAAGTTTCCTTAATCTTTTTACGAACCTCCTGGCACTTCATTGGGTTTGTTGTGCCGAAATTCTTCAAACTTGTAACTTTCTTGCGTTCCTGGATATCCGGACATTCGTTCATGCATTTAAGCGAACAAAATTCTCGATACCCCTGTTTCATATTTAAAAAAGCAGTCGGTTTACCACATACTTTACATACTCCTGGCTGATCAATGTTATGGTAAAACATATACATCTTCTCCGCGAATAATCCTTTGAAATTATTAAGAAGGTATTTGTAAAATTCGGGATAGTGTTTTTCTATGGAAACTGCTCGGCAACTCGAAGAATTTAATGAGGATAATTCAGGAAATTCTATTTTTAGATTTTTCAGCTCCTGTTGGTAATCCATAATGATCGGTTTTATTTAATATATTTATATTTATATAATAATTAAGGAGTACGTGATTTTTTAATAAGATTAGTTTAAAAATAAAAAAAAGGAGATTCAAAAAGAATCTCCTTTCGTATATTAAAGTGTTACTTTAATTAGATAAGGTTACTATCCTCCATATCAACCATGAAGCAGTAGTAATTCTGCTCGGGGTACCAACCAGCATCTACAACAGCGAAACGGCTATTGATCAATACCTTTGGAGCCATAGTACCTTCAGCGAGGATCTGAACCTGGTCAGCGAGGATATAAGGCATAAATACTACACCAGAACCCTGTACGCGGTTGTTGTTTACTGTAGCCTTACGACCAACACAGATACGAGTGTCGTTCCATCTCATGAATGGGTCAACATAAATCTTCATACCTGCGAGTGTACCTGCGAAGTACAAGGATTCTTCACCACCCTGTACGAGGTCATTAGCCATAGCAGCTGGGGTGAACTGTGCGCAGTCCTGAAGTGCTGTAAGAACCTGTGCGTTGGTTACGGCCCACTGTGCACGACCTCTACGAGTAACGCTGGATACTACGTTGGAAGCTGCAAGCATACGGCTCATGATCCTACGCTGGTTAGTAATAACGTTTTCGAATGAGTTAGAAATCATTGCATTCTTAATAGTAACATCCTGTACTGTGTTACCGTTAAGGTCGCGGAATTTCTTGAAAGGAGCACCACCGGAGAAATCGGAAAGTTTCTTACCTGTCTGGTCAGTGTCACCACTAATGAAGAGGTTGAGTTCGATACCCTGTGCAGCACGCTGGATCTTATAGTTTTCAACACCAAGTTTGAAAACGCGGTCAAGGATGCGGTTATTAAGGTTCTGGCTGATTTCGTTCTGGCAAGTTTCAATAACACCACCAAGCACATCAATACCGTAAAGTGGCATATCCTGGAGTTGCTGACGAGTTACCTGACCAACTGCTTCGTATGAACCCATACGTACAAGTTTCGAGAACATACGAGCACCGATGATATTACCAGTACCAGTTTCGTTTTCTGCACGGCTCATAGGTTCGTCTGATGGAGCGTATTCCGAACCAGTTTTACCATTACCAACGAAGTTGGAGAACGACTGGATATGGTCAGTAACACCCTTAACGAGTTCAGGAACAACTGCACAGAAACCAGTATTAGTAGTTGTAGCTGTCCAATCAGCTTTTGCCTTACCAGTATCTTCACCATCGATTACAATATTAGTATCAGAGAGGTCAATTTCTGGTTTATGATTGTATGTCTTTACTACAGGATCCTCACCGGTTTTATTCAATGTAACTGTCCATTCAGTAACGTTAATAGGTTCTGAAGTCCAAGCACCAGCCTTCAAAGTTACAGCAACAGTATTTGAGCCCTTTGCCCAATCCGAAAGACTGCAATCTTTGGCATCTGCAGAACCAACTTTAGATTGTACTGATTTTACCTGAAGAATGATACCACCATCGATACGTGAAGTACCCATGTAAATACCTTCAAAAGTTTTTACAGTATTATCTGGACTACCAGTAATGGTAAGTTCTGCTGTATAATTATTCATTTCATTCAAATTAGCAGCTACAGAAGCAGCTTGTTCCAAAGACTGAACAGCCAATTTGATATAAATAGGTTTGTTATCAGCACCATTACCTTTACCATCAAGTGCAGTTTCGTTAGCAAGACCAAGTTTACCACCAGCGTATGGGTAATCGTTGAATGTCAAGAATACCATTGGACCGGATGCTGGAACTACTGGAACAAGATCGAAACCGATTGTAACAGCAGCAATTTCAAGTGCGGTCGAAAGTGTACTCATTGGAACATCACCCGAACCCTTTACGTATGATGGGTCGTGGAAAGCACCACCGTTAACCGGGTCAAATGGAGCGTTTGGATTTCCACCTGGAAGCATGGGGTTACCTGCACCGATAGTGTTGAATGGAGTAGCATTGATAGCGTTGTAACCGGCACTCATTGCTGATGGATTTCCACCGGCTTCAATACCTTCGTGAATTGCGTGGATGTATGCATACTGAGCCATCCAGTTCAATTTCTGTGGGTCTTTTACACCAAGCTCTTCAGTAATGAGCTGTGCGTAATGTTTTTGCGATTCATTAAGTTGCATAATTATTTCTCTTTTTTTTATTTTCTCTTTCGAGTTCATTATCAAATCTCTACTTAAATAATTGAATCGCAATAAATAAAATGTTAACTAAGTACTAATCAGGAGGTTATATATGATTTTATGCCAGAAATTTGCAACCGGTTGGAATAAAAAATCAATTTTTTTGTTAACGAATCCACCGATTTGGGACCAAAAAATGTTTTAACTTTTTTTGTTAGGATTTTGTTTTTTCCTTTATATAAATATGTAGAACATTAAAAAATTAGGAATTATGGTTATTAGAAACGAAGATTTACATATTACGTTCATCAGTGAATACGAGTTCAAGGTTAACAACGTTTTGGGTTGCAGAATGATAGCCGACCTGTGGGTGGAAAAATCGGACGATATATATAAGATGTGTGCACGCACCTGGCAGACCCACCCGGAAATCACCACCGAAGATGAAGCAAAGACCATACGATACTCCAATGGTAAGCGCGCAATGTTCAGGATCGAGGGTCACTGGTGTATGTTGGTGAAGGGCGAATTCAAAAAGCGAACGTATCAGGACGATGCTGAGATGCAGGGCTCCTTTAATAAATTTGTAAAGGTCTACATGAAGGGCTGTGAGGGCCTCATCCCTAACCCATCCGGCAAAGGATATTTCAAGGGTAACATGTACGATTCGGAACTGAAGGAAAGCAAGGTGATGTTCCGTCGAAACACAATCAAGAAGTCATAATCTTCTTTTTTTCTACATAGAAAAAGCCCGATCGTAATTGACCGGGCTTTATTTTTTGTTATATAACAGGCATTAACTCAAATCCTCCTGGAAAACCTGTGGAATATGCAGTCTCCAACAAGTATGTGGATAAAGGGATCATTGATTCTGCTACACCAAGTACCTCGTGAGCCAAACGGATACCGGCCTCCTTTGCTTCACCCTTTGGAGTACCAACCTCACCAGGACCTACCCTAATCATTGATTTCATGATACCAACGATACGGCGACGTGAGCGTTCATCTTTAATCTTTTTGGCCACTATTGGAAGGATATTTTCATAATCGTCATCCATATTATAGTCGCTCAATAGCCACTCAACATCGTTCCAATTATTCGATCTCCATACTTCAGTGCGCGATATTTCCTTAAAGTCTGCGGTAAGATTTACCAATCGAAGCGATAGGCCGGACGTTGATAATACAAATTCGTATTCCTGTCCAGGACCTGTATCGGGGAGATTTTCCAAACCGAAATGGCTCATTATTTGAATTGGGTTATTGGTTTCATTTAATAACACACGAACAAGACCTTGGAAAAGAGCCTGTTTTTGAGCGTTAAGGTTCAGGAATGAACGCTGGAAAGTAGCATCTCTACGTGTTGTAACCAGGATGTTATCGATTTGTACTGGATCGCTTGTGCCGTGGATAGGGAAACCACAGGTTACGATAGCACCAAACAGTTGGGCCTTGTCACCCTGACGTTTACCAGTTGCGAATGGTACTGTAATATCATCCGGAAGTTTATCAAGGTAATCCTTGAAATCCTTTTTGAGTTTCTTAATATCCTTTGCGTCGATATAAACGACCAAATCTATATCACCGTGGTCTTTTTTAGTACCGGCATTATACGATCCGGTAATTGCACAATCCTGATATCCTGGAAATGGTTTTAACACCTTATCGATGTAATCATCCAGTGTAGGTTGTACCTCACCACGATTTATTCTATGTGCACCTATTGAGCCCGACATAATTAAATACCATTTTTTTGAAGATCAGTGCGTTCCTTATTATATATATCTCGTTGTGTTATAACTAATTTGTCACCATTTTGCTCATTCCATAAGCCAGTAACGTACATCCACTTATCATATTGTACCTTCCAAGCCGGATATGTTGCCGATTGTTCTATGCACCATACACGTGCAGCTTTTTCAGATGAGCATACTTGCATTATCATACCCATATAGGTTTTTGTTGGGTCTTTGGATTGTAATTCAACCACCCATACACCTTTACCTTCGTTTATCTGGGTATTGGATGATTCGGTCAAATATTCCTGTAAATTTTTCATATTCGTTTATTTTACAACTCCGGATTATCGGCTATGATTTCACGTAGATCGTAATCATTTATTTGCCACTCCTGATATGGTGTTTCATAATCATAATCGTCCTGTTTTGATTTACCTTTTGCATTTTGGAAGAAATACATTCTGCCATAAGTGTTCCAACGTACTGGTTCGTATATGACCCATATTTTCTTAAATTGTGGATCGTTACCTGCTGCTGGTTTTATTGATTCCTCCCAACCCTTATTGGGTTCATTTTTGATACGCGATATAAGACCTGAGAAGAAACTTGCTGGCATATAAAAATCACTTGTGGTAATTACCATTGACCAACCTTCACTTTGTGGTTTACCTTTTAAGTTTACTACATTCTTGTTAATTATAAGTGTGGTGTCGTATGCATTATGATCTGCACTTTCATGCCATTTGTATGTTTTTGGTTTCAATGTACCACCCTTAAGTGCTTCGAGTAATATTAATTTTAATTCTTTCATATTTATATTTAATTTATTTTGCCATTGGAGCTAATTGGCTATCTTTTGGTAGGAATTTACCAGTTAAACCTAAACGTTGTTGGTTTTCAACCCAATATGGTTGAAGGTCCTCTGGAATATCACAACGTGTACTATCCAGTGTCTTTAAATATATATCATATACGTGGTTGAGTGTGATATTATCAATATGTGCATGGAGGTATTCCTGAAGTTTATGGTAGTTTTGGAGTGTTTTTTCGTCAATATTCATACCATAAAGTTCATTAAGTTTATCGATGGCTTCCTTGGGATTTGTAGCCACCCATTCGAGTGTTTCCTTGTTTTGAATACCCTTATTATGTTTGAACATGAATCCCTTTGCGGAGAACAGGTGGAGTAGTAGTTGTGTACGATGTAAACCCTTAACATTACCAGCATACGAATCACTATAATATGCAAATTTCAACCAATCCACGTCACCGAAATTAGTATCAATTTGAACGGTTTTTCCATTAGGTTTTCCATCCTGGCCTATTTGATCAAACAAGCTAAATAATACACCATTACCAGCTGATTTTGAATCGGTTGTTATAAGACTGGAATTGCTATTTATATAGTCACCGATTGCTGTAATAATTGCACGGCGCATCACTTCCTGTGGTGTAGCCGTACGTGCGCGTTTTAGCATCTGTGTATAATATTTTGAAATCACCTGTGGATCCAATCCCCAGTCGTCCGGGTTCTTTAAACCAGTTTCATCGATTGCTATATCAATATCACCGGAAAAATCTTTCTTTCCTACCGAGCCAAGGGTAACCGGATTATCCCAATATTTGGCAACCTTTGGGAAAAGTCTTTTGATTTCCTTTAACCAGGCATCCAATGTGTTTGGTATATCCTCCTTTGCTATTGGATCTGATCCTTCACCGAATACATGCCCACCCTCGGTTATATTTTCAAGACGCTGACCAGTTTTAATATTATAGGCAACCTCTGCAGTCGATTCCTTAATAGCATGGCTGACTGTGCCAACGTGGTATATGCGGTTATGTTCCTTTTCAAGGCCTTCTATCCACATACACTCGTAAGGTACCATTTTGTTAAGAGCTTCATTCAAAGATGTGGTATTGAACGACTCCTCAAATATACCATCACGAACTTCCATTGCGTGGCCTGTAATGCCCTCCATTACAAGAACTAATGAATACGTATCATATTTTTCAACTATAGAACGTATGTCGTTCTTATACTGTGTGAATATATTTTCGAGGACAATTTGTTTTTGTATGGAAGAGGTCATTGTCCATTTATATTCCGGTTTATTAGGTTTAAGAGTAGTTATCATAATTATTTTTTATTTGATTTTCTTTTATATTCATCGTTTTTACGATCTTTCATTGCTGAATTTATAATATTTTCCATATTTGTACCACAGGATGCAACAGCACCGTAATCGATCAATTCAAATGATTTATATATGAACATTAATGTACCAGCACATACATTATTACACATTATATTATAAAATACCACATACTTTATGTTTTGATTTGGTCGGAATTTATCATCGATGTCATCATCTATTGATCGCAATTCATCTACACAAAATGTTGATATTTTTTGATGGATTAATTTATCATTTAATAATACATCCCATTTCCACATATTTTCGTCTCTAAAATCCTCCAAATATATAGCAGGTGTTGTGTCGGTGCGTACGCTCATCGATACGTCAAATTTGCAAAATTGGTAGCCGGTGGCTATATTTTCCGATCCGTTATGATATTCTATGAATAATATATAATCAGCACCAGTGTGTGGACGTTCCCCCTTTAATAAGGTTTTTAGTTTACCATACAATTCCCTTGATTCAATCCAAAGATCCTGGTGTTCCTCGAATTGTTCGATTTTACTATTCTCCATCTCTTTACCCACTCCACGAATTATATGATTTGTTTGGTGCAGCATTGACATGATTACTATGAGCCCGAGTGCCACTGCCACTGCAGTTCGTTGAGTGCCATCCTTCTCCATTTTCGAGGATATCCAGTTAACCAACCTTTTAAACGGTTCAAGTATTGTTTGCATTTTAAAATTTCATATATGTTATTTTGTTAAATAATAACCGAATTTGTGGGTATTTCCAAATGCAATGATCCTGATTTTTTTTTCATTAAAATATCGTTAATTCTTATATATATTTTAACGTAAATAAATAGATATAATATGGACAGAGCAAAGTGTATATTTAAGAACGAGGAAATCGAAGCATTTTGTCAAGAACATATGAATAATTTGATTCCCGAAGTCAGAAATTACATAAAGGAATTAATAAGTGCTCCCGGTGATACCCTTGAAAATATATACAATGTATTTTATTTAGGGTTATATACAGGAATTGTTAATGGTATTTGTGTATTTTCACAGGATGAAATAACAGGTATTCCCGCAGATGATCAAAACAAGAATAATGGGGGTGGACCAATCGATTAACTCCACCGGTGTATGTATATATGGTATAGGCGAAAATCACAGGTTTTCCACGACATATTATAATATAGTTCCTGAATCGAAAATGACCAAGAAAATGAAGGAACTTAAACATAACCACCTGGAATACCTTACCTATACAAAACAGGATGGTGACGATTACGAATCGAAGGAGATAGCCAAAACCCATAATATTATGGAAATTTGTAGGCATATCGAATCCATAATCAAGCAATATAAGCCCAAAGTTCTGGTAATGGAGGGTGTATCGTATGGTAGTGTTGGAAGTGCCTCTTTGGTGGACCTTGCCGGATTAAATTTTTGTATCCGAATGATCGCCATTAAACATAACGTGGAGGTTCGCCTTGCCTCACCAATGACAGTAAAGAAAATGGCAACCGGTAATGGTGGTGCATTGAAGGATGAAATGGTATGGGCTTGGAAAAAATGTGACGAGAGTATGATGGGACTTGCCGGTGTAAAAATAGACGATATAGCAGACGCCTATTTTCTTGCACGAGTATATGAAAATGATTATAATAAATAAATATTATTAGGTTATGGAGGTAAAGGAATTTAAAATCAAATGGTATAAGGGCGCCGTACCTGAACCGGGTAAGTTATATTTAGTCACCGGATCAACCGGACAGGTATTTATGGCACAGTGTTGCTCCTGGATAGGTAGTGAAAATGGTGATTACTGGAACGTACTAATTTACCTAACCGATCCATCCGGGAGGAAATCAAAAGTACAACTCGCTATGGAACAACGTAATATAGAACCAGGTGATGCTATTTCGTGCGTGGATGATATATTATTTCCCGAACCAATAGGTAACCCGGAAGATGAGTCAAAGTGGGGTATAGTGAGAAGATTATCCGAATTACAAGATGCAATGAAAGGGTGCACCGACGAAATTAAGGAATTGAGGCAATTATTTTTGGATTTACACGATATGGTAAAGCAACTTCAACTATCCAAATCGACACCGTATCTGCCATCGACACCGTATCTGCCACCGGCACCTTATCCCCAGGATCCAGGTATTTGGCCAGGATTTCCACATGTATATTATAGGACTGGTACAGGTTTTCCTCCACCAAATGAACAGCTCGAAATAAAATAAATGTTTATATTTATGGAAATCAATTTTGTAGAATTTTTTGGAACACTCGCAGGATTTTCTGCTGGTGTAGTGGTACTTACTCAATTTATTAACACCTTATTCAAGGTACAGAAATCCGGCTGGAAACAGGCAATATCCTGGATTACTGCGATTGTTGCATGTGTAGTGGGCTTTCTTATTCATGCAGGTATGTTCGCTGAATATGGAGCGTTAAACGAATGGCAAGGTTGGGTTAAGACCATCATTACAGGCCTCGCTGCCGGTTTAATCTCCAATGGTATTTATGACATTGAGCCAGTCCGTATTGTTATGGAATGGATATTCAAATTCATAAAAAAGAAACCCGAGGTTATTAACGAATAATTAACAAAATCTTCCTTAAAAATGGGTGGAATCTTGTTAAGATTTCACCCATTTCCTTTATATAAATATGTAAAACATTAAAACATTAGGATTATGACACGGGAAGATATATTGAATAGAATACGTAAGGTTCAGGAGTTGGTCAATCGCGGTGTTGATGGAGAGAAGGAATCCGCAGAGAAACGCCTTGCAGAAATGATGGAGAAGTATCATATTACCCTGGCTGACCTCGAAGATGAGGAAAAGGAGTTGGTATTTTGGTATAAGGCGAAGGGACATGATTGGGAAACAATATTTAAACAGGTTGCCGTACTTGGTGGTATGGGAAGGTTTGCATATATAAAGCCAGGGGATACATCCAAGAGAGCACAGGTACTTCGTAGCTCACCGGATAGACCACGCGGAACCAACGTGGCAATAATCACAACCTACGCCAAGTTCCTGGAAGTAACCACAGCATACGAACTCTACCAAAAATCATTTGACGAACACTATGAATCCTTTGTATATGCATTCCTGTTTAGAAACGACCTATTAGGTAAGGGAAACGGTGATCACAAAACCACACCGGAAGAAATGAAAATGCTGGCAAGAAGTACAATGATGCTTTCCGGTATCGAAAAGGTACAAGTCCATAAGCAATTACCATCCGGTAATTACCTTGAAGAATAAAGGAGAATAAAAAAAGAGGTTTTTTGAACCTCTTTTTTTTATTTTATCCCGTTGGAACCGGTAATACGTTGCAAAGTTCCTTTGGAATCCAACCAACGATATTCGCGGATTTGATTTTGATTTAATATAAAATAATTTTCAATCACAGTACCTGCTTGTCTTTCCATAAGCACAGTAAATCCACGTTCGTCACTCCAAAGCGATTTTTCATATCTGGTATTCCGGTATAATTCCTGTATTTTACCCATTGCATTTTCAAAATCCATTGCCTCGCTGGACAATTTAACATTATATAATTGAATGGAATTTTCAAAGGTCCATGATTTAATCACATACCAGTTAACAGTAGCTTCATCAATAAGGGCTTCGGAAAGTATTTCTTTTAAGTGTCTCATAATACTTAATTTATCATTTTATTTTGCTTTGGTTATTTATTTTCCTGAAGCTTATTCTTTCCAGTCATCCCGTTGGATCTTGAATATTTTACACCGGCATCGATCTCAAGACCGTGTTTATCGGTAACCATTTTTGGAAGATCCTTGTCTGAAAGTTTGAGATTCTTATTGGAATCAATATATGTAACCTGTCCTGGCTGTGCGTCGTTACCAAACGAATTATATTTAGAAATATCTACTGATTCTAAGTTTGTATTTTTGCGGATTCTTACTTGGATACGTTCACCTTCGCCACCTACTATAGATTTCAATTTGTTGCATTGTTCTGCACAGAAATAAAGATCTTGGGCAGTTATTCCGGAAAAGTCTATGGATTCAACATATGAATCCTTTTGAACATATACCTCTGCATATTTCACGTCGCCGGTAAGTTTAATAACTTTGGCCTTGGTGTCCACAAAATTTTTTCCCTCCTTAACATTCACAGTTTCTTCGGGTTGTATTTTAGCCTCATTTATGATGCTTTCCATAATAAAATCTTCGAGTGTTTTCATATTATGCTATTTTTTAATTATTTCGTCAAGGTTTTCAATGTCACCTCCATTAGTAGCTTCGGCTAATTTTCGAAGGAGGTCCTGGATGGTGAATCGATATGTAAATTGCACCTTGCTCTTTTCATCCAACAATTCTATTAGGAAATCACATTTACGACGAGCCGGTTCAATAAGCACCCATTTTATAAGATTTCCCTTACATTTTGCTGGGTATTTCATTATAGGAGCGCTACCATACTTTTTCCAGCGATCAAAACGAGCACCCCACATTTCCATCCAAAACGTTACGGATTTGGTTAGAGGTATAATAAATGTGTAGGTATTACCGTGCGAATCCAAACTACATTCAATGTCGTTGTTGGTTTTATAATTCATTTCGAGCACACCAAAATCCTTTGAATCCTTATTCACTTTTACCATAAAGTGATAGGGTGGCATGTTGGAAAAACCTTCCATTATATATTCTGCGAGAGATTTCATATTATATAATCTTCAATTTATCAATTTCCTGTGTAAGTATATGTGTCTGGTACGGCGAAACAATATAACCAAGCCACGACAACATTTCGCGGTTAAGTAATACGTTGGAAGATTTTCCATCGCGATTTTCAACCAATGCCATTGGTACATCGTACAACATACGAAGACCCAACTTAAGGGATTTGATATGTATTACTGGACGATTATGTTTCTGGTCACCTGTTTTTGCGTGGCTATATCCATATACTTTTTCGGTGTATTTTTTACCATTGAAACTAAACGATACGCTGTCACCTTTTTCCTCAATATTTCCAACCTCCATATGTGAAGCAATAGAACCATTACCGGTATCAAGTTTTGCAAGGAGGGTCATTGGTTTATCACCCATCGATACCTCCACGGATTCAAGGAAACCAGCGGTTTTATCCTGGAGATAAAATTCCTTTGGTTCGGTAAGTTCGTTAAGTAATATATTGACGAAATTATGTTCAATAACAGCGGATATACCATCCGTACCAGGTGATGCATTTAATTCCAACACAACATTATCACCAATCTCCTTGTTGGAACCCTTTACAAGTGGCATGATATCTACTGCGCACCAGGGCAAATGGGAGATCTTTGCAGCCTTCAATGCAATTTGTTCCTGTTCTGGTGTAAGTTTAACAGGTTCTGCCTCGGCACCCAGTGAAACATTCGAACGGAAATCACCACCCAATTTGACACGCTTCATTGCGGCAAGTATCTTTTGGGAACTGCGAAGTGTAAGTACATGTACACGGATGTCTCCACCATCAGCTTCCTCTTTCTTTTGGATAATTAACTGACGTTCCTTATCGATAGCGAATATGGCCTGAAGAATGGCAAGTAATTTTTTACCATCACAGGTAAATACACCGGTACCTCCGTGGCCATCCAATATCTTTACAACCAAAGCAAAATCCTCATTTTTATCCGGGTCCTTATCCCATTTAGGAAATACCTTTTTCATATTCTCCATAAACAACTTCTCATCATAAAGAATATCACGGGTCATTAAACAGAAATTTGGTTGAGGTATTTCGGCTTTCTGGAGGAGTACTGCTGTGTCATATTTATTGGAAGCCAATTGTGAATAACGTACTGGGTTAAGAACCAAGAATCCACGATCCTGCAACATACCTACAACATGCTCACAATTATCCTCACCCTGTACACCAAGACGACTGAATACCAATGTGTTTGTATTGTTAAGATTTTCGAAATCCAGGGTTTCATCACCATCAGTAATGGATAGGATATTATCCTCGTCCGTTTCGTATGTCATATTTTCAGCGATAAATACATGCACTTGCGGAACTGTTGCATCCTTTTCCTTTTTAAGAGCCTTTACTGCGTCGTATATATTCTTAAGGGTTTTGTTGTTTTTAGGATCGTTATCGTTGGTGAAGATTATAATATGCTCAAATATACATTTTAAGGGTTGATCCATATCTGCATATACGACTTCCAACTCATCTGTTTTGGTTGGATTTACTTTTTCACCATCCGTGGTTTCTTCTTCTTCCTGTTTTGTCTTTTTAGATTCACAAATGGATTCAACAAGGCGTTTTGCCTGTTCCTCATCCAGGTTGTTATAAAATATATTATCTAAATTCATACACTTAAATATTTGCTTTGATAATATAATAATAAGGTATTTTACCACCCAAAAAAATTTGAGTCTAAATGTTAAAAACTCCTGGTATTACATATATTATCTTGTTAAGGAAGTTTTGCAAAACCACTTTACAAGTTCTAAAAAAAATTTAAAATTATGGCTAAACAAGAAAATGGTCAGTTTATTGACGAATTGATGGGATTTAATCCTAATGAAGTAACCGCATTCAATGCACCTGAACAGAAATCTACTGGAAACATTCACCAGTACAAGACCAACCCCTTAAAAGTAGATAGTAAAATTGCTCCTGATGGACACTATCACGCTAAAATCCGTATTGTTTACAACCCCCACAATATGAAGGAATCAATCGTTAAAGCAGCTCACTATGCTTTCAACGATATGGATGGATTCTTTATGTTGGATTCTAAATTGGCTTTGGGAGATCGCAATTGCCGTATGTTCAAGGCTTGGAAGGCATTGCACTTCAACCAGTCAACCGAGAAGTTCGAAGTTGATGGTAAGTTATACACCACAAAAGAATGGGGCGACCACATGTTCGATAAGAGCGAGGAGCAGTTCGTATTGGTTCAAATAATCGAGGACGCAAATCAGCCAGAATTGGTTGGTAAGTTTATGGGATGGAGACTTCCAAAGACCATATTCGATGTTCTCAATTCGAAAATGAATCCAACCGATAAGTCAAAGGCTCCACAGGATCTTATGAACTATCTATTTGGTCCAGTATTGGAACTCGATGTTACCCCTGGTCCTGAAGATCCAGCAAATCCGGAAAGACGCCAGCGCGATATTAAGTACACGCTTTGCGCATTCGAAACCGATCCAACTCCAATAGTATCGGTGACCGGAGAAGACCTTTTCAACGAAGACGAACGCGATATGATCAATGATTATGCCGCTGCAAAGAAGGTCATTACCGATCCAAAGGCAAGTGCAAAGAAGAAGGACGAAGCAACCAACAAATGCAAATCACTGGTCGAACCATTAAAGGCTTTGATGCAGAAGGCATTGGATTATGTTAAGGAAAACGCAATCAATATAGTGGAAGAATTTGGTTACAGAGAACCAACCGCTGAACAATGGGCACGCTTCGAAAAGTGGAACGATATTGTTTCGAACAAGAAACAGAATCCAAAGACCTACGTTGAACCGACGACTGCAACCAGTGCCGGTGAGAAGAAGGAAGAAACAACCACAGCTCCACAGGAACCTGCTACAACTACAAGCACAGATGACGATTTGCCATTCTAATAAGTAAGCAGTTACGATAAAAAAATCCGGAGATCTAACGATTCCGGATTTTTTTTATTTATTGCCCTATACTAATCACCGAAGTATTTAAGGTCGGAAAGCCACGAACTAATAGCGTCATCTGATTCTTTTCGTTCCTTGCGGTATTCATCCCAAGAGAAGGAATTGGATATTGGTTCTACAAACAAACCATTACATCTTGTATCACCTTTCCAGGAACGAGCAGTAAATTTCCAACCGGTTGCACCTACCCACCATTTACTACGGCGAAGTTCGTTTAATAAGGATTTCAAATCACGCTCTCTCAAATCCACAGCATTAACATCGGCACAACCAGGATAGTCGTTGCTTATATAGGTCAATGCACGGAAACATACCCCACGATCCCTATTAAACCATTGATTATCAACCTCTTTCTTGATAAGTTCCTTAGCCTTTTCAATATATTCCTGGCGTTTTTTCTCGGTTTTCCACTTGGCTTCCGCATATCTTATTGCGCGGTCGGTCTGGCTCTTAATATATTGTTCACGCTGGCGAAGTATCTGGTCAATAAGTTTATGGTTTTGTTTATAGGATTCGTATGCATCCTTTGCATCCTCCATCATCATTTGTACGAACTCTTCCTCGGTTATGGATTTAAGGTCTATACCTTCACGCATTGCATATATAACCTCCAGACCATCGGAATTGCGGTTCTTTATGAGAGTTTCATTTATGTATTCGTATAATGGTTTCATAATTTATAATTCAATATTATTTGGGCCACCACCGACATGCTCAAAGATATCACCGATTTTTTCTTCAAACCATTTATCTGCTATCTTTGCATCCTTTGGGTCATCTAATGTTATACTTAAACTTAACGGGTAACCTTCCGAATCCTCAACACCATTTAAGGAAACCCTATATGGAGTATTACGAGCTTCGTTAAGGGATTCACTTAAAAATTGATTGAGATTTTTCATGCCATAACTTTTATTTTCCTTTAATTCCTTTAATTTATACAATGTACTATCAATTTGTGAAAGTATATCGTCTGCGCAGGACTCCAATTCACTTACATCGTCCAGGAATTTTTCACGACCATCCTTGGTAAAGTCACGAAGTACTTCCAGATATTCAACTTCGTCGCGGAAATCAACACTGTGGAAGTTGTTTTTATAATTTTCAACCTTACCGTTAATCCCCTGGTAGCATTCTATCAACGAATCAACCAATTCAGGCATTTCATCATAAAATTCATTGAGTGCTATATGACCTGAATATTTACTGGTCTTTAAGTGGGCTTGATGCATTTCGGTAACACTTTGAAGAAGCGTACCAAAATATTCCTCTATTGTATTTGCAAAATAATTTTTCGAATCCATAATATATTTAATTTTCTTTTGAATATCTATTTTTGATCGGGTCATAATAGCCCCAATTCATATCCCTGGTTTGGGCCGACATTTGCTTTGCCAACTCCATATATAAAGGATCACCTTGCGGTATTCCTGTTGGTATCTCCACGGAAATTGGACGTGTTGTTGTCCATGTTATATCCTTTTCCGTTTTATATACCGGTGTTTCTATGGAAATTGTAAGTTTGGCATTACCTTCCGGTTTCTTCTCATCAAAATATTTTTCCGGATCGTTTATATGCACCTTGAAGGTAAATCGAGCCAATAAGCCGGCAAACCATTTATCAACAACAGTTACTATAACCTTGTAATTTTTTGAATCCTGAGCCCATTCTATATCCTTAATTTTAGCAAGGGTGAATGACCCATCCTTTACAGCTATATAATTGCCGAAATACATTTCCACGAAATTGGCAACCATACGACGACGATCCACCTTGGTCATACCCGTACCCACAAGTGCCTTAATAAGCGGACGTATATATTTATTACCGGTTAATTCCTCGTGGTAATAATCCGGTTTGGCAACCTTATACCTCCAACTATTTAGGGATGGGGTCGATATAGGTTTAAGAGCCTCAATTATATATTCGGTAAGTTGTTTCATGATTTAATAATAATAATTTTACAATCGATTACAAAACAATGCTCCGGATTTTATATATTTAAACATGAATGGACTTGAAGAATCATTACAACAATATAAATTGATGCATACACCGACTCAGTTTTCGGTATATCAATTTTGGGCAAATCAAACATTTTCACACGATAATTTATTTGATTGTACCCCAGAGGAGCAGAAGAAATTTGAGGAACGTATAACTGAATCAACCCTGACCTTTTGCAATAATATTAAGGCAAAGGATGGTAAAATGGGTACGCTCAAATCATTAATCGATATGCTTCGCGATCCAAAACGTCAAAACGTTCCAAAGATAGAGCGCAATGTATTATATACCTCCACGGATGGTTTGAGACCTATCGGAGCCAAAGCATTTGACCAATGGGGTGGCTTACAAATAATCGATATGGATATTAAGGATCGCCGGTTTGCTGAAACCTTAAAGGATGGTATATTTAAACGTCTTATAAAATATAACTGGTTTCTGGGTGTGGCATTTTCCAGTTCGGGTAAAGGCCTGCATGTATATACCAAAATAAGAGTTTCCGAAGGTGAACAGGACGATCCACAAAAGAAGAAACTTCTATATCTAACTAATTTCCGCCATAAGTATTCGTTTGTTTACCTGGCATGCACCAAAATAATTCCTTCAATGAAGAACGATGATGGTACTCCAGTAACTACAGACCAACTTATGAAATGGATGGATTTCGCTATGTTTAAACCACAGCAAGGAGCATTTGTAGGGTACGATCCGGCACCATTGATTAACACCCACTTCTTTGAAGATTTTATATACGTAAACTTCGATAACGTTGAGGATATGGGCCACCCGGATGTGGATTGGGTGACCTATCCTGATTTGCGTGAAGCCTTTAAGAGATGGGAGTGGTTCGAGGAGGACGATAAACCAGCAACGATAGAGGTTAAGGAAGCTCCATTACTTGCAATAGATACTCATACAAAAGTCCATTATAAACATTTCGAGCGTTGGAGGTTGGCCAATACATTGGTGTCACTATATGGTGTTGAGCAAGGATTCAAATACTTACGAATGATATGTTCCGGGGAGATTCCAACAAAGGAAATTCAGGCAGATTGTATAACCGCTGGAAGGCATCAAAAGCCAATCGACCCATGGGCTATAAATACGTTAAATAAAAAGCATGGGTTTAATATAAAGGTTAATATAGATCAGGAAGAAAAGGACCTCACAGCCTTATATAACAAAATTGATGATATTACAAACCCAACACTTATCAGAGAGTCACCACATACCATAACCTTTCATATAAGAAAGGATGAGTACCTTGGAGACATCAAATATGATATATTAAGGAATACGGGGATGATTACACTAATCGATGCCGGAGCTGGTGTTGGTAAAACCGAAATGGTTAAGTCCCTGGTTAATGTGGATAGTAAAAGGGTATTGTTGGTAATGCCATTTACAAGTACCATTAAATCGAAGGTGGAAGGAGATGCAAAGTGGGATTATTCGTATGGTAATAAGAAAATTTCATTGGAATCCAAACCAGGCATTGCCCTTACGATTGATAAGTTCTCACGCCTGAATATGATGGATGTTAAGGAGAGCGGATTCGATTATATATTTATTGACGAAAGCCACCTAATGTTCCAATCCGAATATCGACCTGTTATGGCAAAGGTGATAGAGATGATAAGGAATACGGAAATCCCTATAATATTGATGTCAGGCACTCCTGTTGGTGAAACTGTATTCTTCGACGATATAGTGCATATAAAGGTTATAAAGGAGGATGTGCGTAAGAAGGAATTCAAGGTATTCCTAACCGAACGACCAATCGATAACCTATGTCATATGTGTGAAAAAATGGCGGAGGATGTAGCGAATGAACGTAGGGTGCTATTCCCAACCAATAAAGGTTCCATATTTAAGGCACAAATCGAGGCACTTGTTGGATATTTCCTGAAAAATAAATACCATAGGGAAGAACCACCCATAGTTAACTATTATAAGAAATCCAATGTGGGTGAGGAGTTTATGGATGACGTTAATATAAGGAAAACCGTTGCCAAAACCGAAATCCTATTATGCTCCACATACCTTTCAGTAGGGGTGGATATCCTGGACCAATTCGAATTTAATATATATTTCAATAACCTGTGGATGCCCCAGGAAATTGAGCAATTCGCCAATCGTTTAAGGAGCCACGACTTATATATACGACTATTTATCAACCGAAAAAATGCAGTAGGTGATTCATTGGATGTAATCGACTATAAACCTTGTAATTTTAACCTCGATCAAGATCAATTAAAGGATATGAAATCAATCGTACGTTCCTGTAATGCTATGATTGAACGTAATCCGGTTGAGTATAGGTATAACAGTTTGGTGGCAAGCATTATCCAAAACAACAAGTTTATAGAATATAATGAAGTAGAAAATAAGTATTATGTGAACGAAATAGCGTATAAAACCATAATGTTTGAACGTAAATATAGGGAGTATGTCCAGCAATTACCGGTATTGGCCAAAGGAATGATGTCGTACGGATATGAATATTCCAGTGTGGATCTGGGTGAATACAAGGGTATGATTAGTGAAGACTTTTTCGTGGGCAACGATATTAACGAACTTCTCAATTCGGTTAAATCAAGCGAGCAGTCGAAATCCACCAGGATGGTTGATGAATTGATGGATAGAATCACTGAGGAACGCCTCAATATATATGTTGAGGTAATGAAGGGTCTATACGATATTAAGAAGGGTGATGAATGGAGTGAAGATCCGGTGGCCAAAAAGATGGTCGTAAAGAATATGGAGGTATTCGAAAAGGTGGTTCCAATATTCACCTCGATGTCCAGGATGTTCGATATAGACGATATAAAGGATATATTCGCCCATTGTATAAATAACAACGGCACCTATTCATTCTCAGCAATCCATAGAGTGAAGTTGTTTGCCAACATGTGGTATAATGCCAAGTTAAAACGTCTGGATTTACCTATTAAACAATTTATGGATGATTCGTATAAATTTGTTGAAGATTATGGGTTATCCAATGATGGTAATATACCGGTACCAGTATTCCAACAATTTATACACGATAGGGTATTGCAATACGCTCGTAATGATTCCACCGAGGAAATAGTTATAGAGTATTCACCACTTACAATGCAGTCCTATACGGAAACCTTAACCGAATTATTCAAATGCCTTATAAATGTAAGTCGCCCACGTGGTCCTCGCAATGCCAGGTTTTTACATATGGAACCGTATGAAATGATATGGGAGGATAAACACGAGAAGTATGTATCGTTTAATAAGCAGGTTGAATGGTTGGCAGGATTCCTGGATAAGATGGAGGTAAGCGAATCCAGAATATCCGCTGACGAGGTGGTGCCGGTGGATGAAACCGCTATGCAAAATTCAAGTCAAAATTCATAAAAAAATCACCCAAAAATGGGTTGTTTCATAAAAATCACCTAATAAGGGGTTATTTTAGAAGTAAATAACCTCTTTTTTTATGGGATATGTATATTTAATTTGTGATCCTTCCAACGATCAATACAAAATAGGAGTAACCAGGAATCTCCAAAGCAATCGTGTGAAGAAATTACAGACCGGTAACCCCACCGAAATATTCATTAAATATACCTACCAAACCGAGTGGCCTTTCCGGTTGGAAAAACTCCTTCATAATAAATTTGCAAGCAAACATACCCTTAACGAATGGTTCGCCCTGGACACGGAGGATGTGTTTTCTTTCCTGGATATATGTGAAGAAACCAATAACACAATAAAAATTATGGCATCTAACCCATTCTTTGCCAAGGACTTAAAATAATTTTCAAAAATTTTTCCGTAAATTTGTTAAAAAATTCAAAAACCGTAAATATATTAGTGTGAGTTTCTAAATGAAACTTTACTACAAATGGAAAATTGGTATGGACAGCAGGATACGGAAAAAGACGTATCGGTACAAGGGTCCGAAATAACAAACACCCAAAGGTATTTTGCCGAAGTGGGTCGAATATACGAGAAAAATAACAACGATTACAACATTGAGTTTACACCGGAGAACCGCCAAAAACTCATTGAGATGAACCTGAAAGGAGTAATCAAAATAGCCAAAGGATACTTGGGTAATGGGCTTACACTGGATGAACTAATATGTGCAGGTAATGAAGGATTGGTTAAGGCATTTGATCATTATGTACCGACCCGGTCAAAATTTGCCAAATCACTTATAGAGGATATTGAGCAATTTGAAGGAAACATTCCAGCAGCGTGGATAGAAGCTCGCATTCTTCCGGCCTGTGAGTATGGTGACCCCAGAAAACAATTTGATAAAACATTTAAAGGTAAAAAAGCCAAAAAGGAATATACAAAGGAGGAACTAATCAAATGGATTCAAAAGAATATTAAGAACGCTTCCTTTAATTCAATTGCAATGATGTGGGCCGA
>AUXO015100110.1_pt1 | contig 22690 bp, 25 predicted proteins | sample 768731 | NCBI WGS metagenome assembly AUXO01 (sample SAMN02715735, study PRJNA202380) | gut metagenome | biome: sheep rumen | host: Ovis aries | place: New Zealand: Palmerston North | reverse complement strand
ACTCTATTTCTTTTATAGGCTGAATAATACATGGATTTTGTATTGAAAATGAAATGTGTGCAGATACTATTGACAACGATCAAAAACAATGCTATAATATAATTGTACAAGAAATCGTACAACAAACAGTACGATAAAAGGAGTGGTATTATGTTAGCGGTTAATTACAGCACTATGAGAGATAACCTCAAGAGCTACTGCGATAAGGCAACAGATGAAGCCGAGACAGTAATAGTAACCCGTAAAAATGAAAAGAATGTTGTACTAATATCCTTAGATCAATACAACGCCCTAACAAAAGCTGTAAGAAATGCAGAATATCTTGCTAAAATAGATCAGAGCATCGCACAACTTGAAGCTGGTAAAGGACAGCAGCATGAACTAATTGAGGTAGACGATGAATAAGCTATGGAGTGATAGAGCATGGGCTGATTATCTCTATTGGCAAGAGATTGACAAAAAGATAGTCAAGAAGATAAACGAGCTTGTAAAGGATATTGAACGCAACGGCCTTTCAGAGGGTACAGGACATCCAGAGCCATTAAAGCATCGTAAGGCGTGGAGTAGACGTATAGATCACGAACATAGGTTAGTTTACAATGTTGTTGACGGTAATTTATGGATAATCTCCTGCAAAGGACACTATGAAGATTAACAGAATAAGAGGAGCAAGTAATATAACAGCTTGCTCCCTTTTCTTTTCCATCTGTCAATCGTGTAAGAACAGGCGGCGGAGAGTAACGGAGCCACTCTTGATTGATAGAATGATTTAAAGATGATTTAATATATGATTTAATATATGATTTCGGATCGCTGAAACAACGGAGCATAGCACCTTTACAAAATCAATAACCAACATTCTATATTGCAATTCACAACATTGTATATCTCAATTCACAACATTTCATATTGCGATAACCAACATTCTATATTGCAATTCACAACATTGTATATCTCAATTCACAACATTTGCATTGACAGTGTTGTTTATAGGTGATATAATTGTTGAAAGAGGTGATAGCACTATGTCAGATATATTTGAAACTGCAATAGTAGAGAAACGAAATGTATTAAACGAGTTGAGAGCGAACAACCTAACATTGCAGGAACTACGCTTTTTTTCAATCTATCTATCAAAAATCAATCCTTATGATACTACCACAAGAAACGTGAAATTCAAACTATCAGACTTTCAGAAGATAATGGAGTTCAAAACACTAAACATTGTACAGCTCAAAGCAGCAACAGACAGTCTGCTCACAAAGATAGTGCATATACCAAAGAAAAGCGGCGGTTATACTGCGTTTCAGCTTTTCAAAGAATGTGAGATAGACAAGGACAGCAGCGGTGAATGGTATGTATCAATAGACGCTCACGACAAAGCACTTCCCTTGATGTTTGATTTCAAGGACAGGTATTTCAAGTATGAGTTATGGAACGCCCTGCGGCTTAGATCAGCAAATCAAATCCGAATGTATGAGATACTAAAGCAATATGAGAACATCGGCAGGCGTGAACTCTCAGTATCAGACCTACGAGAACTTTTAGGTATTACCCCGAATGAATATCAACGTTGGGACAGATTCAGAGACAGAGTGCTTGACAGTTGCCAGCAGGCATTGAAAGAAACAACTGATATTTGCTATACCTACGAGCGAGGAAAGACAGGGGCAGGCGGTAAGTGGCTAACTATTATCTTTCATATAAGCAAGAACAAAGACTATGTAGATCAGCTCACTTTATTTGAGTTTATGGAGCAGAGCGGCGGAGCGACAGCAGAGCCACTCGAACAGGAGCCACAACAACTTGAATTATGTAATACAAGAAAGAGTGATAATATTGATTTCTATGCAGGAGCATGCGAAAATGAATTTAATTCAACAGAAATTGAAAGTCTAATGGCTATCATCAATTCAATGCAGCTCCCCGCTCACGATATGGGAACACTATTTGCAAAGTATCATTTTTTACTGGAACAGTATACAAGATTCAAGGCAATAGCAGAGAGAACAACCATTGCAAACCGATATAGCTATTTCTATACTATGATTCGATCGGAGCGAGACAAGCAAATGGCAGGTGATACAGAATGAAAACAGTAGCTCTTTTCTTTCTTTTCTCAAAAACCGATTTCAGAGAAAGCAATAATAGCAAGCACTGCGTTTGGGTACCCATTTTGAAAAAACGGCTTTTAAACGCATTTAAATTTGAGGAAGAATCCCCACGCCCCTTAATAAAAATACAATCTTATTATTTCATAAAAATTATGGAAGGATTGAGAAAATTGGAAGAAAATCGTAAACGAAAAATACAAGTAAAATTTCGTGTAGACGAACAAGAATACTTGTATATAAAAAGAAAAGTTGAATTATCAGGAAAAGGAACTTTAACAAGATATTTAAGATATATGTCAATATTAGGAAAAATTGTAAATATTCAGCTCGAAGATATAAAAATTACTACTGTAAATATTGGAAAAATTTCTGAAAATATCAATCAAATTTTTAAGTGTGTAAGTTCAACTACTAATAAATATGATAATGACATAAATGAGATAAAAAATAAAATGAACGATATATGGCAAGAAATAAAATTGATTAGATTGCAATTAAGATCATTATCGCACACTGAGTTATTATAAATATAGATGAATTAGTTTCTTGAATCGCTGTATCTGCCTTTGTAATACCGTGAGAAGTGAAATATCATCGTAAACTTATAAATTTGATATTATCTTGGATGAATAATAAGCGTTGAACCTTAATTATTTAATTAAGGCAACACCGCACAAAGACCGCCTGACGGTTTGCGGCGCATTTGCACCACAATCTCTGTGCGGTATTGCCTTAAAAAATAATTTTCGTGCCTGAATAATTGATTTCGTGCCGTTATTATTGACAACAAAATAACAAACAAGTATAATCATAGAGTATGCATATTATTGAAGGAATGATGAAAATGACTAAGAAAAAAATTATATATATAGTTTTATCACTTGTTATACTCATATGTATTGCCACAATAGTATTTATTAAATTATTTGTTTTAGCTCCACCAAAAGTAACTATCACTAAAATTGAAATATGCCAAGAAGCGGCTATGGGCAGAGAAACTGAAGAGGAAAGGTTAAAATTTCTTAAAGGAATGTATGATGAATCAAAAAATGCATATTCTGACGATATGGGAGAATTTTGGCAAGGAGATCCTCCGACTTATGAAAACATTGAGGATTACTTATACATAGCTTATACCATAAAAGTCGATAATCCGACGTTTGTAAAATCATCATCATATTCCCCAGCATTTTACGTTGAAGATATTGATCTGTCAGAAAACTTTTTTATTACGAATGATTTACAAATATCGGGATTCTATATAGATCGTCGAAGCGAGGCAGAAGTTTCATTTTGCTTCTGGGCATATAAAAAAGGCTTTTCAAAAGAACGAATAGAAGAATTTGTTCACAGTGTCGTATTAAAGCTTAATTATTACAATAGATTTCAGAAAAATCAATCTGTAAAAATAGACTCTAAAGATGCGGATATAGAATTTATAGACGTAGATTTTTAATAATATATTAATTAATATAGAGTAACTATTCAGTCCCCTCTCCGCTTGCAAGTGAAATATCCACAATGTTGAAAGAAGAGAGGGCGCTATAAAAATCTCCATTTTGTCAATATACAAACCGTCATTCGGTTGCTATAATAGAGAAAATAGCGAAAAGGCGGTATCGGTATGAAAAGCAATGTTCCAACTTATGAAGATCTAGGGGGGATATTGACAGTTTTACAAATATTCTTGAAATATCTTAATAGCGATCATAGGTGGTGATATAATGGAAAAGAAAAAAACAAGCCAGCTTTTATCTTGATGATAGTTTTAGTCATTGCTTCAAGTGTTTTGGTTATCTATTCATTTACATATAAGTATTTTGAAAAGAAAAAGCCTGTTCCGTGTCCGGAATATTGCAAAAACTTATCTGAACAATTGACTAATCTCAACTATGATCAATGTTCATATAAGGAAGCATTAGAAGAACACGACGAATATGTTCATTTTTTCTTTAGATTAAAAAACAATTTATCTAACCCACAAGATTACGATGAATTTATAAACGATGTTGTAAAGATTAAAAATACTATCTCTAACTATCTTGTCACAAATCCATCAAATGATCTTAATAATAAATATATAAAATGTGGCTTTTCAAATAATAAAAGCACCTTAATTGTAATGTATAACTATAATTCTACAGCTGAACAACCGCAAAAAAAATTTACTCGCTATGAAGATTTTTATATCACCCCAAAATTCTTTAAGGATTTTACAGAAGCCAAAATAATCGGTATAAAAATCAAAGACGATGATGACTTGTCTGAACTTACAAATTATACGGAACTTAAAAAATTATCAATCTACTGGGAAAATGGCAAAAATCAAAGAATTTTAGATAAATTAACTGAAATGCTTCCGAATTGTGATGTTGAAAAATAATATATGATTTATTGCTCAAATTTGAAATAACGTACAGATATGAAAAGTATTTACTGGAGAAAGTGGATGTGGAAAAACAACATTGCTAAATATGATTGGTGGTATTGAGCCTGTAGACTCTGGAGGAATAATTGTGGATAGTATTAGTGTTACAAACACTCGAAATTTAAAAAAATACTATTTAAGGAAAGTAGGTTTTTTGTTTCAGAATTTTGCACTTGTTGAACATAAAACCGTTAGAGAAAACTTGGAGTTTATTATGAAGAGTTCAAGAACTAATATAACTATATCAGAAGCATTAAGCAAAGTTGGAATGGAAGGAACTGAAGAACAGAAAGTTTATTCACTTTCAGGAGGAGAGCAGCAAAGGATAGCTTTAGCAAGCTTATGTTAAAACAATGTGATCTTATATTGGCAGATGAGCCTACAGGTGCTTTAGATAGAAAAAACGCAGAACAAGTTATAAAAATATTAAAATCATTTATTAATAGTGGAAAAACTGTTATTATGGTTACTCATAATAACAATATTATTGATGATTCGATGGTTAAGTATGAATTAAAACCATATTCTTTAAAATCAGAAATTTGTGATTTGTGAGATTATTCGTAACCGCCAACCAATGGATTGGTTGGCGGTTACCAAAGTGGAGTCGTTCAACAAACAGAAGGCACTTTAATTTTTTATAATATTTTAAAACATCGCAATTAATGCACAATTTTATTTATTGTTTCTGAATAATTTTGATTAGAAAAAAGTATTCTTTTTGTACGTCTGAGAAGGACAAAATTAAGGATAATGGTAAAATAATGACTGTATTAGTATTAAGTGGCTAAAAACCGTTTTGGAAGTTGCGTCAAATTTTTGTTTGACGCAACTTTTTTGATTTGGAATCAGTACAATGTATAAAAGCTGCTTTTCATTTATTGCTGTTGATATTATTTTTTACAATTCCAAGTTCTTTTACTTTTTGATAAAAGCGATTTGGTTTCATATTCAGATTACTCATTGTTTTTACAGCTGTTTGTGTTCCGTTTACCCATTTCTCACATTCTTTGCGAAATTCTATCTCATTGAACGGAAGAGGTTTTCTTCCGTGATATTTTCCCTCACGTCTTGCACGAGCAATACCCTCTTGCTGCCGTTGGAACATCATTTTTCTATCGAAGTCTGAAAGACTTGCAAATATCTTAAAAATGAGGTCTCCTTGAGGAGTAGAAGTGTTGAAGTTTTCTTTTACACTGATAAGATCTACTTTCTTGTTCTTGAAATTTTCTACTATAGCGAGAAGATCCTTGACATCTCTTGCAAGACGAGAATATTCCATTACTACAACAATATCCTTTTCGTGGACGAAGTCGCACATTGCATTAAATTGTTTACGCTCTTTATTATTAATATTTTGCTTGTCGATGAATATTCTTTCGCAGCCAAGTCCTTTAAGCTCACTTATTTGAAGTGCTTCATTATTTTCTATTGGACTGATTCGAGCATATCCTATCTTACACATTTTGAAATTCCTCCCTATTCCATATGTCCTGTATTTCATTCAATATCTATACAAATATCGATTATGCAGTCATCAATATGAAAGTTGTCATTTCTTATAACGATGTAATAAGGCTCGGAAGAAGGCTTGAATCCATGTTCTTCTATAAATTTATATAGTATAGTTCTTGTTTTAGAAATAGTGTCTATGCTGCCTTCATGTCGTATCATTAGTGCATTGTTTAACTTGAATATTGGTTTGTAGTTATATACCTTGCATTCCTGTATTTTGCCTTTTACAGGTATCAATACTTCGATATTTAATGTCTCATCGTTGATAAATTCTTTCTCAGCAAATATGATATTGTCATTTTTCTTTAGATCGAGTACATGGAGATTATCAGAAATATATTGGGTAAGTTTCAGAATATCGGAGCGTTTTACCTTTGTAGTATAGCTTATCAAATTATCAAGATGAATATTTTGATGTTCTAATATCTGCATATTTTTTATCCTCTCTTTCTGATTTTAATTTTTGTACTTATAGTATATCTTAATAAGTGATATCATTCAATATAAAAAATAGTCAACAAACACTTTTTGGCAGTGAATGAATCTCTTGAAACGGTCAAACGAACGTTTATATTGAATGCTTATAAATGAATATATTGATTTTTATTCTTCTCCAAGTTCAATATATTATATTTTAAAGTTTTTTTCTACTAAATAGGAGTAAACATATATTTTAATGGAGTGAATAGACTTTTGTTGCAATAATACATATTTTTTGGATTTGCACTGAGTGCAAATCCAAAATATGTTATCAGTTAGCAGAAGATTATCATGATTTCTGTTCACTGATATTGCAGTTGATATTATTCTTTAATTTATAATATTAATATTGTGACCTTAGAACAATTTTTATGATGGTTTAATAAGATTGACTTTTTTTAGTGTAAAAATAAGAATCTACGAGCGGTTTATTAGTATATCTGAAATCTGGATAATAACGTTCAAAAAATCACAAGAATCCGTTCGTTGATAATGTTTTACAAGTAAATACACCATGTTCAAAACAAAACTGACTCCGCTTGAATTGCGAAGCCAGTTACTTGCTTATGGAATGTTTTAATTACATATTAAAATTATTTGTTTTGTCTTTTTCTTTTTTTATTTTTCCTTTGAGTCATCATTAAATATGAACTATAAGTCAAAGGTAAAAATGTAAATACTAATATCGGGAACATATTTACAGGTTCACCTGTAGCTTTTGCATGGAAAAATTCATTTACTGATAATCCAAGCAAAACGAAACATGATATTAAATAAATAGCTGTAATGATTTTTTTCTTCATAATTATCTTCCTCTCATAATATGATAGTATTTATGTCTATATTATGCTGATTCACGATATCCGATAGATACCTGATCTTCATGTTCATAAAGGCTCTTATACAGACCTTTTTTGCGAAGAAGTTCTTCATGAGTACCTACTTCAACTATTTTACCTTTGTCAACTACAACAATCTTATCAGCATCGTATATTGTAGAAAGTCTATGTGCGATGACTATTCTTGTTACCTTTATATCCTGTAACTTATCTGATATGGATTTCTCATATATATTATCAAGAGCACTTGTAGCCTCATCAAGCACAAGTATCTTAGGTTTTCCAGCTAATGCTCTGGCAAGAGCGAGACGCTGTCTCTGTCCACCGGAGAAATTCATCCCCATATCTGATACTATGGTATTATATCTCATAGGCATACTTTCTATATCATCTGCAATGCCAACTATTCTGCAGGCTTCTTCAACATCTTCCTGTGTTATATTATCACGATTTGCGACAATATTTTCATATATGGATTTATTGAAGAGCGTTATTTCCTGAGGTACTATGCCTATTTGTCTATAAACATAAGATGTATTAAGATCACTGAGTTTATGTCCGTCAAAGTAAACATCTCCGTTTACAGGTGAATATATACCTACAAGAAGTTTGGCAAGTGTGCTCTTTCCTGATCCAGACTTTCCAACAAGTGCAACCTTTTCTCCCTTCTGGATAGAAAGATTTATATCGTTGAGTACATCATTTGAATTCTTTGAATATCTGAAAGTTACATTTTCAAGATCAATATTACCCTCAATATCTATTGCAAGCTTATCTTCATCATTCTCAACTTCCTTTTGCTCCATTATATCAGATATTCTGTCGATATACATGGTACTGTTTACGATGCTTATAAACATTGAGCATACCGAGCCTGCAAGTGAGAAGAAAGTACCTGCAAGAGAGTAGAAAGCAAGAGCTGTACCAAGTGTCATTATTCCGTCCCATGCCATCATAAGACTCAATATAAGAAGTATGATAGGTACAACGTTTATTATTGCAAAGCTGCATATATTAAGAGCATTTCCTAAAAACTCTCTTCTTTTGAAGTTTCTTTTATATATCTCGAAGCGAGAATCCCATTTTTTGCTTACTGAATCTTCAAGAGAAAGCATTTTTACATTCAGCATTGAGAAAATAGTTTCTGTCTGAACTTCCTGAAGTTTTTTCTGAGAGGCTATCAGTGACATACCTCTGTCTTTGAGTATAAACTGTACTGCCATCATAAGTATAAATTCTACAGCAAATACAAATACAGAGATAGAAGCGAGCAAAACGTTCTGTTTGAAAAGATATACTGTAATAACAGCTATAGCTCCACATTCAATAACACCGTTTATGATTTGCTTTACAAGAACGTCTCTTATCGCCATACCACTGCTCATAGATACAAGAATGTCAGATTTGTTTCTCATATCAAAGAACTTATATGGAAGCCTTAAAAGCTTATGAAAGATACTATTATTTATATCCTGGTCTATATTTGCCTGAAGGTATATAAGCTGAGTACTTTTCAGGAATTCAAAAAGTATATATGCAGCTCCGGCAGCCAATACATAAGGTACTTTATCCATTACGCTGTCACGATTAAGCTGATCTATAAGTTTTTGAATTATGATCGGGAATCCTATTGAGCCTACATATGTTGCTACTGAGCATATAAACATACCTATATACAGCCATTTATTCTTAAAGAAAAGAGGTAGTATATTTTTTGAGAATTTAGGCTTTTCTTCAGGTTCAGGCATATTATCAGTTGGTTCTGCATATATTGCAAATCCGCTGAAACCTTCTTTGAATTCCTCGATTGAATAAGTAATAGTTCCATACTCAGGGTCAATTACTTTTACTTTATTTTTATATATTTTCTTCAGAACTATATAATGCCTGTGTTCCCATAAAATAATTGCAGGTTCTTTTATTTCTTTAAGTCCTTCAAATACAGTTTTATAAACCTTTACATCAAAACCATGTTTTTTTAATATATTTTTTACCTGAAGAAGTGAACTACCGTCACGACCGATATCATTCTCTGCTCTGAGTGAAGTTATACTTATATCATATCCATAATAGTTCATCAACATACCAGCACAGCATAAGCCACACTCGGTCTGCTGCATTTGTTCAATAAACTTCAGATGTCTTTTCATTCTTGGTCACCGCCTTATAAATTAGCTTCTTTTAGTTCAATTCTTTGTATTATAATAAAAGATATAAGCCAAAATACTATTGCTGTTATACAGCAAAGAATAATTCCGATCTTATCAAAAGCACCTGTATTTGCCATTTTCAATAACAGGTAAAAAGGATTTTTTTTGATTATTGCTGAACTGCTTTTTTCGCAGTAATTTGCGACCATAACATAAGTCCACGGGCTGATATATGCAAATATCATTATTACAACAACGCTCATATTTCTGATTATAACGTAAAGCAATGCAGTCAAAGCTCCGATAAACGTCATAAGCAGGAGTGTTATTACTGATACATGAGTAAGTGCATGATAACAGCCGCTCAGTTTTTCATTATCAGCTATTATAGCTGCAGCCTGAAAAATTATCATCATTAATGCTGCAAAAACAACAGTTATACCTTTACAGCACCAGATTTTAGCTCTTGTTCCTCCATTTATAACAAGTCTTGATATCATATTATTATTTATATCAACAAAGAATATATATGAAGTTACTATCCAAACTATAGTTTGTGTTATAGAATAAAGCATACTTTCGATAGGTGTATCTTTAAAAAATAGTTTATGGAGTAAAAAACATCCTAAAACACCAACTATATGCAAAAGAAGCACAAACATTGTTTCTTTAAAAAGGAATTTATTGTATTTCATTCTATCAGACTTCCAATCTCTTGAATTTTAATGCTGCAACTATATTGAAGATAATAGAAAATCCGATTACGATTAAAACAGAACTTAATGTAAATGTGTCGTCGACCATCCAATTTACAATGTCGTACTGCGGTATAAATGAAAGTTTTTCTTTAAGACTATCTGTGAAATATTTTTTGAATCCATCATAATACATAAAGAATGGCAGCAGCTGATAAGGCATTCCCCATATTAATAACATTGCTACTTCTATAACAAATTTATTTTTTACGAAAAGCGTTAAAAGGTATGCAAAGCTAGCCAGTACAACATCTGTAAGGATATATGCTATTAATCTGCGAATGGAAAAAAGTTCTGCAAAATTAAATTCTAAAATTCCCTTTGCTATGATGATATATCCATACACGCAGCTGAAAATCCAGAAAATAATGGCATAACATACTATAGCCATCATTTTAGCACACCATATTGACATTCTGCTTGAGGTAGATGTAAGCTGATATTTGATCGTTTCATTTTCAATATGCTTCGAGAGAAGGTATCCACTCATAAACAAACTTACAAAGAAGAAGCCTCTGAAATATTCTGTCTGATATTCATACATATTGAAGTCTGCAGGTGAACGCAGTATCCAGATAAATCCAAATGAAAACGATACAAGAATCATCCATAAGAGTCCATTAGCTTTAAAATCAGCTTTTATTTCGTTTTTTATAAGCTTTAACACTCTCATCAATCCTTTCAATAAATATCTTTTCAAGATCTGCACCTTCAGGCAAATCACTTATTTTCATTTCATCTATAAGGATTCCTCTATTTATCATGTAGACTTTATCACAAGTCTTTTCAATTTCAGAAAGCTGATGACTTGCAATCATTATTCCGCTTCCTTTATCTGCAAGTTCTCTTAGTATCTTCCTCATTTCCGGTATGATATAAGGATCAACTCCGCTTGTAGGTTCATCAAGAAGAATAATATCAGGATCTCCGTATATTGCCTGCATAAAGTCAAGCTTTTTCTTCATTCCTATTGAATATGTTTTAACTTTGGATTTCATAACTGAATCCATTTCCAACATTTCGGCATATCTGCTTATTTTTTTATAATCAAACTTCTGTTTGTTCATGCAGGCACAGTATTTTAAGTTATCTATACCTGTCATATTTCCAAAAAAAGCTGGATTTTCTATCATTGAGCCGATTTTCTGACGTTCTTTTAATGATTTAAGATTTTCTCCATTTATAAACACATCACCGTTATATTTAAGGATAAGGCCTGTAACTATTCCCATAAGAGTCGATTTACCCGCACCATTGTGTCCTATAAGTCCTGTGATCTCGCCTTTATTGAGTTCCAGAGAGACTTCGCTTACAGCTTTTTTTAAGCCATAGCTTTTACTAACTTTTTTTATTTCGAGTAAATTGTTTCTTATCATTGTTATCACCTTATCTTAATGTGAGAATATCAACTATATTTTCATTATATTCCATATTTAGGATACCAAGTGCGATCGCCTGAGGACCGATCATAAATGAGGTATCTTCTGAATAGTAGAAATAATCGCCAAAAACCTTTTCTTTAAGACCGTCAAGGGATTCTCTGTACTGTTTCATGCAGAATTCCTTGATTTTATCATCATTAAGAGTCTCTGCAAGCTTTTTCAATATCATAAGATTTCCCATATCGCCATGGCAAAGGCAATGATCTTCACCAAAACCATTATTTATGATTGTTGCAGCGATCTCTTCAAGATCTGTACGAGTTACAAATCTATCTCCGAATATCTCTGCCAGTCTGATTTTCATAAGAGCTATTCCAGGAGCACCGTGACACCAGTTTATAGACACTGTATCACGTTCTTTGGTACGTGCCCAGTTTCTTATATCACCTATTCTGCATGACTCTATGTATTCACAGCCCTTATCTATGAACGAGAGTACTCTTTCATCATGGCTAAATTCATAATAGTCTGCAAGTGCATCAACAATGCCGGCAACACCGTGAGCATATCCTGTATATCCTTCTGCTCCCCAGTAAACTGCATTATCATTTTCATATATTGCTCTTGACATAAGTTCTTCTGCAAGTTCTTTTATCTTATCTCGTGTCTTTGCTTTGTCTGAATCAAAGTATTTATTATGATTATCCAGCTTCTTGTATACATACATTAAAACCTTCATCAAACCTGCTGCTCCTGACAGGAGATCTGTCTGAGTAAGTTTCTTAGTATCAATATTAGCTGTAAGTATATTTAATAATTTTGTGAGTTCATCTTTATTATCATTTTCATGTGCTAATGCATAAAGCACACCGGAAAGGCCTACAAATCCGCTAAGATCATAACCTTCACCTGCAAGTATGCTGTCAAGGTTATTTTTTAGTTCAGCTTTTATTTCAGCTGACATTTCTTTTGCTTTCTTATTGCCGGTAGCTCTGCTGTAAGCACTAAGATACATATAAATTCCTGAAAGACCTCCATATATTTCAGGTCGCATATATGATACATATGTTGGCCAGTCTGGACTCCTATTAATATCGAGCCATACAAGACTGCTAACTTTATGATCTGGACAAGTTATGCTCTTATCCTCTGTAATCTGCATTATACGGTCAAGGAACTCATCTTTGCTGATATGCTTGTTCTTCATATCATCAGGAAAGACATTTCTCTTTGCGAGAAGATTTGCAGCGTCAATACCTTCTTCTTCCAGTTCTTCTGCAAAACTGAGTGTTATGAAGCCAAGCTGTCTTCTCATATCTATTTCATTCATATCAAGAATTGTGTTGACAGAGCTTTTAAGAAGAGAGGTTTCAAATGTCTGTTCTGTTGGCTGTACTTCTGAATCAAGAAGCTCGTTTTCTTCTGATCTGCACATAAAGTAAGGAATGTCACCGTTAAACATATCCCTAAGCTCTGAACGAACCAATTGACTGCAGATTTTATCAGTTTCTGTAACTGAAAGTATCTTGAGAAGGAACATTTTTCTGTCCCATGCATTTCTTAAAAGCAGTGGATGATAACTTGTTCTGACTATCTGATCGTAAACATTTGTAGAACGAACTATTACACGATTTATTTTTGATGTAAAAAGATCTGTTATAAGCTTTATAAATTCTTCTTTATTTTCACATACCTGCTTGTAAATTAGCTCAAAGCCGTTCATTACATCTTCGAGGAAATGCACTGCATCCTGCTTCTTACCATTAAGTACAGGACTGCAATTATCATAACTCATTTTTCCAAATGCCTTTTCAAGCTTAATTTCACCATTTTCGTCTCTTACAGCAGTAACGCTTATAAATGGTGATTCTTGCTCTCTCTGACGCCCCATTGCTCCTACTTCAAGCTTTTTCTTATTTTTAGGATTTACGATCTGCATCGGCAGGAAACCTGTCTTCATTACTGATCTATCAACAACTTTTATTGCTTCACTGCAAGCACCTTCGATCAAAGCACCATTTTCAAATACAAGTGAATGTAAAAGAGTCTCAAGGTCAATAAGTATAGGATCAGACTTGCTGCATATTATATTTTCACTATGGAAATCTTTTCCGTTAAGCATATATATTATGCAAAGGAATTCTCCCATTTTTGTATAGTAATCATGTACTTCACTTTCGTTATCACAAGGCTCAAAGTTTATAAACTCTGTCCAGCCCTGAGTAGCTGTTGTGTGGTACTTGAATAATTTCAATTTACGATAATTTTTATTATTTCCATTTTCATTGAAGTAATTTATAATAGAATTGAATGCATCTTCAGTTTCAAGTGCTCTTGGCTTATAAACTATTTTTATATCATCATTAAACTTGATAATGCATACCATTCTTCCTTCTCTGTGGCTATCGCCCTCGGAGAAAGATATGTCCTTGATAATGCGGACATTTTCGTTGATTTTTGTTCTTATATTATCTATTTCTTTTTCAGTACCGCAAATAAGTTCTCTTGCCATATTGACAAACCATCTGCTTCTCAATTCGATAATACGTATTAATTCAGGATAACTGTTATACAAATTTGTCAAAAGCTCAGGATCAGTCATCATTTCGTTAAACTGCTTCTGCCCCTCTTCCTCTGTATCACATTTTATCATGCCTTCGTTTTTAATATAACCATACTCTTGAAGAATAACTCTGAATGCCATTTCATAGCACTGTGAGAATAGAGAATCAAATGCAGCTTCACACAGTACTTCTTTATCTTCTATAATATTGCAGGACTTAATAATTTCTATGATCTGCTCTCCTGCATTTCTGAGCAGAGGTCGGAAAAATTCATTCCATGTATATTTATTTGTAACTGCAGAATACATTGCATCATATACAGTGTCATATTCTGCAGAATTATTTTCACATATTAATTTATCTATGAGCTCTCTCTGAGAATCAGCCTCAGAATCATAGCTGTCAAAAACTTCGTCTAATGTACAGCCCCAATATTCTTTTATATAATCATCTAACTGTTCTGTATCTGTTACATTTGGTAACAACTTAGTCCATGTATCAATTGTAGATTCTCTTGTAAGCATTCTCATTTTAGTTATCCAACTTTCATAGTTATTTTTTAAAACTTTAACGCTAATTCTTTTCAGTCCATTTGAACCGAAAAGAATTAGATAAGTCAAAGTTTTTTACTCTTTAAAAGAGTTGTCTATTATTTGGGGTCAAATATAAAGTAATTAATTACTTATTAAATTTAGGAATAGGACAATAAACGCCTCTTGTAATTACTGTAATAACAGGACCACAAGCAACTAAAGACAGTGCTGGATTAATGATACCTGCTGCTGAATTTTCACCGAGGTACATGTCATCTACTTCCTTGAGAAGACTCTCTCTCTCCTCAATCTTTTTCTGTTCAAACATATTGCTTACCTCCAAGAAATTAGCAAGGCTTGTGGCTCTTACGGCACTCTGCTGATACAGACCATGCTACACCGCAGTTATACTTCTGTGAAGCAATTCCAGAACCTGTAAGGCCAAGACCAGCTATGCCAATAGTAATACCGATTGTCTCTAATATAGATGCACCTGACTCATCGCCAAGCTCCATGTCCTCTACTTCGTTAAGAAGCTCATTTACTTCTGTTTCCTTCTTGATTGAATCTGCCATTGTTTTTTCCTCCTAAAATTTATTATTTTTTTGATTATCATATTTTATTAGCAAGGCTTGTGGCTCTTACGGCACTCTGCTGATACAGACCATGCTACACCACAGTTATACTTCTGTGAAAGCATATTAGAACCTGTAAGACCAAGACCAGCTACGCCAACAGTAATACCAATTGTTGCTAATACGGATGCACCTGACTCATCGCCAAGCTCCATGTCCTCTACTTCGTTGAGAAGCTCATTTACTTCTGTTTCCTTCTTGATTGAATTTGCCATTGTTTTTTTCCTCCTAAAATTTATTATTTTTTGATTATCTTATTTTATTAGCAAGGCTTATGGCTCTTACGGCACTCTGCTGATACAGACCATGCTACACCGCAGTTATACTTCTGTGAAAGCATATTAGAACCTGTAAGACCAAGACCAGCTACGCCAACAGTAATACCAATTGTTGCTAATACGGATGCACCTGACTCATCGCCAAGCTCCATGTCCTCTACTTCGTTGAGAAGCTCATTTACTTCTGTTTCCTTCTTGATTGAATTTGCCATTGTTTTTTCCTCCTAAAAATTTTTATTAATTATATTTATCAAAAATTATAAGTAAGCAATTAGCTCGCATTATATGATTGATCAATAAAATATTTTGCCCTTGCAAACTATTCCCTTTGTTACAACTGTGTTACAGCGTCCTTTAAGAGTGAGATAATTAATAGGCGGCATAGCACTTGAAATAATTGTTGATCCTGGATTTACTATTGTACCAGCACCTGAACCTATTGAAAGGTCTTCAACTTCTTCAAGAAGAGATCTTGTCTCTGCTTCCTTTTTAAGATTATCAGACATCATTCTTCCTCCTTTCATAATTTATTACATATATATCAAAACTATAAGTAAGCTTTTAAGCTTGCGTTATATGATTGATCAATATTAATAAGCTATTGGCTATCAAGGATTTATAAAACCCTTCCTTTTTTCTGTGTTTTTATCACTTTCCCTTGGTCTGATTATACTATACACCTCACACTCAATTTCCGCCATCAAAACGGAGTAAATGTGTTTTTGTGAGGAGCGAACGGTAAAAAAGCACATAATCACTTTTATCTGAGCAAAATTTTTGAAATTGCACTGAGTGCAAATCCAAAAATCCTTGAAACCTCAGCTAATACATGATATAATAGATAAAAAAAGATAAAAGGGGCACAAATATGATAATTATATCCCTATTGAATAGAAAAGGCGGTGCTGGAAAGACTACAGCAAGCGTAAATCTTGCAGCAATATTTGCACGCCTTAATAAAAAAAGAGTACTTTTAGTTGACATAGATCCTCAGGCAAATGCGACCACATATTTAAACAAGTTCATCTCCAAAGACGAAATAAGCGTATATGACGTATTATGCAAAAATGTGCCGATAAGAGAAGCTATAATCGACACTGACATAGAAGGGTTAAAGCTTATTCCCGCAAATGTCAATCTTGACAATGCAGACACACAGTTGATGATGCTCCCGACAGCGAAAGAATTCGTATTAAAGAAGAAGCTCCGTGAGCTTGAAGATGATTTTGACTATATATTCATAGACTGTCCGCCTGCAAGAAACAATCTCACTACAAACGCACTTACAGCCAGTCACTACACAGTGCTGCCATGCGAAGCTACAGAATACGGTATAGACAGTATTTTTGCCATGACAGAATTCATTGCAAATGTTCAGGCAGATGTCAATGACAACCTGAAAGTGGCAGGTATCTTGTTCACAAAGCGTGAAAACACCACCGCTCAGCGGTACTATATAGAACAATTCAAAGTCAACCTTGACTCATATCATTTCTTTGAAACCGAGATAAGAAAGACTACAATAGTAGAAAAAAGTCTTGCAGAACATTCTCCTCTTATAATATATGGTAAGAGCGAAGAGGTAACGAAAGACTATATAAATGTCGCAAAAGAACTTGAACGGATAATCAAAGGAGAGGTATGAGATATGGCAAAGAAATTCAATCCGTCATCTGCTACCGACAGATTTGCGAAACTTGGTAATGAAGTGAAAAAGGCACAAAAAAGAACTGACAGAACAGAAATGATACCTGTCAGCTCAATAATAATGAATGATGATAATGTTTTCAGCATTAATGACACAGAAGAAGAGATAAAGAGTTTAGCTGAAAATATAAAAGAAAACGGACTAATACACAATATAACAGTTGCTGAAGTAGCTCCGGATCAATATCTGCTCATATCAGGGGAACGGCGAACAAGAGCTGTAAAATCTCTCGGTAGAGAAACTATAAAGGCAAATATAAAAAGCGGACTGTCAGAGTTTGAGATAATGAAGCTGCTTTTCTTTGCAAATAGTGAAACAAGAGAATACACCACAGAAGAGAAAATCAATATTATCGATAATTTCAAAGAGAAACTCAAAAAAATAGATATTGACGATAGAGCAGCTTTAAGTGCTTTTAACAGCTATGTCTCAGAAGCCTTTAATATCAATCAGAGACAAGCTTCAAAGCTTGTAAGTATATCCTCAGAGCTGTCAGGGCCGTTAAAAGAGCTTCTTTTCTCAAATACAATAGATATAAACACTGCTGCTGCATTCGCACAGCTTCCTGAAAGCTATCAGGCACAGGCAGCTGATATTATTATCAATAAAAAAAGCTGTGATATTAAAGAAGCGGTCTCTCATGCCATTGACTTTACAAGACTTGCAAAAAAAATAATATCACGGTCTAATAATTCTATTTCAAAGAATAGAACATCTCAAACTTACTACAATAAAAGAGTGAACTGTGCTAAAGATGAGATAGCTCATCTTACACAAATACTTACGGAAAATAATGTTACTGAAGAAGAAAAAGCTGACATTGAAAAGCAGACAACCGCTCTGAACACAGCTATCAATAAATATAAAAACATCATCAAAGAACTTGAAGATAAAGAAAAAACTGCTTTAGCTGCTCAAGATCAGGAAGTAGAGAAACTGTTCACTGAAATAGCTGAAAACAAGTCTGCTTGCTCTAAAATACAGCTAAGCGATGACGAAACGATTTATAAAGAGGCGAAAAAAATAGATTCATCTATAAAAAAGCTTCTTAAATTAGATGATTCCGAAGAACTTGAACAGATAAACGCATTCATCGAAAAGTTCCTGAGCTCACACAAAAAATATTGACCTGACAAAGCATAAAAAGCAGGTGTCACCCTGCTTTTTATGTGAGTTTTATTATGGAATTTTGGAATTGGCACTGAGTGCAAATCCTGAAAAAACATTTTTAATATCAAATCATGCCATTTTACACAAAAACGCATTGTTTCATGGCTTAGCATTATTGACATTTTTGATATTTTGTGTTACAATAAGTTGTATTTATAAATGCTGTCATAACACTTAAAACAAACACATACACACTCTTTGAACTGAAACCTAACAAAATATTTACTATCATGTGGCAGTGAAAATATGTTTTCAAATTTAAAAGTGAATGTATTTACATCGTATGTGCAAATGTGTTATGTACAAAATATAGGAACATATCTGACTATAAACTATCAGATATCAAGCTCCTAAAGCAAACACAATTGCATTTTTTTATTTTGTGGAAATTGCTTGGTTTAGATCGTAAGATTAAATGTTATTGAAAATTTAACAATATTAAAGCTATGATCAAATAATTAATTTATTACCAGAGGTCCCAAAACCAATCAAACATCTTTTTAACGTCCTTTCGTTATTTTTTAACGGTTCCGTTTCATTGATCTTATTATATGCTAATTAATAAAAACTAACTACAAAAAGAGAGTGAAACGAAGCAAAAAAGGAGTGAATGGTTGTTGAATATAAACAAAAATGTGTTGTTTTTAACTCACTATTGATCATAAATAAATAAGATAGGAGAAGATATACCCAATATCATGGTATATTTATCAATGTGATATGAGAATTGCTATATGTGATGATAAACTGCCGCTACATGACGAATTAAAAAAACATCTTGAAAAATATGCTTTGAAAAGACACCTCATCCTCGTATATGATGATTACACAAAAGGTTCTGATCTGATAGCAAGTGATATAGATTATGATATCATATTCATGGATTATCAGATGGATGATTTGGATGGTCTCGAAACTTCAAGAAGAATAAGGAAGAAAAATATCAAAACTACGATAATATTTCTCACAAGTTTTCCGAATATCGTCTTTGACACTTTTGAAGTAAATGCCTATAGATTTCTTGTTAAACCTATAGATATGGAAAAACTGTCATCAGCAATGGACGATTACCTTGAAAGTCTTGACGACAGCAATTTTCTGCTGCTAAAGACAGATGAGGATAACAAAAGAATAAATATAGATGATATAATCTATGTTGAAGCGTCAGACAAATATTGCTATATACGTACATCTGAGGAAAATATACTGTATAAGAATACTCTGTCAACTATAGAAAAATTAGTTCCAGAGGATAAATTTTTCAGAAGTCACAGAACTTATCTTGTTGGCTTCAAGCACATAGTCTCGCATAATTCAACTGATATATTGTTTGACAACAAGGAACGTGCACTTATAAGCAAATTGAAATATACGCCTTTCAAGAAAGCTTTTGCTGATTACGTAAAGCGTTATAACTTTGCTAAAAGGTAAAAATTATGGATATCATAAACTCTATACTATCATTTGTGCTTTATTTTATCCTTGATTCGTTAGTCATTCAATTAGTATATACGCTTACTGATACTGAAATAAGGAAAAAATGGCAGACTTCTGCGCTGATAGGACTTAACGGCATCATTATAGTTATCGCATTAAATCGGCAGTATATCGAGAATATAGGCAACATAAGCATTATCCTCAAAAGAGTGATATTGATATGTTTTATAATCGGCAGATTCTTCTTGTATTCAGCCGTTTTCAAAAAGGTGAGCAAACAGGTACTCTGGGTGTTCCTGACAACTTTTGCAACTAATCAGATATATTCCAATATTACTAAAAAAATAACTGATTCTTTGTACAGAGTAGATTTAGCTTATCTTATTGAGATAGTATTTCTCGCCTTTGCATTTTTCTATATCAAGAAAAATAAAAAAGAAGAGATATACAAACGGATAATAAGCTCTCTTCCTCAAAAACTATATACTTTAGTACTCATAATATTGCTTATCGCTTCAATATTTGTAGCTGCTGCATTGCGTGATGATTCAGGAAGCATCATACAATATTTCCTTCTTCCATCCATGGTAGGTCTTGTAGTATCCACAATAGCCATTATAAAGATCGGTATATCTGAAACCGAAAAAAAAGCTAATATAGATGTCCTTTCAAGAATGGTAGAGAGCCAGGTCGAGTATTATGATAAGATAAACAAGATATATGGCGAATTCAGAAGCTTCAGACATGACTATAAAAATCATATGCTCTGCCTGAGAGGTCTAATCGCTGCTGACAAAATAGACGAAGCTCTGAATTACATGGAAACAATGCAGGATATGTCTTCCGTAGGTAAAAATAAGTACAATACAGGCAACGTAATAATTGATGCTCTTCTGGATGACAAATGCGTAAAAGCTGAAAAATTCAATACTAAACTCGTATTCAGCGGTATTGTCCCAACTTCCGGCATAAGCAATGCCGACCTTTGCATAATTATAGCTAATTCTATCGACAATGCTATAGAGGCTTGCTCAAAAGATGAAACAGAAAATGAAAAAGAAATAATCGTAGATGCTGATTTCAAGCAGGGATATTTCTTCTTCAGAGCTTCAAATCCTATGTTTGAAGATGTGAAGTTCAAAGGTAAAAATAAAGTTGCTACCTCGAAAAGTGACAAAGAGCATCACGGATTCGGTGTAGCGAACATAGTCCACACCACTGAAAAATACGGTGGCACCGTGGAAATATCTACTGATAATGGCAAGTTCATTATTGAAGTTCAGCTGCTGCTTGAACAGGTATTAGTCTAACTTGAATATAAAAAAGCAGGTTAAAGTGACTGGTATATCATCTCAAGATAAATTATATGTAAAAAAATAATACATCCTAAAATATTAACTAAGCATCAGCCTATTTGCACAATCAAAAACATTCTAAATAAGTCTGTATATACATTACGGTATGTGTCATAAACAGAATGAGAATCCCCTTACAGAATATAAGTATGCAGGCTCTCGGAATTCGTTTTAAAGAATTCTCCGAGAGCCTGCTATTTATAATGAGTAACTGCCAACCAATCCATTGGTCATAAAAATTGAGCCAAGATTATCTCGGCTCAAAAGATGTGCTATTCTGTTTATTACTGTGATTTACTGTGAGCTACTGTGAAAGTGTATATTCTCATGCTTATCGCAGTGAGGACACATAGATCTTCAGTTACTACAATGCCCAGAGGAGCAACAGCTTAAACGAAGGATGGCTCCCACACCTAAATAAAAAAGGTACAGATGGCAGTCTGTACCTTTTCAAATCGTCCTCAAAACGATTTTATATATAATGGAGTAATCCATTATACTCAATTAATTAAATAATTAAAATGCGTCAACATAGCCCTTGATATCTACGGCATTTTACTTTTCAAATCAATTATATCACGCTATATTAAAATGTTCAAGACGGAATTCAACACAAAATTTCATTTTTAGTTTGACAAAAATATGTTAATATATACAATTGACTATAGGAGAAAATAACATTATAATTATATTATAAATTGATTTGATTTTAGCTGTTTTCATGTTGCCAATCTCTTTGTTAAAGGAGGTGTGCAATGGTGATCGTAAACTTGATTCAAACCGTCCTCAAAGCGATTTTAGACTCAACTGTTAAAGCTCTTGTTGCAATCTACATTAAACGTGTACTGAACAATAAGTAGCCGGAACAGATTCATTTATCAAGAAAAAACAACTATAAGGCAACGACCCAAAAAACAGCTTTGTGCGTGTTGGCAGACACGCACTTTCTTTTTACATTATATTAACATAAAAAGAGAGTTAACAGTCCGCCAACTGGGATACTCTCTTTTATTTTTTCCTCAATATTTCCATAAACACTACAAAAGTATACATGGCGTTTTTTGACATCCTCAGGACCTTTAAAGATAAAAGGGGTATATAACTTACCTTTAAAATGATAGAGGGGTATTATAGCGCATATTTGACGGCATTTTAGCGACGTTTGAACAGGTAATATAGTAACTCTATTTCTTTTATAGGCTGAATAATACATGGATTTTGTATTGAAAATGAAATGTGTGCAGATACTATTGACAACGATCAAAAACAATGCTATAATATAATTGTACAAGAAATCGTACAACAAACAGTACGATAAAAGGAGTGGTATTATGTTAGCGGTTAATT
>AUXO017772762.1_pt1 | contig 22696 bp, 22 predicted proteins | sample 768731 | NCBI WGS metagenome assembly AUXO01 (sample SAMN02715735, study PRJNA202380) | gut metagenome | biome: sheep rumen | host: Ovis aries | place: New Zealand: Palmerston North | reverse complement strand
CCTCAAAAATTCTCCGGGGGTTGATATTTTAGGGCGCTTTTTAGCGCCGGTTGCTAGCGAGTAGATTTTTAGATGTTTTTTAAAGAGGCATGGGTTCAAGTGCTTAGTGGTCTATATTTGCAAATGGCTTTATTTGCTGTCTGGGTCTCCTTTCAAGAGTTTATGCTATGTTCACCTCCTCTCACATAGATTTCAACCTCCAATTATATTCCCCATGCCTCTCTAAAAGATATCTAAAAGTCTAATTAATTAAACATGAATGGGGTGGAAACTATGCCTAGACCGAAGAAAACGGTCAGCAATAATACGGGAAAGTCTCCGCCCGCTTTAACTCCGGAGGCAAGAGAGAATCAATTGATCTCTTTAGCATATAATTTAGCCGAGCAACGTTTAAGAGATGGGTCAGCAACTTCACAAGAAGTAACTCATTTTTTACGTCTTGGTTCGACTAAAGAACGAGAAGAAAGAGAAATGATGCGAGAAAAGATTCGTCTTCTTACGGCTAAGACAGAAGCACTTCAATCGACTAAGCGAATTGAAGAATTATATTCACAGGCTATTGACGCAATGCGTGTTTATAATGGCAGTGGTAGAAAGAGTGACGACGATGATCCGGACCTTTGACGAATTAATTAAACGGCCGACTTTTGAAGAGCGATTTGAATATTTAATGCTTGGTGGAAAAGTTGGAGAGTTAACATTTGGATATGATCGATGGTTGAACCAGAATCTTTATCATTCTAACAAAGATTGGAAAAAAGTTAGAAGAGATGCAATCATAAGAGATCTTGGTTGTGATTTAGCTTGTGAAGATCATTTGATTCCAGATGACGTTAGAATCATAGTGCATCATATGAATCCAATTTCCAAAGAAGACATTATCTATGGCAGCGACTTTTTACTAAACTTGGACTATCTTATAACAACCATAGAATCAACGCATCAAGCAATCCATTATGGCGATAAATCGTATTTACATCGCATTCAAGTAGTTGAAAGATTACCAAATGATACTTGCCCCTGGAGGTAAACAGATATGGAAAGTATTCTTACATCTATAAAAAAGATGCTTGGAATAGAAGAAGATTATACGCACTTTGATCCAGAGTTGATAGTGTTTATTAATTCAGCGTTTGGGATTCTCTATCAGTTGGGAGTTGGCCAAAAGACTGCACCATTCAAAATAACTGGAAAAGAAGAAGTGTGGGAAGATTTCATATCCAATAATGAAATTGAAACTGTGAAGTCATATGTATTTGCAAAAGTTAAATTGCAGTTCGATCCACCGACAAGCTCTTTTGTTCTGTCATCTTATCAAGATTTAATTAAAGAGTTTGAGTGGCGTTGTAATGTTGACGCTGAAACTCCGTAATAATTTCTTTTGAAAGGGGAAATAAATATGGGTATGTTTAATGGATCAAACCCGATCAATCAGACGCCGATTGTTCCTGGCCAGCAAGTTGTAATTCCTCAGATTACTATCCCGAATAATGTTGGCAATGTGCTTAATCGTCCGCAGCAACCTATTAATCAGCTCACAATTCGAGGCGGAGAAAAAGTCGCAAGGCAGTTTAAACTTCCTCCGAATTCTAGAGCAGCAATTTTCGATGAAGAAGAGCCAGTTTTCTACTTTAAGGAAACCGATGAGAATGGTAATGAAATAGCATTTAAAAAGTGCTCTTATGAGGAGATTGAAGATCCTCCTGAGCCTGAGTATTTAACGGTTCAGGAGTTTAGATCGGTTCTTGACGACTTTAAGAAATCTTTGAAGGAGGAGTTCTTTAATGGGCAGTCTGTTCACACCCAGAAGCAACCCGAGTCAAGGTACGGGAATGACCAGATCAACACAAAGTCTTATACGACCTCAGCAAATTCAAAATGATTTAGTTAATAAACCTCTTGATAGAGAAGCAATAGTTGAAAATGCAATTCAGCAGTCTGGCGGTGATGCTAAGACTGCTTTTTATTTGGCAGCGAAACAACTTGGTATAGATGGGGATCAAGCATTAGCTCAGATCCAGTCTATGGGCGATATTCGAACCATGGCCAAGAAAGCTATGGCTAGTAATCCCAAGATAAGAAGACTTGCAAGTCTCTTTTCTTTAATGAAATAGTTATATAATTCCGGCCGGTTTTATATAAAAATTTTTAATGTTCTCTTAGGAGGATCTTAATTATGGCGGATACTATGTCTCCTGCGGAAGTGGCTCTTATGGATGGTCACGATGGTATGTTTGGCGGCGGCGGCGCTTTCTTCTGGATCTTCGCGCTTCTGATTCTTGCCGGTGGTAACTTTGGCTTTGGTGGTGGTCGTGGCGATTATGTTACGTCTTCCGAACTTTCTAGCCAGCTTGGCACTCAGGCGATTCAGAGCCAGCTTCAGGGCATCGCTATTGAAACTGCAAATAACAACTATGAAACTGCTCAGCTTATTAATAATCAGACGAATGCTATGCTGCAGCAGAACAATGCGAATCTGATTAACGCCATTCAGGGCTTTAACCAGGTTAATCAGAAGATTGATCAGCTCGGCTATCATATGGATCAGTGCTGCTGCGAAATCAAGACTCAGATGCTTCAGAATCGTCTTGATGATGCCAATGCTGCTCTTGTCGCTGCGCAGAACAATATTTCTAACTACAATCAGTCTCAGTACATTCTTAGTCAGCTTGGTCGCTTTGTTGCTTGGACTCCGAGTGGCACTCAGGCTAATGCAGTTGGCTAATATCTCTTTACGGGGGAGGGGCCTTTATAGGCCTCTTCTCCGATTATTTTTAGGAAGGTGAATTCAAAATGAAAATTATTCAGGAACTTTCTGAAATGATCGAAGAAGAGATTGCAGACGCCGGTAAATATGCTAAATGCGCAATCGAGATGAAAGAAGGGAATCCAGCATTAGCCGATACTTTTTATAAGTTAGCTAATGAGGAGCTTGGTCATATGAATGCTCTGCATACTCAGGTAGTAAATATTATTAATGAGCATAAGAAAGAAAAGGGTGATCCTCCTGAGGCAATGCAAATGCTGTATAAAATTCTTCATGAAAAGCACATTGCGAATACCGCTACTGTAAAAGGAATGTTAAGTTTATATAAGTAACGGGGTGAAGCAATGAATGAAAATTATTTAGTTCATTACGGTATTCTTGGTATGAAATGGGGTGTCCGTAGATACCAGAATCGTGATGGATCATTAACGGCTGCAGGAAGACGAAGAGCTGGTATTAAAAGTGCTTCTGGAGATGCCAGACATACTCCTACTTCAGCCAAGAAAGCAGCAAAGCAAAAAGCTGCAAATCTTGAGAAAGCTAGAAAAGCTAGGGCCGAAAAGAAAGCACATGAAGAAGCTAAGCAAAAAGCTTTAGCTAAAGGATCTGCTTCCGAAGTATTAAAGTTTAAAGGCGAATTAACAAACAAAGAGCTTCAAGACGCCTACACAAGAATTAATACTGAGCAGTTACTATCTTCGCTTTCTGCTAAAGAAACAAAAGGTTTTTGGGATAAAGTAAGTTCTATTTCTGATAAAGTTGGTAGAGCCAGAGATTTTACAGAAAAAGGTATTAACGCTTGGAACACGTTTGCTAAAATTCATAACACTTTTAGCGGTAGTGATAATAAACTTAAAATTATTGGAGACAATGCCCAAAAGGAGTCCAAGTTCGAAAAGCTTATACGAACTGGTAGTGCAGAAGAAATTCTTAATGCATCTATGAGTGGAAAGTTGAGCGGTGCAGAACTCGAGAGAGCATCTAAACGTCTTGGCGCAGAAAAAATAATTAGAAGTTATATGCAGAGCGAGACGCCTAAGGTAAATGCTACTTCTACTGATTCTAGCAATTCTGAAAAAAAGAAGAGCGAGCCGTCTAAGACAAATGACACACCAAATTCCGATAAAGCAAATAGCTCTGAAGAAAAAAAGAAAAAGAAAGAGGGCTGATTATGAATAATGAATATTTAATTCACTATGGGGTCCTCGGAATGAAATGGGGGGTTCGTAAAGACCCTCAGAGAGCATATTCTAAAGCAAGAAAAAAACTTTCTAAAATTCAAAATAAAGCTTTTAAATTACAAGCAAAAGCAAAAAAGAAAAAAGATCATTTATATTTAGTTCCGCATGATCCTGAAGTTATTTCTCGAAGATTGCATAAAATTAAAATGATGGAAGTAAGAGCATCTCATTATACTAAGAAAGGCGAGAAGTGGTTGCGAGAGATGGATAAAGTCTTTTCAACAGTTCCGCTTCCGTAATAAATTAAAAACATGAGCTTATCAAATACGGCAGTTCCTCGATATTACGGAGAATTTCGTGATTCTGTTATACGAGGAGAAATCCCAGTTTGTAATGAGATTTCATTAGAAATGAACCGGGTTGATGATCTTATTCGTGATCCTGGTATCTATTATGATGACGAAGCTGTCGAAGGCTTTATTAAGTATTGTGAGAATGAATTGACTCTTACTGATGGCTCGGATTTAAATTTACTCGATTCATTTAAACTTTGGGCTGAGCAAATATTTGGCTGGTACTATTTCGTAGATCGATCTTTATATGTTCCGAATCCGGATAATCATGGTGGACATTATGTGAATAAACGGGTCAAAAAGAGACTCATTAATAAGCAGTATCTCATTGTCACTCGAGGTGCTGCTAAATCAATGTACGCTAGTTGTATACAGAGTTTCTATTTAAATGTCGATGCGTCAACAACGCATCAAATCACAACTGCTCCGACCATGAAACAAGCTGAGGAAGTTCTTTCTCCAATTAGAACTTCTATTACTAGAGCCCGAGGTCCATTATTTAAATTTTTAACTGAAGGATCATTACAGAATACAACTGGTGCTAAAGCTAATAGAATGAAGTTGGCATCGACCAAAAAAGGGATTGAAAATTTTCTTACTGGTTCGTTGCTTGAAGTTCGTCCCATGAGCATTGATAAGCTTCAAGGTCTAAGATGCAAAGTCGCCACAGTTGATGAATGGCTTTCCGGTGATATTAGAGAAGATGTCATCGGTGCAATTGAGCAAGGTGCATCTAAGTTAGATGATTATCTAATAGTAGCAACTAGCTCCGAAGGTACGGTTCGAAACAGTGCCGGCGACACAATCAAAATGGAACTAATGCAGATTTTAAAAGGGGAATATATAAATCCGCATGTCTCCATTTGGTATTACAAATTAGACGACATCAAGGAAGTTGCGGACCCTTCCACTTGGCTTAAAGCGAACCCCAATCTAGGAAAAACCGTAACCTATGAAACTTATCAATTAGATGTAGAAAGAGCCGAAAAGGCCCCTGCTGCAAGAAACGATATTTTAGCTAAACGCTTTAATCTTCCAATGGAAGGTTATACGTACTTTTTTACATACGAGGAAACTCTTCCTCATCCAAAAAGAAATTTTTGGTCTTTACCGTGTTCTATGGGCGCAGATTTATCTCAAGGAGATGACTTCTGTGCCTTTACTTTTTTGTTTCCATTACCAAATGGCAGTTTTGGTGTAAAGGCTAGAAGTTATATTTCTTCGCTTACATTAAGTAAACTTCCAGGAGCTCTTAGACTTAAATATGATGATTTCATTTCAGAGGGAAGTTTAATTGTGCTCGATTGTGCGGTTTTAGACATGATGGAGGTTTATGAAGATCTCGATCAGTTTATTCTGGATAGTCGGTATGACGTTCGTTCTTTCGGCTTCGACCCATATAATGCTAAAGAATTTGTCGAACGCTGGGAAGCGGAGAATGGGCCATTTGGAATTGAGAAAGTAATTCAAGGAGCTAAAACTGAATCAGTTCCACTTGGGGAAATTAAGACTTATGCCGAAGAGAGAATGCTTATCTTTGATGAGTATTTAATGTCATTCACCATGGGAAACTGCATTACTCTTGAAGATACTAATGGAAACAGAAAATTATTAAAGCGACGTAGAGAAGAAAAAATTGATAATGTATCGGCTTTGCTAGATGCCTATGTGGCATATAAAGCAAATAAGGATGCATTTGAATAATTATTATGGAGGCCAATGCATATGCCCTCATTAGGTGATCGGCTCCAACATGCATGGAACGCCTTTAAAAGCAGAGATCCCACGGTTGTTCCAAAAGAATACTATGGCGTATCAACTTATTATAGGCCGGATAGGCCTAGGCTTTCTAAAGGCAATGAACGCTCTATCGTTACCTCAATTTTTAATAGAATTGCTACAGATGTAGCAAGTGTTGAGATCCATCATATCAGATTAGATCAAAATGGAAGATTTTCTGAAATTATTGAAGATGGTCTTGAAAATTGTTTAACGGTTGAAGCAAACATAGATCAGACGGCAAGAGCTTTTATTCAGGATGCTGTTTTGTCTATGTTCGATGAAGGGCATGTTGTTTTGGTGCCTGTGGATACAACAGTAAACCCGAATCTTTCATCGTCTTTCGATATTCAGACAATGCGAACTGGCAAGGTTACGAAATGGTTTCCTAAACACGTAACAGTATCTGTGTATAACGAAGATACAGGAAGACGAGAAGAAATAACAGTATTAAAACGGAGCGTTTCAATTATTGAAAATCCTTTTTATGCTGTAATGAATGAACCAAACTCGACGCTTCAGAGATTAATTAGAAAGTTAAATATTCTTGATGTAATTGATGAGCAGAGCGGGTCTGGAAAACTGGATTTAATAATTCAGTTACCTTATGTTATCAAATCGGAGGCTCGAAGGCAGCAAGCTGAAAACCGCCGAAAAGATATAGAAATGCAGTTAGCAGGATCTAAATATGGTATTGCTTATACTGATGGAACGGAACGTATAACGCAACTTAATAGAGCAGTCGACAATAATCTTATGAAACAGATCGAATACCTTACGAGCATGCTATATAGCCAGTTAGGAATTACGGAAGCTGTTTTAAATGGTACTGCCGATGAGCAAACTATGCTGAATTATATGAACCGAACCGTTGAGCCTGTTCTATCGGCAATTATTGACGGAATGAAGAGGTCTTTCTTGACAAAGACGGCAAGATCTCAAAAGCAAACTATTATGTTCTTTAGAGATCCGTTTAAACTTGTTCCGGTTAATAATATTGCAGATATAGCAGATAAGTTTACCAGAAACGAAATTCTTTCTTCTAATGAAGTTCGAAAGATTATAGGTTATAAACCTGTCGATGATCCGAAGGCAGATGAGCTTCTTAATAAGAACTTGAGTAGAATGAAAGATTTTACTCCGGCAACTGTGAAAGATTCCGCGCAAAATCAAAATGGAAATAAAGGAGGCAAAGATCAGTGAGCTTTGATCCGAAAGAATACGATTTTGGTGGCTGGGCCACTAAGAACGATTTAAAGTGCGCTGATGGCCGAACTATTAGAGACGGAGCTTTTAAAGATAATGATGGTGTCATTGTGCCTTTGGTTTGGCAGCATCAGTATAATGGCCCCGCTAATATTTTAGGTCATGCCCTTCTTCAGTATCGTCCTGGCGAGGGAATGTACACTTATGGAAAATTTAATGACACCGAAGATGGTAAGATTGCTAAGAAGTTAGTTGAGCATAGAGACATTAGAAGTTTATCGATCTTTGCTAACCATCTTACCCAGACGCCCGAGAAGGATGTTCTTCATGGGCAGATTCGAGAAGTGAGTTTAGTGCTTGCCGGAGCTAATCCGGGGGCATACATTGATTTTCCGGTCCTTGAGCATAGTGATGGCACTACTGATTTATTTGAAGAAGAGGCTACAATTTATAATGACGAAGAAATTTCGTTATTGCATGAAGAAATGGAAGATGAACCTATGACTGAAACTAAAACCGTTACGGAAGAGACTTCCGAAGAAGTGAAGCATGAAGATGCTGAAAAAGAAAAAACTGTCCAGGATGTCCTTGATACTCTTAATGAAGAGCAGAAGGCTGCTGTTGGATATGTTCTCGGCAGTTTAATGAATGATGCCGAAGAAAAAGTTGAACATTCTGATGAAGAAGGAGAAGAAACTACTATGAAGCATAATGTTTTTGAGCAGGATAATAAGCAGACGAATGAGACCCTTAGCCATGATGACTTTGTTAAGATTATTAAAGACGCTAAGACCTGTGGCTCTATGAAGGCTGCCGTTGAGGCGCATATTGAAGCCGGTACGCTGTCTCATGATGATCTGGCCGGTGATGTTGTTATGTCTACTGGTGATCAGCAGTATTTTGTTAACCAGCCCGATTTCCTGTTCCCTGAGGCTCGCGCTCTGAATAATCCTCCTGCTTGGATTAAGCGCGATACTAGCTGGGTTTACAAGGTTCTGAATGGTGCCCACCACAGCCCGTTCTCCCGTATTAAGTCTGTCTTTGCTAATCTGACGGAAGATGAGGCTCGTGCAAAGGGCTACATCAAGGGCAAAACGAAGAAGGAGCAGGTTTTCTCGCTGCTTAAGCGTTCTACCACTCCGCAGACGGTTTATAAGAAGCAGAAGATGGATCGTGATGATGTCATCGATATCACTGATTTTGATGTTGTCGCTTGGATTAAGAGTGAGATGCGTGGTCAGCTTGATGAGGAGCTTGCTCGTGCTGCTCTGATTGGCGATGGTCGGCTTACTTCCGATGATGATCACATCTCTGAGGAGCATATTCGTCCTATCTATAATGATGCGGACCTGTTTACCATTAAGGTTGGTCTGAATCTTACTGGAACTCCCACCGAGGATGAGGCTGCCAAGGCTTTCATTCGTAAGGTTATTCGTGCTCGTAAGAATTATCGTGGTTCTGGCACGCCGACTCTCTTTACGACTGAGGATATGCTTACCATGATGCTTCTGCTTGAGGATGATATCGGTCATGCTCTGTATGCCGATGAGGCTGCTCTTGCTCGTAAGCTTCGTGTCAAGGAGATCGTTACGGTTCCGGTTATGGAAGAGGAGTCTCATGGTCTGCTTGGCATCGTTGTCAATATGGCCGACTATAACTTTGGCGCTGATAAGGGCGGTGCCGTCAACCTGTTCGATGACTTTGACATTGACGTCAACCAGATGAAGTATCTGATCGAGACTCGTTGCTCTGGTGCTCTGACGGTTCCGTATTCTGCTATTGCTATTTTCGATAGTTATACTGCTGATAGCGATGGCACGGACGTCTTCTACAACACCAAGCATAAGAACAGCGGCTCTAACTCTGAGCCCGGCGAAGAGACCGGTGGCTGATTAAATAAATCAAAATGGAAGTGAAATGCTGAATGGCTAAATTTTATGGCCCAATAGGCTATGGAATAACTTCGGAGACAAGTCCCGGAGTTTGGACCGATGAAATAGTAGAACGGAACTATACTGGGGATGTCCTTCAAAATTATAGAAAGACTTCTCAGGGTGAAAGCATTAATGACAATATAGATGTAAGTAATCGGTTGTCGATTATTTCTGATCCATTCGCCATGCAGCATTTTCACACTATTAAATATGTTAAGTGGATGGGTGCTGCTTGGAAAGTTACTACTGTTGACGCCGGGCACTACCCTCGACTTATATTGACCATAGGGGGTGTTTATAATGGCGAGACGGCTCCAACTTCATGAAAAGTTATGTGAGATCCTCGGAACTAGAAATGTTTATTTCCAGCCCCCTGAGTCAGTAAAATTAAAGTACGATTGTATCGTATATAAAATTTCAAATAGAAACGACATCAAAGCTGACAACACGAGGTATCGTGGATTCATCACTTATGAGGTCACTTATATATATCGTGATCCAGATAGTTTACTTCCTGAAAAGATAATGAATGAGTTTTCATATATTACTCATAATAATCATTTTACAGTTGATAATCTGCATCACGATATTTTTACCATCTATTATTAATGGAGGAATAAAACAATGAGTAAACTCGTTTGGGACGCAGTTGGCGAACATTTATATGAAACTGGTGTGGACCAGGGTGTTCTGTACCCGCAGGCTGCAGATGGTACGTATCCGAAGGGTGTCGCTTGGAATGGCCTGACGGCTGTTACCGAAAGCCCTTCTGGTGCTGAGGCCAATGATCTGTATGCTGATAATATCAAGTATCTGAGTCTTCGCTCGGCTGAAACTTTTGGTGCCACGGTTGAGGCTTATACTTATCCTGATGAATTTGGTGCTTGCGATGGTTCTGCTGAGCCGGTAACTGGCGTCAAGATTGGCCAGCAGGCTCGCACTCCGTTTGGTCTGTGCTATCGTACTATTATTGGTAATGACACCGAGCTTGATACCCATGGCTATAAACTTCATCTGATTTATGGTGCTTCGGCTTCTCCGTCTGAGAAGGCTTATAACACTGTTAATGATTCTCCTGATGCTATTACCTTTAGCTGGGAGATTTCTACGGTTCCTGTTAATGTTACGGGCTTTAAGCCGACGGCATGCCTTACTATTGATTCTACGAAGTTTACTGCTACCGAGGCCAAGGCCAAGCTTAAGCTGCTTGAGAATAAGCTGTTTGGTGTTGACGCTGAAGGACAGACCGAAGGAAGCGATCCGTATCTTCCGCTTCCGGATGAGGTTATTGGCACTCTTAATGGAACCTGGCAGGGTTAATAAATTTATATTTGGGGCTATCAAATAAAATGGTAGCCCCTTTTATCTTGAAAGGAGATTAATACAGATGCTTAAGAAAACTATTAAGTATGTTGATTACGACGGAAATGAAAGAGAAGAGAATTTTTATTTTAATCTTACAGAATCTGAGATTATTGAAATGGAATTCTCTACTACCGGTGGTCTCACGCAGATGATCGAGAAGATTATTGAGACTAAAGATAGTTCTAGAATTATGGCAATTTTCAAGGAAATTCTTCTTAAGGCATACGGTGAAAAGTCCGCCGATGGTAGACGTTTTATCAAGAGCAAAGAATTGTCCGAAGAATTTTCGCAGACCCCTGCTTACAATCAGCTGTTCATGGAACTTGCTACCGATGCTGGAAAGGCATCTGATTTTGTGAATAGCCTTGTTCAGTTTAATACTACTCCTGCCCCGAGGCTTGAGTCGATTAAGTAATTTTCAATGAAAGGAGGCCATTGATAGTGCTTCAGATTACGATTCCCGAAACTGAATTTTTTAACGCCAAGACGAATGAGTTTTATACGGCGAAAGAAGTTACTTTATGTCTTGAGCATTCTTTGGTCTCCTTATCTAAATGGGAATCAAAATGGAAAAAGCCTTTTCTTTCTAAAGAAGAAAAGACAAAAGAGGAAACAATCGATTACATTCGATGCATGACTATAACTCAGAATATTCAACCAGATGTTTTTAGTAGGCTCACATTAAAAAATATTCAAGAAGTTCAAAATTATATAGATGATCCTATGACTGCTACCTGGTTTTCAGATAATTCCAAAAAACCTGGAAAAAGGAATAACGAGGCTATTACAGCCGAATTAATTTATTATTGGATGATAACTTATGGCGTGCCTTTTGAATGCCAAAAATGGCACTTAAATAGGCTGCTGACTTTAATTAAAGTTTGCGATGTAAAGAATGCCCCGGCTCAAAAGATGAGTTCTTCGGAGAGATTTAAACAGCAAAGAGATTTAAATGCTCGAAGGAAGGCGGCGTTAAAAACTCGAGGATGACTTGAAATGATTAGATTTGTTCATAAGGGCGATTTTGGAAAAACAACTCGCTTTTTGACAAAAGTAAAAAATTTAAGAATTGAACAGATTCTTAATAAGTATGGTCAAATGGGCGTTGAAGTTCTTGCGGCAGCAACCCCAGTTGACAGTGGAAAAACTGCGGCATCATGGAGTTATGAGGTCGAAGGCGGAGTTGGAAATTGTGCCATTTATTGGACGAATGACCATACCAATGAAGGCTACAATATTGCTATCCTTATTAATTATGGTCATGGCACGGGTACCGGGGGATATGTTGAAAGTAATCCCTTTATTTCACCGGCCATACAACCTATATTTCAGGCTATAGCTGATGCTGCATGGAAGGAGGTCACTAGTGCATGAGTTCAGTTGATGAAAGAATCGTAGAAATGCGATTTGAGAACGATCAGTTTGAGAGTGGAGTAAATACTAGCTTAAAAACACTAGCTAAATTGAAAAGTGGCCTCGATTTAAGCGGTGCTGCTGACGGGCTTAATAATTTACAGAACACTGCAAATAGATTTGATATTTCCGGATTATCGGATAATGTCGATAAAATTACTAATAGATTTTCTATACTTGGTATAATGGTTGACCAAGTTACTCGTAGATTAACTGATGGTTTAATTTCTTTAGGAGATAAAGCTGTCAGCACCATCAAAAACTTAACGATTGACCAGATTCCAGTTGGTTTCGATAAATACGAAAGAAAGATTCAGTCTGTTCAGACTATTATGAATGCAACTGGGAAGAGCATAGAAGATGTAAATGCCAACCTCGATAAACTAAACTGGTATACTGACGAAACTAGTTATAGTTTTACTGATATGGTAGATAATATCGGTAAATTTACTTCTAGTGGTGTCTCTCTTGAAGAAGCAACCACTTCTATGATTGGTATAGCCAACGCTGCTGGTTATGCTGGTGCAAATGTCCAGGATGCGAGCCATGCTATGGAAGGTTTCTCAAAAGCTATGGGCCAGGGCTATATGAGTAGGCAGAACTGGCAGTGGATTAGAACTGCTCATATGGACACGGTTAATTTTAAAGAGCAGATGATCCAAGCTGCTGTAGCACAAAAAACTTTGGCCGCAGTTACTAAAAAAGTAAATGGCGAAATGCAAACTTTATATTATGTTGCCGATAAAGCCGGCCGGCCAATGAAAAAATTGGAAGTTAGCGTTGCAGATTTTGAAACTAATTTAGCAAAAGGCTGGCTTACCAAAGATGTAATGAATTCTGCTTTAGCGGAATATGGCAGTTTTACAGAGCAAATATATGAAGAATATATGAAGGGCGAAAAGCTTACATCCGAAATAATTGAGGATTTAGGCGCTGATGCTGATAATTTAGGTCTTAAAGCATTTAGAGCTTCTCAGGAAGCTAAAACTTTCACTGATGCTATTAATTCTGTTAAAGACGCTGTTAGCACTGGCTGGATGGTATCTTTTGAGCAAATCTTTGGTAACTATGAGGAAGCTAAGAAACTGTGGACAGCAGTTGCAAATGAATTATGGGATGTATTTGCATCTGGTGCTGAGCGCAGAAATGAAATGCTTAAAGAATGGCACGATCTTGGCGGATATGAAAAGACTATAAACGCTTTTTCTAATATTTGGCAAGCATTGAGATCTATTGGCGAAACAGCTAGAGAAACTTTTGAAAGCTTTTTTCCTCCGACGACAACTAAACGGCTACTTGATTTTACTTATAGTTTAAGTAGATTTGCAAATAGAGTTAGGCAGGCATTTGTCATTGATGATATTGAAGAATTTACTTCTGAAATAGGTCGATCTCAGCAAGAAATAGATGCATTTTTAAAAAAGAATGCAAGAGCTCAGAAAAATCTCGATACATTAAAAGATGCTTTTTCTGGTTTATTCTCTATTGCCAAACTTGGAACATCAGTTTTCAAGTCTTTAATTCAGATTATATCTCCTCTTAGCCGGTTATTTAGTGTAACGGGAAAGAACTTATTCGAATTGTCTGGTTCTTTAGGAAAGTTCATAACAAACACGGTTGATGCGATTCTTAAATCTGAAAAGTATGAAAAAGTTGTAAATACATTAACAAAAGCAGTTGATTCCTTTACTTCTTTTTTAATCAAAAGTGGATCAGCAATTAAAGATTTTGCTTTGAGAGTAAAGAATTCAGATGCCTTTAAAACTTTTACTTCTACAATCATTTCTGGCGCAAAGTCAATTAAAAATTTCTTTGCCCCATATATTTCTCAAGCTGGATCTTATTTAACTGCCTTTTTGGATAAACTTGACACCCTTGATTTTTCAAAATTTAATGGCTATATTTCAACCGCAGTCGATTGGCTTAAGGGGTTTTATAATGCCTGTAAAGATATTTATAAGAGTATAAAGTCTTATGTATCTCCATATCTAAAACAACTTGGCGGTTGGTTCCAAAATCTTGGTACTCAAGTATATAATTCAGCGAAAGGTATCTATGATTTTTGGAAAAATTTATACGACAGCGGACAGTTAGTGCCATATGTTCTTGGCAAATTTACAAAGCTCAAAGATAAAATTATAGAGCTAGGTGGCTCGGTTAAAGACTTTATAAAAGGCTTTAGCTTTTCTGACGCAATAAATAAAGTAAAAGATTTCTTTGGTCCATTTAAAGACAAATTAGATACATGGATTTCGGAAACCAAAGAACGATTAGCTAACCTTGATCTCGGTAAGGTTGCCGCTGTTGGGTTAACGACTGCTTTAATTCCTACAATCGTTTCTATTTCTCTGGCATTTACTGAGGCAGCTAAATTACTTAAATCTTCTAGAGGTTTAGTTACAAATTTAAATGATATTTTAAATAAATTTAAATCTGGATTTAAATCTAGACTTATGGAAACGGCTAAAGCAGTTACTGTATTTGCAGTATCTGTTGGTATTTTAGCAGCTTCTATGAAACTTATTTCCACTATTGATGCCGATAAAATTAAACCCGCATTAACTAGTATGTTGACTTTGTCTGCAACATTAACTGGCATGGCCACTGCTTTAGGTCTTCTTGGAAGATTTAAATTGCTTGGCGATATGAAGAATATCGGCCTTGGAATGATGGCTTTATCGGCAGCCGTTGCCATTTTAGCGGCATCTATGCTTGCTCTTGATCGAGTAAAGCCAGAGAATGCATGGAAGAATATTGCAATAATAGGTGTTTTAATGGCCTCTTTGGCTACGGTTTCTGGCATACTCGGCAAATACGTTCCTGAATTGTCTAAAGGTTCATTAACTTTAGTGTCATTTGCTGCATCTATTCTTATTTTAACAGAAGCATTTACTCGACTTTCTAAAGCATTATCTTCTAGCGAAGGTATTGGGGATGCTGTGAATGTAATGCTCGTCTTAATGGCGGCCATGACTGCTTTCTCGGCGGTTGCTGGCAAAGTCAAATTTGGATCTGGCTTTGGACTTCTCGGTATGGTCGGAAGCATATTCTTACTTCTTAAGATATTTGAGAAGCTTTCCGACAGTTCTATTAAAACGATATCTGAAAAGGCTAAAAATAATCTTGGATTTATTGCAGCGACTTTGGGTGCTTTAGCTGCTTTAGCGGCAATTGGCTGGCTCGGTGGAAATAATGCTGGAAAAACTGGTATGGGCATTTTAGCTATGTCAGCATCAGTTCTGATTCTTTATGAAGCAGTTAAGAAATTAGGAGAATTGGATGGTGCTGTATTGGCTAAAGGCGGAATAGCCGTTGCTGGTATTTTAGCTTTATTTGCCTTACTTTCTAAGGTTAGCATGTATGCAAATAAAGACACTGGTAAAATTGGTTTGTCTATTATGGCCATGTCGGTTTCTTTATTAGCGGTATATTTAGCTATAAAGAAAATTGGATCGTTGCGTCCTGACATCATGGTTAAAGGCTTATTACCTGTCATTGGCATATTAGGGATGTTTGCTGTACTTAGCAAATCCTTGAAAGGTGTGAATGCGTCTTTTGGCGGTATGCTTGGCATAGCTATAGCTATTGGAACATTAGTCGCTGCACTGAGCTATTTAACATTATTTAATGTTCCTGATTTAGCGAAGTCGGTCATCGCCTTAGGCACTACATTACTAGCTATGGCCGGAGCTTTAAAGCTAGCTTCTGGAGTTAAATTTGATAAAAGTGCTATTGGCGGTTTTGTTGCCGGCATCGTGGCCATTGGTGCCATTGCTTTTGCAATAAACGCTTTAGCTGGTTATAGTTGGTCTAGTCTAGCTGCCGCTGCTGGTGGAATAAGCGTATGCTTAGTTGCCATTGCTGCAGCAATGAAAATTATATCAACTGCCAAATTTAATAAAGAAACTGGTTTAGGACAAATTTTAGCATTAGCCGCAGGCCTTGCTTCATTCTATATAGTAGGAGCTATATTAGCTAGCCTTACCAAATATAATTGGGATGGAATGATTCCAGTAATGTCTTCTGTAATGAAAGCATTTTGGAGCATAATAGCTGCGGCTGAAGTTATGTCTATAACAGCAGCCTTTCTTGGAAAAGTTGATCCGGGTACATTTGTAACTGGCATGTTATACCTGCTCGGGGCAATAGCTGCTACAGCTGCAGTTTTTATGGGCATATCATGGCTAGTTGGGCACTTTGATCTTGGCGGTGAAATAAGCAAAGGAGCAACTCAGATTGGCGAAGCTCTTGGCGGTTTCTTAGGTGGAATAGCCGGCAACGGAATAGATACTGTTGCTAAGAAACTTCCTAGTATTGCCGAATCTTTAAGCTCCTTTATGGATAATGCTGGAGGGTTCTTTACTGGGCTGAAGGATTTAGGCCCCGATCTTGGAACTAATATTTTAAATCTTGCAAAAGGTATTAAAGAATTATCTAAGCTTAAACTTGAGACCACTGGAAAAGATGGCGCAACAACTAACACACTAACTAAGAGCTTAACTGATGTTGCTAGTGCTCTTTCAGCGTTTTCAAATAAAGCCGCAAATATTAATCTAGATAATATTTCTTTAGGAGTCGAAGCTGCTTCGCAGTTAAATGCATTGCTGTTAGCTATAGCGCCTAGTAATGGCTTAATTCAAGACATATTTGGAACTGGAAGTTGGAACACTATTTCTTCTGGCTTAGCAGCATTTGGTACTGCATTATCTGGTTTTTCAACCAATGTAAATGGCATTAATATTAATAATGTTCAAAAAGGAACTCAAGCCGGTGAAATGCTTAATGGCCTATTAACCAATGTTCCTTTGGATGAAGGTTTATGGCAAAAATGGTTTGGAGGAAAAACCTGGTCCACTCTTAGTAAGGGGTTAAAAGATTTTGGCGATGCAATGACTAAATTTAGTGATAGTACTGCTAAACTCGACTCCGCTACAATGGCTACTGCTATTGAAGCCGGTAAAGGATTAAGCGAATTGCTAAATTCACTTCCTAGTACTCCTAGTAAATTAGATGCATTTGCTGGAACTCAAGGGCCCCAGTGGTCAACAATAAATACTGGCCTTGCTGATTTTGGTACTGCTTTATCAGGGTTTTCAACAAATCTGTCAGAGTTCAATGCTTCTGCTGTTAATGTTGCTTTAACTACTATAGGGCGTCTTCCGACTATATTTAATAGTCTTGGAACTGCAGGCTTTAATAATCCTAATACTAGTTCCATGATCCTCAAAAATATTACTGGCTTTTCAGACGCATTAACTTATTTCGATGTTAATGCAGCACAAATTAATGCTGCTCATATTCAGGCAGCTTATGATGCAATAGAAATAATTGGCGAAGCTGGAGCTAATTTTATTGAGGTTGGTACTCAGCTGGGTAACGGATTAAACGAAGCTTTGCAAGCTGCTATGAGCCCAGAGTCTGCATCCGCCATAGGTCTTTCCTATGTAACCAGTTTAAATTCGGCATTTAATTCTTTAACAGGAAATGTAACTTCTTCTGCTGAAGCTATAGGTCAGGCAGTTATAACTGGAGTTAGTGGAAAAGTTGGCGAAATGTCCACAATTGCCCCGAACTTTGTTAATACATTTGCTACCGCTTTAGTGGCTAATTCAGCGCCTGTTACATCTGCAGGAACTAATGTTGCTGAGAAGGTTGTGGCCGGAGCGAAAGCCGGATCTGCAGAGATGTCTGGTGTAGGCGTATATGCTGGTGCAGGTCTTATTTCTGGATTAAAAAGTCAGCTAGCAGCTGCTTATGCTGCTGGCCTTGCGCTAGGTAATGCTGTCTCTGCTGGCGCAAAAGCCGGTCTTAAAGTCGCCTCTCCGTCAAAAGTTATGAAACAAATTGGCGAATTTAGTGGCGAGGGTTTAGCAATCGGATTAGAAAACATGATTCCATTTGTCGGTAATTCTGCTGCAAAAATGGCTAAGAGTGCAGTTCTTGCTACGGCTGATGCTTTAAAGGGTTTGGATAATTTAGCCGATAATTCGCTTAATATGAACCCGGTTATCACACCGGTTTTAGATTTAACGAGTATCAACTATGATGCGCAGAGACTGAATACTATGCTCAATAGTTCGATGCCTTTATCGATTAGCGGCAATGTTTCTGATCCTATGCAGCAAAATGGTAGTCTTCAGGAATTAGCTTATCTTAGCGCCGCGATTCTTAAAGAAATTCAAAATGGAAGCGATCTTTACTTTGATGATGGGGCATTTGCTGGACGGATTAATAGGAGGCTCGGTATAAGAATATGAGAAAGTTTTATCTTCAAAAAGATACTGGCGAACGTATCGGCCTCAATAATGAAACCGGTATTTTTCTTAGTGATCCTGAAGGTCTTGGCCTGGAATTTGATGACAATTATGCAGATATAGGAGAAGGCTTCTTTAGAATGATTTCTAAAAGACATTCTCAAAAGACCATATCTTGCAAACTCAATTTTGTTAAAGATCCGTATAAAACCTATAACGATTTTATAACTTGGTGTATGAAGGCTGAGAAGTTATATTTAATTTATCAGCCTTTAACCGAGGCATATTATATAAGAACCGAAATTGCGCATTTAGATAAAACAGAAATTAATAAGTATGGTTATCTCGAAACCGATGCTGAGTTCTTATACTTATCTCCTTGGTATTTACCGACTTCATTGAATATTTCATTCATTGGACTTGACGATACTGCCTTTAGAATTGGCCAAAGTAAATTTGATGGACCGGATATTTTAGCAGGTACTACTGCCGAAAAATATACTGCTGAAGTGAATGCCACTGGTCATCTTCCTGGGGCGTTTCTTATTGAGTATAAAGGTATAGCTGAAAATCCGGAAATTAGTTTGGTAGGTAAGATAAGTGGACAAGAATATGGGAATTGTAAGATTGATCACGCATTTACGGCTAATACTGGTTTTAGATTATCAACCGCATATGAAGACTCTTACATAAAAGAAATAAAAGAAGACGGCTCTGAAGTGGATCTGTTAGCTGATGCAGATCTTTCTTTAGAGCCGTTCTTTAAAATCCCATTAACGGAGCCATGTGTTTTGCGACTTACTGATGATGGCGCATTGCATGGGACTCTTAATGCAAAAGTTTATTACTATTATAGGAGCGTATAAGTAATGGCTATTACAGGAATTATTTATGATAACCAAGTTCCGACTGCAAAAGGCCTTCGTGGGGCATTTAAATCGGCTCTAAGCGATGGCATTGTAGCCGGTTGTGATATTTCTACGTCCGGTAATACTGTTACTATCGGACGAGGCCTTATTAATGTTGCTGGTGGTGTTTTTCAGATTTCTGGTTCTGAAACAATCAATGTGTCGGAAGCCACTGGCTTTGCAAGAATTAAAGCTGTTGCAGACATGACAAGAACCGCAACGGAAGAAGCATTTAATCAAGTATATTTCACAGTAGATTATGCCCAATTGGCAAATGGATTTGATGCTTTAACCCAGGACGACATTAACGCTGGAGAAGGCACAATTTATGAAGCCGAGATTTGCGTTGTTGAAATAGCAAATTCTGTTATTACCAGGATTGTTAGAACAGCTATTGCGGCTGCTAAATTAGCCTATGGGGATACTCTCCCTGCAGATGCCCCCGAAGGAACAATCTTTCTTCTGAAAGTGTGAGGTGGGCTGAATGGCAAGCGGGTATAGTGGCTCAATTTCTGGTGACAGACTTGGTGCGAAGATAAGGTTCTACTACTCCACTACATATCATCCATCTACCAATACATCGACAGTCTCCGTGTCACCAGAGTTATACACGACTGCACTGACTGGCGGAGCTAATGGTTGGGGCGGTAATGTCTATGGGAATGGTTCATCTATCTATTCGCTTAGTTCGCACTATTATGATGGTCAGCTGTTGATTGCTTCAAACGGTCAAGACACATGGCTGGACTTTTCTCCAAACTCCGGTAGTATTAGCTCTTTCGATGTAGCGCATAACAATTCCGGCTATGCTAGTTTCACATTAGGCTATTACGGCAAGGTCCGAGCCATGTACGATGGAACAACTGCAAGCTTTTATAGTTCTGACGGCATCTCCGTCACAATATCGGAAGGTCGGCAGCTTTATGTTTCATATAGCGCAAATGGAGGCAGCGGCGCTCCTGGCGCAACATACTTTTATGGTTCGACCGAGAGTATCGTGCTCTCGTCCACTAGACCAACAAGAACAGGTTATGATTTCCTTGGTTGGTCTACGAGCAGTACAGCTACAACTGCGTCATACTCTGCCGGGCAGAATATTGGTACAAGCACTTCAAGTTTTGCTTTATATGCTGTTTGGAGAAAGAAGTCTTATTCTTTAACTATAAATGCTGACTCAGGGGCCATAGTCCATGTAATGAGAGGACAGACCGAATTGGTTAGTGGTAATACAATTTATTATGGCGATTCGTTGACACTATCAATTCAGCCTAAGGCAGGTTATCAAATTGATTCAAGATCTCCAGCGTCCAATACGGTTACGGTTACGAATAATCTAGTAATAACCGTAATTACATCTCCAATGGCAACGATTCACAGACGAATGAATGGCGCATGGGCTACCTATCTTATTTACAAACGCTATAACTCGGCATGGGAATTGTTTCAAGCTAATATACGAAAGAATGGACAGTGGCAAAAATACTTTTAAAAATTCAAAATGGAAGTAAGGTGGTAAATAGATGCTTTGCTATATCAAAGATATGAAAACCTTTAAAACCCTTTCAAAATTTGACACTACAGATTATTCTTTAGCGGAAGGCGAGAACGGGCAGGTAACTATTTATCAAAAAAATGCCATTGAATTAACAACTAAATACGTTGGTATGTGGTTAATCATTAATAAGGAGTTGTATTATATCTCTAATGCAACTCCTAATGATGATTCTATAGATTTAATAATTAAATCTCCAATTTATGCTTTTTATAGGCAAGTTGAGTATGACAGTACGAAAAATACTTATGGCTCGCTGATCGAAGATATTATTAACACTAATTATGGTATAAATTGCCCTGATCCAGAGTTTGCTTTAAATTACATTTCAGTAAATAATCATGATACTACTCCGTGTGTGATCGAAACTGATGACTATGGATACATTATTCCATATGAAATATTTGATGACGCTTTATATAAAGGAGTAGCAATCAACTTTAATTTTACAAATGATTCATTGGCTATTGATGTCCATTTGGCAAATTATGAGACTGCTTCTATTGTATTTAATGACGGCTCAACAACACTTGAATCTGAATCGTATGATGCTAACTATATTTCAAAAGTTACCATCATCCATGATTTAGGAATGGATGAAGAAACTCAGGAAGAACAGTATGAGACAATAGATTTTTACTTGTCTGAAGATGGGCATGTCAGCACAACTCCTCCTGTAAATAGAGCAAAAGGCATATGGAAATATTATAATGCCTCTCAAGACGAAGCTCCTATGATGGTCGCTATTGGTGCTTTTAGTCATAATAATGATAACCATAAAATTGAGTTTCGTTGCCTTAGACGATTTTCTCTTTATCAGCCAATTAAGATGCGACTTAGAGATGGAATATTTAGTACCATTATTACTTCTAGAGTTTTTAATTCCGGTGATGATCGATATTATTATAAATGCGGGAATCTTGCCACAACACTAACTGAAAAAATAGGTTCTGGAACGGAAGAAAATGCTGAAGAAATAAAAAAGATTAAAAACCGTATCTCCAATATGAGCGGAGGGGGAGGCGGTGGTGGCGGTGGAGCTGTTGAAAGTGTTAATGGCCGAACTGGTCATATAACATTGTATAAATCTGATGTTGGTTTAGAAAATGTTGATGACGTTAGACAGTATTCTGCCAGCAATCCTCCTCCGACTCCGACAAAATCTGCTATTGGTCTCGGTAATGTTGATAATGTAAGACAGTATTCAGCAGATAATCCTCCGCCTTACCCTGTGACATCGGTTAATGGTAGAACCGGAGATGTTGTAGTTCAGGGCGGTTCTGGAGGCGGAGTTGTTATTCAGCCAGATCCTCCGACTGGAGATGAACTTCTCTGGATTGATACAGATGATCCTGGAGAGGTTCATATTTTACCAGAAATTGATGACGACAATGTAAGTGAGTATGATACCTGGTCTAGTGCAAAGATCAGGGATTTTATTTATCCTGTTGGATCTATTTACATGTCTGTAAATAATGTAAGCCCTGCTGTGATATTTGGCGGAACTTGGGAACAAATAGAAGATAGATTTTTGTTGGCTTCCGGTACGACTTATACAGCCGGAGATACTGGCGGTGAGGCTGAGCATACCCTTGTAAGGGCTGAGCTGCCTGCTGAACAGTACCGCATCGGGCAAGATATGTCGGCTCTCGGCGTCGCGGAGACGTGGTATTTGACATACGCAAATAAAGCAATTGATTCTATGCAAACAGGTGCCGCAATTCAACGCTCTGCAACCGGCGCGTGGGCATATACAGAGCCCATCGGCAGCGGTCAAGCGCACAACAACATGCCCCCTTATCTCGCGGTGTATATTTGGAAAAGGATGGCTTAAATATGTCTTTAACAGTAACTGATATTTTAAAATTTAGAGATAACCAAGCTCATCCTTGGCAGAATCTCCTAATAGAAGCAAACATTAATTTCAATCTTATTTACCCCGTTGGCTCAATTTATATGAGTACGGTCAACGTGAACCCCGCCA